>Ga0265318_10000231_pt1 | contig 48353 bp, 30 predicted proteins | sample 4821metaG_FD_192431 | JGI IMG/M metagenome (GOLD analysis project Ga0265318, IMG submission 192431) | Rhizosphere microbial communities from Carex aquatilis grown in University of Washington, Seatle, WA, United States - 4-8-21 metaG | ecosystem: Host-associated > Plants > Roots > Rhizosphere >... | reverse complement strand
GGAGAGCGGTGTCGCCCGCGGGGTCGGGCGGCGTCGAGCCGTCGCGGGGGCCGCGCGAAGGCGACGTCGTCCGCAGGCCCGACCTCGCCGAGACCCTCGGGCGACTGCGGCAGGGGGGACCCCGGGCCTTCTATCGAGGTCCGCTGGCCGAGGCGATCGCGAAGGCGGCCCGGGCCGCTGGAGGGGTCCTCACCGTCGACGATCTCGCGGACTACCGACCCGCCGAGCGGACGCCCCTCGAGACGAGCTACCGCGGCCTGCGCGTCCTGTCCATGCCGCCGCCGTCCTCCGGCGGCCTCGCGCTCGTCGAGGCGCTCGGGATCTTGTCGGCGCGCTTCCCACGGTCCTCGGACATGGTCGAGCTCGGGGCGGGCTCGTCGGCCTACCTGCAGGTGCTGGCCGAGACCCTCAAGCACGTGTTCGCGGACCGCGCCCGCTACCTCGGCGATCCGGACTTCGTGGCGGTACCCACCGCGCGGCTGCTCGCACCGGGAAACATGGCCGCCATGGCGGGGAAGCTGGCCGATCGCCGCGTGCTTCCCCGGGACGCCTACGGGACGACCGAGGATGCCCCGCCGCCCGCTCTGCACCGCGACGGCGGGACCGCGCACCTGTGCGTGGTGGACGGCGACGGCAACGCCATCGCGCTCACCACCACCATCAACCTCGGCTTCGGCGCCAAGGTGGTGGTCGAGAAGACCGGGATCGTGCTCAACGACCAGATCGACGATTTTGCGATCCAGCCCGGCAGCCCCAACGGGTTCGGGCTGATCGGGAGCGCGCAGAACGCGCTCGCGCCGGGCAAGCGTCCACTGTCGTCCATGACCCCGACGCTGGTCCTCGACGCGGACGGGGTGCGCCTGGTCGCGGGGGCGGCCGGAGGGCCGACCATCATCACCGCGACCCTGCAGGTGATCCTGAACGTCATCGACTGGAAGATGAACGCCGAGGCCGCCATCTCGGCCCCGCGCATTCACGACCAGTGGGTTCCCGAGCTCGTGATGGTCGAACCCGAGATCAGCCGGGACGTGCTCGACGCCCTGACGGCCCGCGGACAGGAGCTGAAGACGCTCCCCCACATCGGTACCGCCAACCTCATCGTGCGCACCCCTAACGGCTGGGATGCCGCCGCGGAGCCCCGCAGCCCCAGCCACCCCGCCGGATACTGACCGCCACACGCGGCCCTCGAGACCCGTGGCCGTGGTCGTCGTCGTCGTCGTGGCCGTGATCGACGCCCGTGGTCGTTGACGTTGACGTTGACGTGCACGTGCACGTCAAAGATCACGGTTTCGGCCACGGCCACGTCAACGATCGCGGCCACGACGACTGCCACCGGTCTCGACGCTCGTTCTGACCTTCGGCCCGCTCATGCCGACCGACGGCCGAACGCGTGAACGGTGGTTCGGGGCGTCAGGCGCGGACGCTGATGGTCGCGTCGGGAGGGAGCGGGGGCGGGGCCGAGGCCTCGATCAGGCGCAGGGCGCTCTGGCCTTCGACCTTGTTCTGGTCCTGGCTGCGCTTGGCCATGGCGGCTGCGTAGACGGCGCTGAGGTCGGAGGTGCTTGTGACGGAGTTCGAGTCCATCCCTCCCTCCTCGGCCAGGCGATGCCCGGACTTGAGCCAACCCGGCAAGAATCGCCGGGCAAGAGCTGCCGCCCGGCCCGATCTGCAGTCCGCGTCAACCGCCGCCCCCGGCGTACGGGTCAGGATCTCGGCCAGAACCGCCGATACCGCCAGGGTCGCGTCGGGTACGGAAACTGCAAAGGAGGCTCGGCCGAATGTCCTTGCTGATTCGTGATGCTCATGGCGTTTCCTTGCCCGAGATCCCCGTCGAGTTTCCGAGCCTGCACCCCGAGCTCGCCACCCGGGCCATGCGCAGGTTCTCTTGTATCGGCGGCGCCTGTGAAGACACGTGCTGCCGCGACTTCGGCATCTCGATCGATCGCGAGGCCATTGATCGCATGCGGGCGGCCGTCGCGCTCCATCCGGAGCGACGGGAGAAGGTGGTCCGCCTGGTGGTGCTCGGAATGCCTCGCGGCGGCGCGAAGCCCCAGAACCTGGTTCAGCTCGACGACCGGGGCGCGTGCCCGCTCCTCGAGACGGACGGGGCGTGCGGCATCCACCGGGACTACGGCCCCGCCGCGCTCAGCACCACCTGCGCGATCTTCCCGCGCACCTCGCTGGCGGTCGAGGGTCGGCTCGAGGTCACGGGCTCCCTCGCCTGCCCCGAGCTCGCGCGCCTGACCTTGCTCGCCGACGACGGGCTCGTGCAGGAGCCGACCACCGTCCCGGTGTTGCCGAGGGCCCACGGCTACGTCGGCAAGGTGCTGGACGCCGACCCGCTCGATCTGTACGCCCAGGCCTTCTCGCGGGTGCGCGGCACCCTGCTGCGGCTCTTCGAGCGCGGGGAATATCCGATCGGGGCGCGGTTGCTCTTCGCGGCGAACCTCGCCGCCAACGTCGACACCTTCTTTCGCGCGGGGCGGGGCCACTCCACCCACGCCGAGCACGCGATGCAGAAGCGGCGCCTCGAGGTCGAGCTCGAGGCCGCCGAGGATCCCGGGCTCCTCGCCAGCTTGCATGCCGATCTGCAGGCGTTCGAGGAGGGCCGAGGGGGGGCGGTGGTGGTCGCCGCCGCGGCGTCGATGTGGCTCGACCGGCGGCGGCTCACGCACTCGCGGCGCTTCGCCGAGCTGCTCGACCAGGCCATGGCCTCGCTTCAGGCGGAGTGCCTGGAGACGTCCCCGGGCGCCGTCCCGGGCGCCGACGGGGCGAGCGTGACCCCGGCGCGGCTTCGGGAGGTGGACGAACGGCGCCGCTCCGTGCTCGAGGCCCGAGCGCCGGGGACCATCGACGAGCTGCTCGGTCGGTACTGCGCCCACTTCATCCTCCGCAACCCCTACACCGAGGCCGGATCGCTGCTCGACTACGTCGGGCGCCTGGCGCTGTCCCTGGCCGCGATTCGCCTGCTGTGGACCGCCTCGCCCGAGCTCGCCGCCCGCTTCGCGCAACCGGCCGAGCGCGCTCTCGACGCGCAGGTGGCCAGCCAGATCGCGGTCGCGGTCATCCAGACCTTCACCAAGGCCATCTCGCACCACGTGGAGTATCTCGGCGCCGTCCACAGATCCCACGAACAGGTGAGCGACCACGGCGGCGGGATCACCTTCGGTCGCCTGGTGCTGTTCGCCCGGTTCGTCTGAGCGAGGCGGGCGCCGCCTGGCGCCGAGCCGTCGCGACCGGGCGCGGTGGCCGCGTCGCGGGGGTCGTGGTCAAATGGGTCGATGCCCGAGACGCGCGCGCTCCGTCCGATTCGCAAGATCCTCATCGCCAACCGCGGTGAGATCGCCTGCCGGGTGATCCGCGCCTGTCGCGAGGTCGGGATCGGGACGGTGGCGGTCTACTCGGAGGCCGACCGCGAGGCGGTGCACGTCCGGATGGCCGACGAGGCGGTGCTGCTCGGGCCGGCGCCCGCGCGCGAGAGCTACCTGGCGGTCGATCGCCTGCTCGGGGCGATCGCCCGCACGGGCGCCGACGCGGTTCATCCCGGCTACGGGTTTCTCTCGGAGAACGCCGACTTCGCCGAGGCGGTGGCCCGCGCGGGCGCCATCTTCATCGGCCCCCCGCCGTCGGCGATCCGCGCGATGGGCGGCAAGACCTCGGCCCGCGCGCTGATGGAGAAGGCCGGGGTGCCGGTGGTGCCAGGCGACAACGGCGCCGCCGGCCAGGGGTTCGCGTCGCCCGCCGAGGCGCGGGCGGCGGCCGCGCGCATCGGCTACCCGGTCCTGCTCAAGGCGGCGGCGGGCGGCGGAGGGCGGGGCATGCGGCTCGTCGCCGCGGAGTCGGAGCTCGAGGCGGCCCTGGCGTCGGCCCGGCGAGAGGCCAAGGCCGCCTTCGCCGACGACGCCGTCTACCTGGAGAAGGCCATCGTCCGCCCGCGCCACATCGAGATCCAGGTCTTCGCCGACACCCACGGCAACGTGGTGCACCTCGGCGAGCGCGACTGTTCGATCCAGCGCCGCAACCAGAAGGTGATCGAGGAGTCGCCGTCGCCCGCCATCGACGACGAGCTGCGCGCCCGCATGGGCGCGGTGGCGGTGCGGGCGGCGCGCTCGGTCGGCTACGTGGGCGCGGGGACCATCGAGATGCTGTTCGACGGGGCGTCGCGGAGCTTCTTCTTCCTCGAGATGAACACCCGCCTGCAGGTCGAGCACCCCGTGACCGAGCTCGTGACCGGGGTGGATCTGGTCCGCTGGCAGATCGACGTGGCGGCGGGCGGACGGCTGCCGGCGGCGGCGGTCGCGGCGGGGGAGGTCCCGCGGCGCGGGGCGGCGATCGAGTGCAGGATCTACGCCGAGGATCCGGTGAAGTTCCTGCCGTCTCCCGGGAGGCTGACCTCGCTGCAGGTCCCGGCCGGGCCGGGCATCCGCGACGATTCGGGGGTCGAGGTCGGCAGCGTGATCTCCACCCACTACGATCCGATGATCTCCAAGCTGTGCGCCTTCGCGGACACGCGCGCGGCGGCCCTCGAGCGGATGCGGCGGGCGCTCGCCGAGTACCACGTGGGGGGGATTCGCACCAACCTCGCCTTCCACCGGCGGATGCTGCGCCACCCGCGGTTCCTCGCCGGCGACTACGACACCGGCTTCATCGAGCGGCACCGGGCCGACCTCGCTCCGGTGGCGACCGATGCCGACAGCCAGGACTTCGCGGTGATCGCGGCGGCCCTCGCGGCCCGGGCGGAAGGCGTCGGACGCGACCTCGGGCTCGACGTCTCGGGGGTCGAGCCGTCGGCCTGGCGCCGGCCCTGAGTTGACTCCGGCGCGAGGATTTGGTAACGCACGCGCGGGTTTTCAGAACCAATGTCAGCCACCCCATCGCTTGCCCTATTATTGGAAACAACCACGGCCGCGCGGTCGCACGCGCCCCAGCTCATCGACATCGACGGCACCGTCTTCGTCCAGCTCGGACTGTTCCTGGTGCTGGCCTTCATCCTCAATCAGTTCCTGTGGAAACCCTACCTGCGGGTCCGGAGCGAACGGGTCACGCGGGTCGACGGATACCGCAAGGACGCGGCCCGGATGGAGACCGACGCGGCCGAGCGGCTGTCGCGGGTGGAGGCGCGGATGGCCGAGGCCCGCCGGGTGGGCAGCGGGGAGCGGTCCCGGGCCCGGGCGGAGGCGCAAGCGCACGAGCAGAAGCTGGTGGCGGAGGCCCAGGCCGCGGCCCAGCGGACCCTGCACGCGGCCGCCGGTCGGCTTGACGCCACGGTGGCCGCCGAGCGCGTGCGACTCAAGGCCGGCGCCGCCGAGATCGCCACCCAGGCGGCGGCCCGCATCCTCGGGCGGCAGGTGACGGGATGATGATCGACCAGAGAAGCACCAGGAGCTCCCAGGCCATGCGCCGCACCCGGGTCCTCATGCTGGCGGCGATGCTGGTCCTGGCGCCGGCCGTCGGTCCGGCGACGCCCGCGGCTTGGATGCCCCTGGGACGGTCGTTCGGTCGGTCGGCATCGGCATTGGCATCGGTCGAGGGGTGGTCGAAGGCGCTGCGTGCGGCGGTGGGGGGAACCCTGCGCGCGGCCGAGCCAGGGGGTGCGGAGGCAGCGCCGGCCGAGCACGGCGAGGCACACGCCGAGGGCGAGGGAGAGGGCGAGGCACACGGGCCCACGCTCGCGCCGGGGAAGCTCGGGCTGCAGCTGCTGAACTTCGCGGTCCTGCTGTTCGTCCTGGTCAAATTCGGGGGCGGGGCGATCAACAAGATGCTGGCCGCGCGCCACCACCAGCTGAAGGGTGACCTGGCGTCGGCCGCCGAGCTGCGCGCGGCGGCGGAGGCCAAGCTGGCGGTCCAGGAGCAGCGGCTGGCGCGCCTCGAGAACGAGCTCGCGAGCTTGCGGGAGAACATCAAGGCGGAGGCCGAGGCCGAGAAGCAACGCCTGATCGCCGCCGCCGACGTCCGGGCCCGGCGCATCGCCGAGGAGACGAGCTTCCTCGTCGAGCAGCAGATCCGGGAGGCGGAGGTCAAGCTGCGGCGGGAGTCGGCTGAGGTGGCCCTCGGGATCGCCGAGGACATCCTGCGGCGGGTGGTGGGCCCGGCCGACCAGCAGCGCTTCCTCGACAAGTTCCTGGTGGACACCGAGGCGACCGCGGCGACGCGACCCGCGCCCGCCGTTGGGACCCCCGCGCTGGCCACCGGCGGCGGGGCCGTACCGGGGTCCGCTCCGGACACTTTGCCGATTTCGGCCGGGGGCCCTGTCTGATGGCGGCCCTCGGTGGCTCCATCGCCCGGCGCTACGCCAAGGCCCTGTTCGAGCTCGGGGTGAGCGAGAGCGCCTTCGAGCGGTATGGAGAGGAGCTCGCCGCGCTGGCGGCCGTCTACCTCGGCTCGCACGATCTGCGCATGTCGATGGAGAACCCCATCGTCAAGCTCTCGGAGAAGCAGGCCATCCTGCGCGCGCTCCTGCCGCGGGTGGCGCCGTCCCCTTCGGTGCAGCGCTTCGTTCAGCTCCTGCTCGAGCGGGGACGGCTGAGGCTCCTGCCCGGGATATCGCGGGCCTACCGGCGCCTGGCCGACGAGCGGGCTGGCCAGGTGCGGGCCAAGGTCTCGACCGCGACCCCTCTCGGCCCGGGGGATCTGGCGCGGGTGCGGGCGGCCCTCGAGCGGCGCACCGGACGCAAGGTGATCATCGAGACCGCGGTGGACGCCAGTTTGATCGGCGGTATCGTGGCGCACGTGGGAGATCTGGTGCTGGACGGCAGTGTTCGCTCCCAGCTCGAAGGGTTGCGCCAGCGGCTCCTGAACTAGCCCTCAGCCGACCCAGACCGGGCCGCCGGCCAGCCGCCCGAGACCCAGAACCCGACCCGACCCGACCCGAGACGAACGAGAACGAACGAGAACGAGCAAAGAAAGCCACACACCACATGGAAATCCGCGCCGAAGAAATCAGTCAGATCATCCGCAAGGAGATCGAGGGCTTCGATCAGAAGGTCTCCGTCATGGAGACCGGAACCGTCCTGGAGGCGGGCGACGGGATCGCGCGCGTGTACGGGCTCGAGAACGCCATGGCCGGGGAGCTCCTGGATTTCGGCAAGGGCGTGGTGGGGCTGGTGCTCAACCTCGAGGAGGACAACGTCGGCGTCGCGCTGCTCGGCAGCTTCGAGACGGTCCGCGAGGGCGATCAGGTCAAGCGCACCGGACAGATCGCCCAGGTGCCGGTGGGCGACGCGCTCATCGGACGGGTGGTGAACGCGCTCGGACAGCCGGTCGACGGCAAGGGGCCGATCGCCACCACCGAGCGCCGCAAGATCGAGGTCAAGGCGCCGGGGATCATCGCGCGCAAGTCGGTCCACGAGCCCATGCAAACCGGCATCAAGGCCATCGATTCGATGATCCCCATCGGGCGCGGCCAGCGCGAGCTCATCATCGGAGATCGCCAGACCGGCAAGACCGCGGTGGCGGTGGACGCCATCATCAACCAGAAGGGGCAGAACATGTTCTGCTTCTACGTGGCGATCGGCCAGAAGCAGTCCACGGTGGCCTCGGTGGTCGACAAGCTGCGCGAGCACGGCGCGCTCGAGTACACCACCATCGTGATCGCCACCGCGTCCGATCCGGCGCCGCTGCAGTTCCTGGCCCCCTACACCGGGGTGACCATGGCCGAGCACTACCGCGACAGCGGGCGGCACGCCCTCATCATCTACGACGATCTCTCCAAGCAGGCGGTGGCCTATCGCCAGCTCTCGCTGCTGCTGCGCCGGCCCCCGGGGCGCGAGGCCTTCCCCGGCGACGTGTTCTACCTGCACTCGCGCCTGCTCGAGCGGGCCGCCAAGCTCTCCGACAAGGAGGGGGCCGGGTCGCTGACCGCGCTGCCCATCATAGAAACCCAGGCGGGCGACGTCTCAGCGTACATCCCGACCAACGTCATCTCGATCACCGACGGGCAGATCTACCTCGAGAGCGATCTGTTCTATTCGGGGCAGCGGCCGGCGGTGAACGCCGGTCTGTCGGTGAGCCGGGTCGGCGGGGCGGCGCAGATCGCCGCCATGAAGAAGGTGGCCGGCAAGCTGCGCCTCGAGCTGGCCCAGTACCGGGAGCTGGCGGCCTTCTCGCAGTTCGGCTCGGATCTCGACAAGGCGACCCAGCAGCAGCTGGCGCGCGGCGCCCGGATGACCGAGATCCTCAAGCAGGGGCAATACCAGCCGCAGTCGGTGGAGAAGCAGGTGCTGATCCTGTTCGCGGTCACCAACGGCTACGTGGACGCCCTGCCGATGGAGTCGCTCGGCCGCTACGAGCGCGAGCTCTTCGGCTTCGTGGACACCAGGCAGGCCCAGCTCTGGTCGGATCTCCGCACCAAGGGGACGGAGAGCAAGGCCTGGGATGGCCTCGTCGGCCAGATGAAGGCGGTGCTCGCGGCCTTCGGCAAGGAATTCGCCCCCGACGCCGCCAACGCCTGATCGGGTCCACCGCGCATGCCCTCCCTCAAGTCGATACGGACGCGGATCGCCTCCGTCAAGTCCAGCCAGAAGATCACCCGCGCCATGAAGCTGGTGTCTGCCGCCCGCCTGCGGCGCGCGCAGGACGCCATCGTGGCCGCGCGCCCGTACGCCAACGCCCTCTGGGCGGCGGTGTCCGAGATCGCCTTCCGCGCGGGCGGGGACGCCCACCCGCTCCTGCAGGTCCGGACCGGCAACCGCGCGGCGCTGGTGGTCATCACCTCCGATCGCGGGCTCGCGGGCGGGCTCAACGCCAACGTGTTCCGGGCGGTGACCCGCTTCCAGGTCGAGAACCCGGGGGCCGAGCTGTCGCTGCTGGTGGTCGGCAAGAAGGGCCGCGACTTCTACAAGCGACGCAAGCCGGGGGCCAAGCACGAGCACCCCGGGGTCTCGGGGGAGACCGCGGCCGAGCGGGCCAAGGAGCTGGCCCGCAGCGTGACCCAGTCCTTCGCCGACGGCACCGTGGACACCGTCCATCTCGTCTACAACCAGTTCGCCTCGGCCATCCAGCAGCGGGTGGTGATCGAGCAGATCGTCCCGATCCTGCCCAGCGCGAGCGAGGTGGCCGCCGCCGCGGCCGGGGCGGCCGGGATCTCTCCGGTGGACTTCACCTACGAGCCGGATCGCGAGGCCCTGCTGTCGGCGTTGATCCCGCTGTTCGTGGAGTCGCAGATCTACCGCGCCTGCCTCGAATCGATCGCCTCGGAGTTCGGCGCGCGCATGACCGCCATGGACAACGCGACCAACAACGCGCGCGACATCATCTCGTCGCTCACCCTGCAGTACAACCGGGCGCGGCAGGCCGCCATCACCAAGGAGCTGATGGAGATCGTGGGCGGCGCGGAGGCCCTCAAGGGGTGAGCCGGCCCACACCGGCGCGGAGGGCGCCGGCGGCCAAGGGCCAGGCGCGGGATTTTTCCAGTCGACATCCACAGCGAAACACCGGAACGATCAAGGAATGACAGCCATGCAGACCAGCAGCAGCAACCAGGGACGCGTACTCCAGGTCATCGGCCCGGTGGTGGACGTCGAGTTCGAGGGCGGGCTCCCGGAGATCAACACCGCCCTGCGCATCTCGAACCCGGCGATCGGCGACCGGCCATGGAACCTCACGGTCGAGGTGGCGCAACACCTCGGCGAGCACGGGGTGCGCTGCGTGGCCATGGACACCACCGACGGCCTGGTGCGCGGGATGCCGGTGGAGAACACCGGCGCGCCGATCCAGATGCCGGTGGGGCGCGAGGTCCTGGGGCGCATCCTCAACGTGATCGGCGAGCCGGTGGACGAGCGCGGCGCGGTCAACGTCAAGACCCGCATGCCGATCCACCGGGCGGCGCCCACCTTCGCCGAGCAGTCGGTCAAGGTCGAGATGTTCGAGACCGGCATCAAGGTCATCGATCTGCTGGCACCCTACCGGCGCGGCGGCAAGATCGGGCTCTTCGGCGGCGCCGGCGTCGGCAAGACCGTCACCATGCTCGAGCTCATCAACAACGTCGCCAAGAAGCACGGCGGCTTCTCGGTCTTCGGCGGGGTGGGGGAGCGCACCCGCGAGGGCCGCGATCTGTACAACGAGATGAGCGAGTCCAAGCTCTCCACCGGCGAGTCGGTGCTCTCCAAGACCGCGCTCGTGTACGGGCAGATGAACGAACCGCCGGGCGCCCGGGCCCGGGTGGCCCTGTCGGCCCTCACCGTGGCGGAGTACTTCCGCGACATCGAGGGCCAGGACGTGCTGCTCTTCATCGACAACATCTTCCGGTTCACCCAGGCGGGCTCGGAGGTGTCGGCCTTGCTCGGGCGCATCCCCTCGGCGGTCGGTTATCAGCCCACGCTGGCTACCGAGATGGGCACCCTGCAGGAGCGCATCACCTCCACCAACAAGGGATCGATCACCTCGGTGCAGGCCATCTACGTGCCCGCCGACGATCTCACCGATCCGGCGCCGGCCACCGCCTTCGCCCACCTCGATGCCACCACCGTGCTGTCGCGGCGGATCTCCGAGCTCGGGATCTACCCGGCGGTCGATCCGCTCGACTCGACCTCCACCATCCTGTCGGCCGACGTGGTGGGCGCCGAGCACTACCGGGTGGCGCGGGCGGTGCAGAAGGTGCTGCAGAAGTACAAGGAGCTGCAGGACATCATCGCCATCCTGGGGATGGACGAGCTGTCCGAGACCGATCGGGTGACGGTGTCGCGGGCCCGCAAGATCGAGCGCTTCCTCTCCCAGCCGTTCTTCGTGGCCGAGACCTTCACGGGCGCGCCTGGCCGGTACGTCGAGGTCAAGGACACCATCGCCGGCTTCCGCGAGATCGTCGAGGGCCGCTGCGACGATCTGCCCGAGCAGGCGTTCTACATGCAAGGTGGGCTCGACGACGTGCGGACCCGGGCCGAGCAGCTCGCCAAGCAGAACGCCTGACGGGGGCGTTCGCCCGCGAGCTGGAGCAGAGGAGAAAGGAAGAACATGCGATTTTCTGTCACAACGCCGGTCGGGGCGGTGGTCGAGGCGGACATCGACGAGGTCACGGCGCCCGGGCAGGAGGGGGAGTTCGGGGTGCTGCCCGAGCACATCCCGCTGATGGCGGCCCTCAAGCCCGGGGTCCTGACCTACCGCACGAGCGGCGGGGGGCGCAGCCACGTGCTGGCGGTGGGCGAGGGGTTCTTGCAGGTGGCGCCGGTGGCCGGGACCAAGGGGACTGGCGACACCAAGCCGGACGCCAAGCCCGTCGATCGCGTGCTGGTGCTGGTGGACCGGGCGGTGGCCGCCTCCGGGATCGATCAGGCGGTGGCGGCCAAGGATCTGGCGCGGGCCGAGGCCGAGATCGCGGCCTGGAAACAGGAGCTCGACGGCGCGTACGCGGCGCTGCTGGTGCGGCGTGACTGGGCCCTCGCCCAGGTCAATGCCTCCGAACGCCCCGCGTCTGCTTGATAGACGCGGGCATGCAGGTTGACGACCGCGGCTGAAGAGTCGACCGAGGACCCCACCGACGACGCATCCGCGTCGACGCCGGATGCAGCGACGCTCGTTGCGCCGCACCGAGAAGCGGGCGGGCCGGGCGCGGGGCAGCTGCGCTTCTTCGTCACCTGCGCCCGGGGCACCGAAGGGGCCCTGCGCCGCGAGATCGCGGCCCTGCGCATCGCCGGGGCCCGGGGGGATGCGGGCGGGGTCTGGTTCGAGGGCCCCATGGAGATGGGCATGCGCGTGTGCCTGCACGCGCGCGTGGCCATGCGGGTGCTGGTGGAGCTCGGGCGGTGGTCGGCACCCGACGCGGCCGCGCTCTACGCCGGTGCGCGCGGCCTCGAGTGGAGGGCCTGGCTCGACGCGCAGCGGACCATCGCCGTCTTCGCCGACGTCAGCGACACACCCGAGCTCACCCACAGTGGCTTCGCGGCGCTGAAGGTCAAGGACGGGATCGTCGATGCCTTGCGCGACGGGCTCGGCGCCAGGCCCGACGTGAACGCGCGCGATCCGGACGTCAGCATCCGCCTCCACCTTCACGCGGGCGAGGCCAAGGTGTTCTTGGATCTGGCGGGCGAGCCCCTGCACCGGCGCGGCTACCGGGTGGCGATGACCGATGCGCCCCTCAAGGAGAGCCTGGCGGCGGCCATCCTGACCCTCGGCCGCGTCGACCCGGCCCTGCCGTTCTGGGATCCGATGGCCGGCTCGGGGACGCTGCCCATCGAGCACGCGCTGATCGCGCGCCAGATTGCCCCGGGGCTGCGGCGCACGTTTGGTTTTCAGCGCTGGCCCGGCTACGCGGGCACCACCTGGGAGCGCGACTTCCGGCGGCTCGTCGACGAGGCCCGCGGGCGCATCCTGCCGGCGGCGCCGGCGCCCATCCTGTGCGCGGATCGCTTCGGCCCGGCGCTCGAGGCCGCGCGACGGAACGCCGCGGCCGCCGGGGTGGCGGACGATCTCGTCTTCGAGCAGGCGGACGTGCGCGAGGCGCGCCCACGATCTTCGGGCGCCGGGGACCTGGTGCTGAACCCGCCCTACGGAGAGCGGATGATGCCCGATGCGGCCGCCGGGCGCCTGTTCGCGCCGCCCCGCCCCCAGGGCGGGGCTTCGGGCAGCGGCCGCGCACGCTTCTCGACCTCGACCTCGACCTCGAGCGCGGGAGCGGCGGGCCTGCAGCCGCCCGGGCGACTGCGGGTGGGGTTTGCCGACGCCACCGAGGAGGAACGCGAGGCGGAGATCCAGCGCCTCAAGCTGGTGGGCCTCTACCGCGGGATGGCCGAGGCCTTCCGGCGCTTCGCGGGCTGGGGGATCGTGGTGCTGTCGGGGAGCGCGAGCTGGGCGGAGCCGGTGCCCTGGCGTCCGGTGATCACGCACAAGCTCTTCAACGGTCCCCTCGAGGTGCGCCTCCTGCGCTACGAGATGCCGGCCGACGGGAGCGCGCCCGCCAGCCGCTCCCCGCCTGGCCAGCCACCCCGCGGGCCGGCAAGCCGGCCCGGGCCCGGAGGACCGCCGGGACAACGGCCGGGAGGACGGCCGGGACAACGCTCGGGAGGACGGCGGCAGTGACGGACGGCGCCGCCGCGGGCGCCCCGTCGACGGCGGGCGCCGAGATCGCGCGGGCCCGGGCCCGCGATCTCGCCCGCGGTCTTGGCCGCGATCTTGGGTGGTCGGCGCTGTCGGCGATCCTGATGGTGCTGTCGGTGCCGCGCTTCGACGCGTGGCCGCTCATGTGGATCGCGCTCGGGCCGTCCCTGCACGTCACCCTGACCTCCACCACAGCCCGCCGGGCCTTTGCCTACGGATGGTGGACGGGCCTCCTGGCCAACACCATCGCGTTCTGGTGGATGCGCGGCCTGCTCGAGCGCTTCGCCCACATGCCGGCGCTGGCGGCCATCCCCATCATGTTGCTCCTCACCGCCTACCAGGGGCTCGAGTTCGGGCTCTGGGCCTACGCGGTTCATCGCCTGGCGCGCCGGCGGCCGGACGTGGGGCTGGCCTGGGTCGCGCCGCTGGCCATGGTCACCGTCGAGCTGCTGGTCCCCCAGATCTTTCCCTTCTACCTCGCCATCTCGCAGGCCTGGGTGGTCCCGGTCATCCAGATCGCGGATCTGAGCGGACCCATGGGCGTCACGTTCGTGCTCGTTATGGTCACGGGCGCACTTTACGATGGGCTCCGCGCGTGGCGCGCGCGCGCGCGCACGCGCGGCAGCGGCCCGGTGGCGCTGCTGCGCCCGCTCGCGGTTCCGGCCCTGGTGGTGGTCGCGGTGCTGGTGTACGGCGGCCTCCGCATCCGGCAGGTGGATGCCCGGCGCGCCGCGGCCCCCCACGCGCAGGTGGGCATCGTGCAGGCCAACGTCGGGATCGAGGAGAAGTGGGATCCCGGCGAGGCCGCCCGCCTTCTCCTGCTTCACCAGACCGAGTCGGCGAAGCTCGCGGCGTCAGGGCCGGGGCGGCGCGCGGCCGATCTCGTCATCTGGCCGGAGTCCTCGTACCCGTATGTCCTGCCGCGCGATCTCCGCCACGACTTCTTGCCCGGGGATCCGCGGCGGGCAGGATGGTCGCCGCCCGTCCCGCTGCTCTTCGGTGCGGTCACCATGGCCGATTCCCGCGGACGGGCGCCTCTCGAGGGCCCGGATCGCTTCCCCTACAACACCGCGATCATGCTCGATGCCGCGGGGCGGGTCACCGGGACCTACGACAAGATCTTTCTGCTCATCTTCGGCGAGTACATCCCGTTTTACGATGCGATCCCCTGGTTCACCCGGCTCGTCCCCGAGGCCTCCAACTTCAGCCGCGGCCGCCTCGTCACCACCTTCCCCTTCGAGCACGACGGCCACACCTATCGCCTCGGCCCACTCATCTGCTACGAGGACATCCTGGCGGGCTTCTCGCGGCGGGTGGCCGCCGAGGATCCCAACCTGCTCGTCAACATCACCAACGACGCCTGGTTCGGCCAGACCGCCGAGCCCTACCAGCACCTGGCGCTCGCCGTGTTTCGCTCGGTCGAGCACCGACTCGACATGGTCCGCGCGGTCAACACCGGGGTCTCGGCGCACATCGACGCGGTCGGGCGGGTGGTGCGCGCGGCGGACGCGGTCAATCCCGACGCCGTGCCCCCGCCCGGACCCACCGGGCTTCTGGCCGACGTCGCGCTGCTCGAGCGCGGCGGCGCGTACGTGCGCCTCGGCGATGCGTTCGCGGTGGCCTGCCTGGCCTGCGGGGTGGTGCTGTGGATCCGCGGGGGACGCCGCGCTCACTCGGCGCGCAAGAAGAACGGATAGCTGAACTGCTGGCGCACGGTCGTGAACTTCGGGAAACGGGCGCCGCGCGCGGCTTCGCTCACGCATTCGCCGGTCGGCGTGCCCGCGAAGATGCCGGACAGCCGGACCGTCTGGACCATCCCGTTGCTCGCGACCACGTAGTCGAGGAGCGCGCGCCCCGGGACCTGGTACTTCGCGTAACAGGCCGCGATCTGCGGGCGGATGGCGGTCATCGCCGCCGCCAGATCCTGGGCCGACAGGGAGGAAGGCAGCTCGGCGTCGGCGGGCGCGCTCTTCTTGGGGCGGGCGTGGCGGCCTTGCTCGAGGCAGTCGGGCTCCACGGCCATCTGGACATCGCCGGTCGACGGCGGGCGTGACACCAGGACCTCCCGGCTGCAGCGGTTGAACACCCGAAAGCCGAGCAGGGGCAACGTGTATCCCGGTCCCGTCGGGGACGTCCAGGCGATGGGCGAGGAGGCGAACACGAACTGGGTCTGCAGGTTGCCCTCGGCCTGGGCCCACCAGGCCTGCGCCTCCGACTGGCTGTCGAAGCCCACCGTGCTGCGGTTGAGCTCGACCGCCTCGCGCAGGGGTGGGCTCGCGATGCCGGGGGGCAGTGGCGGTGGCGTGCGCAGGGTGACGTAGCGGTCTCCCGCGGGTGGCGCAGACGGCTGACCGAGGGCGAGCGGCTTGCTGCACGCCAGGCAACCCGCGATGGAGACGCGATAGCCCTTGACCTCCTCGTCGAAGCCCGAGACGCGCAGGACCTCGGGATCGTCGGCGAGCGTCCAGAACCAGCGTCCCGGGAGCGTCCGGCGCAAGAAGGCCCGCGTGCCCTCGCACCTGGCGCGCTCGATGGACGACCCGGCGTCCTCGCACCCTCCGGTCGGCGCGATCAGCAAGGTGCCGAGATCGTCGAGCGGCTCCGCCTTGCCGAGCAGCTCCTCGAAGCTGGTGGCGGCGGGGGGCGCCGCAGCCTCGGCGGCGGCGGCGGCGGCGGCAGCGGCAGCGGCGCCGGCCGCGGCCGCCGGGTCCACGCTCCGTACCGTGGCGCCGGCGCGCTGGAGCCGGCCGCGCGCCGAGCCCTTGTGCGACGTGCGCGCTTCTGCCCGGGGCGCGCAGGTCGCGAGAGCCGCCATCCACACCGCGAGCATCGGCCCCGACGACAATCGGATTCGCATGGACGGCGACTATATCAGCCCCGGGAACGGCCTTCCGGGCGGAGGGCCCGGCCCTCCGGCGAGAGGCCGGAGGGCCGGGGCGGCCCATCCCTGCGGATGAAAGCCGAGCCCCGCTCTGTCCGGTCGCCTGTTTTCGTGGCAGGGCCAGGGAGGGGCTTCATCGCAGGTTCAGGACCGAGGGCCACATCAGGGCAGCGCCGCAGGGGACTTCGCTGCAGCGGGGAGCCTCGGCGAGCTCGGACGTGACGGCGCGGCGTCGCGGAGACGCCAGGCCACGCCCACCGGGAGCCCGGCCGCCGCGCGACGCGCGCTCTCGGCGTCGTACGCCGCCACCAGCCGCGCGACGGCCGGGTTGGGGGGGATGGATTCGTCGAGTGGAACCAGTCGATTCTCGAACCAGCTCCCGGAGATGCTGCGGGGCAGGTGCGAGAGCAGATCGCGCTCGTGCGCCATGGCCGCCGTGAGGCCCTCGCGCCGCGAGCGATAGTAGCTCTCGAGCTGGTTGGTGTGATCCTCGGCCGCGCGCTTCGCGAGATCGGCGAGCTGCCGCTGGTGATCGGTGAGGATGGTGCGGAGCGCGGCCCGGTCGCCCCGGTCGGTGAATCGAGGCGGGGAGATGGGGGGCCCGTCGCGCGCGGGTGCGTCGTCGACCACGTGGACGTCGAGGCGCCCAACCAGCTTGCCGAGGCCGAGGGCCTCGACCCGCCGCGCGGCGCCGACCGTGTCGACGGTCTCGGTCTGCATCTGCGTGTGGCCCTGAACGGCGAAGTCCACGCCGGGAGCCGCGGCCAGCAACTGGCGGGCCGCCTCGTTCGACCCGACGTGGATCAGCGCCACCACCACCCGCGCTCCGCGCTGGCGCAGCGACGCGATCTCCGTGCGGGCCGTCGCGACCGGATCGTCGACCCGCACCGGCCACGCCTGCCACGCGGCCGTGTCATCGGGTTGTGGGACGACGATCCCGAAGACACCGATCCGGACCCCGGCGAGCATGAGCACTCGATCCCGCGCGAACACCGGCGAGCCGTCCGGCTGCGACAGGTTGGACGCGACGGCGGGGATCTGGTGGGCGGCGAGGAGCCGCTTGAGCCTCGGCAGTCCGAGGCCGAGCTCGCGCTCGGCGGGCAAGAGCGCTCCGGCGGTGGACATACCCATGCGGTCGTAGGCCGCGAGGATCAGGTCGGCGCGCCGCTCGAGCTCGCCGCCGCGGGGGGCGGTCCAGGCCACCGGCGGCGCGGGCCGGATCGGCGAGGACGGCGACGGGGGCGATGCGGAAGGCGCCGGCGTCGGGGCATGGAACACGAGGGGCAGGAGCGCGTCGCCCGCGTCCACCACCAACACCGCCGCGCCGTCGGCCCGCGCGCGATCGATCACGGTGGCTCGGCGGGCGAGCCCGCCGAGCGGCTCGGCAGCGCAACCGCAGGGCTCGTACTCCGCGAGCAGATTGGAGCCGTAGACGATCGCGATGTGGGCTCCGGGCGCCGCGGAGGTCTCGGCCAGCGACTCGGCGGTCGGAATCCCCGAACCGGCACCGCCGTCCGCGGACAGCCGGCGTTCGGAGCCCCCTCCGCATCCGGCGGTCAACGTCGCCACCAGGGCGAGGACCGAGGTCACGAGCGATGCCATGACCGCGGTCATGGCTGCGGGGATCGTCCCGCGCGGGAAGGCCCGTCCGCCCGCGGCGGCGCCGGAACGGAAAAGGGCCGAGCATCGAGACACGCCGGGGGCATACTATCCCACCGCGACCAAAGCCATGAGCGCCCCACGCAACCGAACGCCACGCACCACCAGGAGCCCCCGAGGTTCGGGCGGCGCCGGATCCGCGCTGTCACACCCGATGGCGCCGGTGTCGTCCGCCGTCGCCGAAGACAGGGCCGAAGGAAGAGAAGAAGACCGGGAAGAAGACAGGGCCGACAAGGACGCCGACGACACCGTGGACGCTCCCGGCGCGGACGTGGTCCTCGCCGATGCCGCCGGCGCCGACCCGGAGGTCGCCGCCGAGGACGCGGAGGGCTCCGAGCTCGCCGCGCTGGTCGACCGCGCCGCGCTGGTTCCGGCCCCGGCGGGCGCCAAGCTCGCCTCCGGGCCCATCCGCGATCCGCTCGGTCGGGTCCTCTCCGAGGTGCGGCGCTACCCGCGCCTCTCGGACGAGCAGGAGCGGGAGCTCGGTCGGGCGGTGCGCGAGCGCGGCGACACCGAGGCCGCCAAGCGCCTGGTGGTGCACAACCTGCGGCTGGTGGTGGCCATCGCCCACAAGTACCGCCGGGCCTGGGCCAACATCCTCGATCTCTTCCAGGAGGGTAGCGTCGGCCTGATGGAGGCGGTCAAGCGCTGGGAGCCCGCGCTCGGACCGCGCTTCGGCTCGTACGCGGCGTACTGGATCCGGGCCTACGTGCTCAAGTTCCTGATGACCAATTCGCGCCTGGTGCACGTGGGCAACACCCGGGCGGGGCGCAAGCTGTTCTTTCGCCTCGAGCGCGAGCGCCAGCAGTTGCTGGCGGCCGGCTTCGAGCCCACGCCCAAGTTGCTGGCGGCGCGGCTCGACGTCAACGAGGCCGAGCTCGAAGAGGTCCGGACCCACCTCGGCTCGCGCGAGATCTCCTTCGACCCCGGGCTCGCCCCGGGGGGCGGCGGTGGTGAGTCGGAGGAGGCGTATCCGCTGTCCGAGCGGGTGGCGACGGTGCAACCGTCCCCCGAGCGGCGCGCCGCCACCGCCGAGATGTCGGCCAGCCTCCACGAGGCCATGAATGGCTTCGCGGCCTCGCTCTCCGATCCCCGCGAGCGGGCCATCTGGACCGAGCACCTGGCTGCCGAGGATCCCGTCTCGCTCGGCGAGATCGGCTCGCGCTTCGGCGTCTCGAAGCAGCGCATGGGCCAGATCGCCGACAAGCTCAAGACCCGCTTCCGCGAGCAGATCGTGACGCGCCTCGGTCCGGAGATCCGCACCGACTGGCTCTCCGAGGAAGACTAGGCCCCTACGAGGCCGGAGACGGAGACGAGGACGTGTCTGATGTTACGGGAGCCGCGTCAGCCATCGGGATCGCTTCCAAACCCGATCCCGTCCAGGCGGATCAGGCGGGTCTCGTCGTGTTCCGCAGCCGCACCCGGTCGTCCGAGATCGTGGGGGGCGAGATCGTTCGGGGCATCGGGGCAGAAGAGGGCGGCGAACACCCGGGCCTGGCGGCGGCCGGCGCCGATCTCGAACATCCCGCCCCAGTAGGCTCGCGTCGTCCCCGCCGGGGAGGGGCTGGTGCGAGCCAGTTCGAGCGCGCGCAAGGCGGCGAGGGGCCCCCCCATGCGCGGGGCCTTGAGGTTGATGGCCTCGCCTCGCGCGAGCACGCCGGCGGCCGCGTCGACGTCGCTCACCGGCGCGTCGCGCGCGCAGCGCAGGTGCCCTTCGGGGGACGGGGGATCCTCGAAGATGGCGGCCGGAAAGCGCTCCGACAGGTCCCCCACGAGAGCGCCGTCGCCGCGGCCCTTGAAATCGAGGATCGCGAGGCCCGCCTCGGCGGCGAGCACGCGCCGGATCGGCCCGGACCAGCCGGGATCGACGTCGAGCTTGAGCGCGCCGCCCCAGCCCGCGGCCCGCAGCCGACCGATGTGCCCGACCGGATCGCCTCCGCCGTCGAACGACACCACGAACCGCAGCCGCGCCTCCGCCACGCCCGTGAGCCCCCCGATCCCGAGGCCCGCCTGGCGCAAGGCGAGATCGATGAGAGCGGCCTCGACGGCGGCGCGGGCGTAGCGAGCGATTGCCGCCTGCGCGGGCGCGCGCGCCGCGCGTGCATGGGCGCGCTCCCCGACCGCGGCCCGTTCGACCAGCGACATGGCGCCCCCGACGGTCAACCCGGCGCCCGCCGCCCGCAGGTCGCGCTCGATGCCGCGCGCCAGATCGACGAAGGCCGCGTGTGCCTCCCCCGTGAAGGCCACGTTCTCGCCGAGCCCGACCTCGCCGGCACCGACGAGGCGGATGGTGCTGGTCGGTCGCAGGCCGCCCGGATAGTCGGCGAGCGCCGACTCGCCCGCGGCGACGGTGGCCGCCTCGACCCGCACGGGCAGGGCCTCGAGCCGGTCGGCGAGCGCGCCCGGGCCCGCGCGAACGGCCGTCGGCGCGTCGCCATCGCCGTCGCCCTTCAGGCCGGGCGCGCGCACCGGAATCCGGCGAAGATCTGCCGTCGCTCGGGCAGATCCCAGTTGCGGAAGGTGTTGCGGGCCACCACCGCCCGGGTGGCGAACGAGCCGCCGCGCAGCACCCGGTACGTCTGACCGAAGAAGATCTCCGAGTACTCGCGGTACGGGAAGCTCTCGAAGCCGGGGTAGCCGTCGAAACAGGACGAGGTCCACTCCCACACGTCTCCCAGCATCTGCAAGCACCCGTAGGCGCTGCGCCCCTCGGGATACGCGCCGACCGTGGCGGGCTCGAGGCGCGCCTGATCGAGGTTGGCGAGGCGCGCCTCCCAGGGCGCGTTGCCCCAGGGGAAGAGCCGGGAGGAGCCCACCGCGGGATCCCACGCCGCGGCCTTCTCCCACTCGGCCTCGGTCGGCAAGCGGGCCCCCGACCAGCGGGCATAGGCGTCCGCCTCGAACCACGACACGTGAACCACCGGGGCGTCCGGGTGCAGCGGCACGCGCCGCCCGAAGGCGAGGCCCTCCCAGCCTCCCGGTCCCACCCGCCAGTGCAGCGGCGCGCGCGCTCCCGTGCTTTGCAGGAAGGCCCACCCCGCCTCCGACCACACCTCCCGCCGCGCGTATCCGCCGTCGCGCACGAACGCGAGGAAGCGCTGGTTGGTGACCGGGCTGCGGTCGATCGTGAACGCCGGCACGGACACCTCGTGCGCCGGGCGCTCGTTGTCATAGGCGTCCAGGCGATCGTCGGTCCCCATCAGGAACGCACCGGCCGGGACGAAGATCGATTCGTCCACAGGCACGACCCCGCTCGCCACCTGCGTCCCCGCGAGCTCGGAGAGTTCGGCGAACGCCGGCCGGTAGTCGAGATCTTCCCGCAACCCGATCGCCTGCAGGATCGTCTCCTGGTGCTGGGCCTCGTGCTGCAGCACCAGGCGCAAGGCCGCTCGCGGCTCGAGCCGGGTGGCTCTCGCCGGTGCCGTGCCAGAGGCCTCGGCCCGCGGCGGAGCTTCGGGAGGACCGAGCCGCTCGTACCGGTCGTGCCGCTCGAGCCGAATTTGCACGGCCGCCCGCACGTCGCGCAGGCGTCGCCACACCGCCTCGATCGGAGGCAACGGGAGCTCGCCGCGGCGCGCCCTCGGCGTGGCCAGCGCATCGTAGAGCCTGCGCGCGCTCGACCCGAGGTCGGGGCCCTCCGACCCCGGCGCGCCGCCCGCGGCGACCGGTCGGGGAGGACCGCCGCTACCGACGGTCTGTCCGGGCGGGAGCAGCCACTCGGCCTCGAACTCGGCGATGTGGCCGAGGTCCCAGACGATCGGGCTCATGATCGGGCTCGGCTGGCTGCGCAGCTCGGCGTCGTCGAGGGGCGCCACGAGCTCGAGGGTCCGGGACCGCATCTGGCCGAGCGGCCCGAGCTCGGCCCGCGCGCCCGCCCCGCTGGCTCGCGCGCCGCGCTCACCCCCCTCGTGGCCACCGGCTCGGCGAAACAGGAAGAGGCCGAAGGTGCCATCCCCGACGTCGTGCCAGAGGGTCCGAAAGCCACAGCGCTCGATCGAGGCGATGGCCGCCTCTGCCCGGAACTTGTGGCTCACCTCGGTCAGGATGCGCTCGCCCGGCGCCACCCGGAACGTGCGGCGGAGGGAGTCGATGCGGACCGTCACCTCGCGGGTGGCCTCGGCGAAGATCTCGATGCGCTCGCGCTCGCGATCGTAGAAGGCCACGTGCGCGAAGGCATCGTCCGGGATCTCCGTGCCGAGCTCCCGGTTCATGCGCGTGAAGAGGTTGCGCGTGAAGCGGGCGGTCCAGCCGGCCGCGTCGTTGTACGCCGCCTCGAGACGCGCCGGCGCCTTGACCAGATCGAGCCCCACCAGGAACGAATCCTCGGTGTCGAGCGCCCCGGCGACCGAGCGGCAAAACTCGGGATACTCGCGCCAGCCGAGGTTGCCGAGGCTCGAGCCGAGGAAGACGACCGTGCGGGCGTGCCGCGCCGGCGCGAAGCCGCGCATGGCCTCGAGCGCGCGCTCGTAGCGCGCGCCAATGCCCTCGATGACGAGCTCCGGCAGCCTCGGCAGCTTCGGATATCGGGCGCGGAGCCCGGCGCAGGCCGCATCGAGCGCGTCGACGTCCACGTCGATGGGGACGTAGGTCGTCGGGCCGGCGGCGCACCAGGCGTCGAGCAGGTGCGCGGTCTTGGTCGAGGTCCCCGAGCCGAGCTCGACCAGGGTGTCCGAGCCCGCGAGGGTGCGCAGCCTCGCGGCGGCCGACGCCAGCATCCGGTCCTCGGTGCGGGTCAGGTAATATTCGGGCTCGGCGGTGATCCGCTCGAAGATGCGGGAGCCGACCGCGTCGTAGAGGAAGCTGGCGTCGAGCCGTCGGGGACGGCCGTCGAGCCCCGCCGCGACCGAGAGGGCGAACGCCAGCTCGGAGGTACGGATGGGATCGACGTGGAGGCAGTACCCATCCCGGGCGATGGTTCGCAACCCGACGAGCGGGCCCGGGACGTCGGCAGGCAGCCGTTCGGGCGCCAGAGGGCGCTCGCGCGCTCGGGGACGATTCTGGCGGACGAAGGACATGGGAGAGGCGTTCTAGCAAGGCATCGTGTGCCGGGCCGCCTCCAGGTGTGCAAAACGTCCGCCCGGTCCGACTCCGCCCTCGGCTCGGGCCTCGGGCGTCGGGCCTCAGGTCGGGCGCGCCCGGGACAGCCGCAGTCCGCGTGGGACCACCCAGCGCTCGAGCCCGTCGAAGGCCGCCTCGACCAGGAGCGCCAGCAGCGACGCCGGCACCGCGCCCTGCAAGATCAGCCCGAGATCGTCCAGCCGGATTCCCGTGAAGATGGGCTGTCCGAAGCCTCCGGCCCCGATCAGGGCCCCGAGGGTGGCGGTCCCGACGTTGATCACCGCCGCGCTCTTGATGCCGGCCAGGATGAAGGGGCTGGCGAGCGGCAGCTCGATCCGCCGCAGGATCGCGCCCGGCGGCAGTCCCAGCGCCTCGGCCGATTCGCGCAGCGACGATGGGATCCCGAGTAGCCCGGCGTGGGTGTTGCGCACGATGGGTAACAGGCCATAGAGGAACAGCGCGACCAGGGCCGGCCGCGCGCCGATCCCGAACAGCGGGATCATGAACACCAGGAGGGCCAGGGTCGGGATGGTCTGGACCACCCCGGTCGCGCCGATGATCACCCGCCCGAGCCGCGGGCGACGCGCCGCCAGGACCCCGAGGGGGATGGCCACCGCGATGGCGAGCCCGAGCGACAGCCCCACGAGCGTGAGGTGTTCGAGCGCGCGGTGGGCGATGGCGCTGGCCGGACCGACGCGCGCACCCTGGCCGCCGGCTCCGGTGACGGAGAGGGTCGTGCGCAGGAAGTCGGCGGCCACCGTGGTCTCGGGGACGTGGTCGAGCTTGGCGCGCGCGTTCAGGGACGCCATGGTGGGGGCGTCGATCCGGCCCTCGAGGCGCCGCAGGCCGGCGAGGCCGCTCGGTGCGCCAGCCTCGGCCGTGGCACCAGCGGACGTGCGATCTTCCGCGAAGGCCGCGCGGCGGTAGAGCAGGATCGCGTCGTAGCGGGGAAAGACGCGCCGATCGTCGGCGAGGACCACGAGCCCATCCCGGAGGATCTCGGGATCCGTCGTGTAGAGATCGGTGAGGTCGATGGCCCCGGCCGCGAGCCCGCGGTAGGCGAGATCGTGGTCGAGCCCCCGCACGTTGGTCGTCTCGAGCCCGTAGCGCGCGCGCACCGCCGGCCATCCATCGTGGCGGCTCAGGAACTCGTTGCTGAAGCCGAGCTGCAGCTCGGGGTGTCGCGCGAGATCCGAGACCGTCACCAACCCGAGTCGCCGCGCCAGGGCGGCGGTCGTCCCGATGGCATAGGTGTTGTCGAACCCGAGCGGGCCCATCACGCCGATTCCCCGCGGCCGGAGCGCCTCGCCGAGTTGCCGGAGCGTGGCCCCGACATCGGCGGCGGCGCCGATGCGCGCGATCGCCGGATCGCCGTGCAGGATCTCCTCGAGGAGGGTGCCGGTGTACTCGGGGTAGATGTCGATGGCGCCGGAGGTGAGGGCATTCCAGAGGAGCCGCGTCCCCCCGAGCCCGGACCGGTGTTGCACCCGCGCGCCGCCGGCCCGCGCCAGCTGGGTGACGAGCTCGCCGAGGATGACGGACTCGGTGAAGGTCTTCGAGCCAACGCGCAGCTCGGCGGTGGCGGGCCCACCCACGCCCGGGTCGACTCGGGCCCCCTCGGCGCCGCAGGACAGGAGCGCGACTCCGACCATGAACGCCGCCGCCCGACGGGGCCCCGCCCACCCGCGCGACGGCCCGGACGCGCGCAGCCGCGCCGACGCTGGGGCTGGGGCGTGCCCTCGGTCGCTCACGGGTGGCCATCCGCGGGCCCGAGCCGGCCGGCACCGGGATCGAACCGCCGCTGCGCCTGCATGAACGTCGTGACGAACGGGGTCGCCGGCCTCAGCCTCCAGTCGTCGAGCGTTCCGCGCTGGACGACCTCGCCATCCTTGAACAGCACCAGCTCGTGCCCGAGCGCCGCGGCCTCGCCGAGATCATGGGTCACGAGGACCACCGACTTTCGCAAGGTCGCGAAGACGAGCCCGAGCTCGTCCTGCAGCTCGGCGCGGACCAGGGGATCGAGCGCCGCGAGCGGCTCATCGAGCAGCAGGACCGCCGGATCGAGCATCAACGCCCGCATCAGCCCCACGCGCTGTCGCTGGCCCCCCGAGAGCTCGGCCGGATAGCGGGCGAGGGCGGTCGCCGACAGGTGGACGAGCTGCCCGAGGTGCTCGAGGCGCTCGCGCATCCGGCCGGGCTCCCAGCCGAGGTGGCGTGCCATCAGGCAGACGTTGCCCTCCGCCGTGAGATGGGGGAAGAGGCCCCCGTCCTGGACCACGTAGCCCATGCGGGACCGGACCTCGCGGAGGTTGTGGGGCGTCAGCGGCTGCCCACGGAAGCGCACCTGTCCCCCGGGGTCGGGAGCGATGAGGCCCATCAGCAACCGCAGGGTGGTGGTCTTCCCGCAGCCGCTCGGTCCGAGCAGGACCGTGGTGCGCCCCTCCCGAAATCCGAGGCTGGTCGGCGCGAGGGCCCGCACCTGCCCGTGGTGCTTGCCGACCCGGTCGAGCTCGAGGACCATCCCCGCGCTCGGCGCTTCCTCGCCCATCACCGTCCTCGAACGCTTCCCACGCGTCAGCCGTGCATCACGAGCAGCTGAAGGTGGCCCCGCTGGTGGACATCACGGTGTTGCAGCACCCCTTGAACGCCGACGCCGGGTCGGCCGCCAGGTCGGCCTCGCTGTTGAAGCGCTTTCCGGCGCAGTTGCAGACCTTGCCGATGACCTCGAAGTCGACCGAGTCGGTCGGATCGTGCGGCGACCGGCACACCCCCGAGGTCCCGCAGGTGGTGTTCTGCTCGGTGCTGCTCACCTGGGTCTGCAGGCGGATGTCGCAGAGCTCTCCGGCGGAGCAGTCGGCGTTGGTCGTGCATGGCTGGAGCCAGCACCCGAAGGCCGAGCGCGGGTAGGGATTCTGCGCCGGCACCGGCAGACAGTCGCCGAGGAAGCCCCCGCAGTCGGCCGCGCTCGTGCAGCAGGCCATCTGGCCGCCGCCCGGCGCCTTCGGGCAGGTGCCGTCGCTCGCGCAGGGCTCGACGCAGAACTGCTCGCGGGTCTCCTGCACCACCTGGCAGACGCCGCTCGGACCGCAATCGTGGTTGTCGCGACACGCGGAGCACGGGGACATGTCGCCATGGCAGGTCCCGGAGCGCGGCACGCAGAAGTTCCCCCGGTCGCCCACGGCCGTGCACGCCGAGCTCGGATCGCAGCTGGTGCCGCCGGGCTCGCACGACCGCGCGCAGAACGACTCGGTGCCTCCGACCGCCGTCACGCAGGCCGTCCCCGCGCCCGAGCAGTCGGCGTCGGTGGTGCACGGATCACAGTCGCCTCGCGGCACGCACGCGCGCGCCATGCTGAAGCGATTCGTGGCGTCGCCCGGCAGCAGCCGGCAGGCGAAGCCGAGGCCGCAGTCGTCGGGCTGCGTGTGGCAAGACTTGGCGATGGTGCAGGACTTCCTCCCGGACCCGTCCGCCACGCAGCTCGCGCCGGGGTAAGCGGCGCACATCGCGGCGGTGGTGCAGTTGTTGAGATTGACGCAGCCGCGCACGGGCAGCCAGCCGCAGTACATCGCCGCCGGGCAGTCGGTGTCGGCGAAGCAGCCGCCGAGCTTGGTGCAGAACGCGTCCACGTCGTTCTGGTGCCCCTGGCAGGTGAACCCACTGGCGGTGTCGCAGTCCGCGTCGAGGTCGAGCCCGCACGCCGCTCCATACTGCTTGGCGAGCTTGGCGACGGCGCCCGGCTGGCACACCAGCGGCGCCGTCGCCGAGACCCCGGCCTCGCCAGCGCCAGCGCCCGCGTCGGCTCCGGCGGTGACGCTCGTGCAGGCGAACCCGGCGCTCTCCGCGCAGTCCGAGTGGTGGCTGCAGGTCTGGGCGCAGGCGCCGCCGACGCAGGCGGTCCCCGCCGGACAGCTGGTGGCCGTGCAGCTGGCGACCGCCTTCGAGCTGCTGCCACAGCCCGCCAGGCCGATCCCGAGCCCACCTCCCACCGCCACCGCGACTCCGACCACGACCGCGACCAGCATCACGACCTCCCGCGCCGGCGGTCCCATCTTCGACAAGAACGCCAGGGATCGCGCGAACAGGGTCACTCTCGACACGTCGTTACCCGCCTTTCCGAAGCTGGGAGTCGCTGGGGGGGGAGCCAGCCGTTTGACATGCCACAACCATGGATTACTGTCACCTGTCCAGGCCAAAATCGGTGAGGTGACATGAAGCGTTTCGCGCAGTCGGTCCCGTTCGTGGCACTCCTCGTGGCAATCGTCGTGGCGCCCTTCGGCCTGTCCGCGTGCTCGGGGAAGTCCGGGGCCGGCGTTCCGGATGGGGGCGCGCCCGGCGCGGATGCCGGATCGCTGCCTGCTGCCGCGTATCCCGCCGGTCCCTACGGTGCCGGCAAGGGGAAGGTGATCGAGAACGCGACCTTCTACGGGTACGCCAACGTCTCCGCCGCTCGCACGCTGAAGACCATCTCGCTCGGCGACTACTTCAATCCCGACGGGACCAAGGTGACGGACACCGGTGCACCCCTCACGGCGCTCCTGGTCGCGGTCGGTGCCGTCTGGTGCGGTCCGTGCGTGCTCGAGGCCGGCTCCCTGCCCGCCGTCGCCACCAAGTTCATGCCGGCGGGGGTCCAGATCGTTCAGGATCTCTTCGAGGGGGCGGACTCGACCACCGGCGCGGCCGCCACCCAGACCGAGCTCGACGCCTGGATCACCAGCCACGCCTTGCCGTTCCCCGTCTTCATCGATCCCGCGAAGAAGCTGGCACCTTACTTCGATGTCGGCTCGCTGCCGTTCCTCATGCTCATCGACACCAAGACCATGACCAACGTCGCCGAGGAGACCGGCTTCGGGGGCCAGGACATGCTCGAGGCCTTCCTTTGCAGCAATGCCCCCCAGAAACCGTCCGTGTGCCCCTGAGTCGGGCGCGTGTCTGGCTGGCGGGCGCGATGCTAGTCGCGGGGGGATGTCACGGCGGTGCCCGACCCACCGAGACCCCGGGGGCGATCAATGGAACCGCCGCGGTCGCCGGCACCGCGGAGCCGCCATCGTCCCGATCGGGCTTCCACGGTCTCGCGCAGGACTTCGAGCTCGACGACATCGCCGGGAAGTCGTTCCGGCTCTCGGCGCTCCAGGGCAAGGCGGTGGTGGTGCTGGATTTCTGGGCCACCTGGTGCGACCCGTGCAAGATCGAGCTGCCCCGCCTGGCGGAGATCTACGAGAAGTACCGGGCGCGCGGCCTCACCATCGCCGCCATCTCGGTCGATGGCCCCGAGTCGGTGGCGCAGGTGCGCGGGGTGGCCCGCCAGCTGAGGTTGCCATTTCCCGTGCTGCTCGATCAGGAGTCGCGGGTGGTCGCGCTCTACAATCCGCGCCGGAGCGCGCCCTACACGGTGATCATCGACAAGGCCGGGCGGGTGGTCGGGCAGCACGAGGGCTACACCCCCGGCGACGAAAACGGCCTGGCACGTGAGATCGAGGGCCTGCTCGGCCCCTGATGCCGCGGCGCGGGCCGCCAATCCCGTGCGCGGGGTGGTCGCCGGCACCGCGCCCGGCGTGGTCGCCATCTGGGCGGCCGCTGCGATCGTGCTCTTCCCCGCCCTTGCGCAGGCCGCCGAGCCGCCGCGCCTCGACGTGACCGAGACCGGGGTCGGGGCCTACGTCGGCAACAACCGGGATGGCCTGCGGGACAACGACGACTACTCCACCTGGCTCAACCGGCTCAGCTTGCAGCTCACCTGGCGGCGGGTGGTCGCGAGCGCTCGGCTCGACAGCGCGTTCTACGGCGCGCCGCCCACCGCCGACTACCTGGCCTCGGAGGCGGTGTCGCCCGCCGACCAGGCGCAAAGCTGCGATCTGGCGGGCGGAGAATCCTTGCAGGCCTGCTACGGCCGCAAGCTGCTCGAAGCCCAGCGCGCGCTCCTCAACCGGTACCGCGCCACCATCTATCCGTCCAAGGTCGCGGTGTCCTACGGCACCCCCACGCTCGAGCTCACCCTCGGCGACTTCTACGCGCAGTTCGGGCGCGGGCTCACGCTGTCGGTCCGCAAGGTCGACGAGTTTGCCTACGACACCACCGTGCGGGGGGCCAAGCTGGACTGGACCTGGCGAAACGCGACTCGCAAACTGTCCGTCACCGCCCTCGGCGGGTACGGCAACCCGGTGCGGGTCGACGAGGTCTCGGGTCGTCGCCTGGTCGCGCCCGAAAGCTGGGTGTTCGCGGGGATGCCCACCTTCGATGCCGGGTCCGCCTACACCCTCGCCACCACCGAGACCTTCCGCCCCGACGGTATCTTCGGGCTCCGCGCCGAGGGAGGCACCGACGCGGTGGTGCTCGGGGCCTACGGCGCCCTCGTGGCCCGGGGCGGTCCGGGGCAGCTCTTCGCCTCCGCCGATCCGGGCGGGGTGGTCTTCTCCGGGAGCTCCGATCCGGTCCGGCAGGCCAAGTACGTCGAGACGGCCAGCGCCTCCGTCTCGCTGCCGCGGCTCGGGGAGTCGGGGGCCGCCTACCTCGAAGGCGCGCTGCAGCGGCTGTCTGGCGCCGCCACCCCCTTCGGCGCGGCCGAGCCTCCGGCCCGGGTGCTGGATGGTTACGCGGTGATCGGGAGCCTCAGCCTCGACACCGACCACTGGCTCGGGCTGGTGGAGCTCCGCCACACCCGCCGGTTCTCCCCTTTGCGCGCCAACATCGACACCCTGCGGGCCAGCGAGTTCGTCGGCCTGCAGTACAGCGCCCCGCCCACCACCGGGCCCATCACCCAGGACACCGAGTTCAACCGCTTCGCCGACTGCACCACCGGCGGCCGGGCCCAGCTCGACTACCGGCGCGACGCGCACGTCATCGTCTACGGTTCGCTCGGGCTCTACCAGACCTGGTCCGAGCGCTTCGGCGACTGCGGGGCGAACGGCGGCGGCCTCGTCGCCGCCGATCGCAACGACGTCCTCGACCCCTTCGTCGGGGTCATCCTGGCCTACGACAACAACCGCTCGCGGGCCAACCTGTGGGGCGGCGCGCGCTTCGACCAGGTGGCGGAGCCGACCATGACCGCGAGCGGCTCGTCCTCCCGGGAGTTCTACCGGGAGGCCTACCTGCGCTACGACGCCCTGCACACCATCGACGACACCTGGGCCGTGCAGATGCAGGGCACCCACCGCGCCCGGGCCGAGACCGACACCGACGCGCACCCCTGGAAGGAGGGCGAGAACTACCTCGCCGTCCACTGGGCCTCGAAGATCATCGCCACGTTCGGGTACGAGTACACCACCCGCTTCGCGAACCCCCTCAGCTACTTCAACGGCGCGGTCTTCTACCGCCTCCCGCGGGGCTGGCTGCCGGGCGATTCGAACCTGCGACTCTTCCTCGGCCAGCAGCGCGGCGCGCTCCGGTGCGTCAACGGGATCTGCAAGGTCTTCCCGGACTTCACCGGCGCCCGGATCGAGCTGGTCCTGCGGTTCTGAGTGGGTGATAGTATCCCGCGCAAATGGTGAGCCCCGCAGAGTTCATCGGGCGTCGGGTGGGACGTTTCACGATCACCAGCCACCTGGCCTCCGGCGGGATGGCCGAGCTCTTCATCGCCAGGCAGGAGGCCGCCGGCGGCTTCGAGAAGGATCTGGTGCTGAAGATGCTCCAGGAGAAGTACGCCCAGAACCCCCGGGTGCTCGGGATGTTCCTCGACGAGGCGCGCCTCGCCGCCAAGCTCAACCACCAGAACATCGTCCACGTGTACGACGTCAACGAGGCCGACGGGGTGCGCTACATCGCCATGGAGTACATCCATGGTGAGACAGTCACCGACATCGTGCGCCGGGCCATCGCCCGCGGAGGGTTCCTGCCGCTCGAGCACGCGGTGCAGATCGTCGCGGACGCCGCGGCGGGGCTGGCCTATGCCCATGAACGTCGGGACGCGGAGGGGCGGGCCGCCCGGATCATCCACCGGGACGTCAGCCCTTCGAACATCCTCGTCACCTACGAGGGTGTCACCAAGATCGTCGACTTCGGCATCGCGCGCGTCCAGGACCAGGTCCGGGAGGAGTCGGGCATGCGCCCCGGCAAGGTGTCGTACATGTCTCCCGAGCAGGTGCGCGCGGAGCCGGTCGATCAGCGCTCGGACATCTTTTCCCTCGGCGTGCTTCTCTACGAGATCACGGTGGGCCGCCGCCTGTTTCGCGGGCCTCCCGCCGAGGTGATGAAGAAGATCTGCGATGCGCAGATCCCTCCTCCCACCTACGTGCGCAGACAGTATCCTCCCGCGCTCGAGCTGGTGGTCATGAAGGCGCTGGAGAAGAGCCCGGCGCATCGCCATCAGAGCGCCGCCCAGCTCCAGCACGAGCTGCAGGAGTTCCTGGACGAGGCCGGGCTCAAATCTGGCTCGCGCCGGCTCGCTGCCTACATGAAGGAGCTCTTCGCGCCCGAGGCTGCCGGGGCCTCGTCCGGCCGGGCCGAGGCCGCGGCGACCGGAGCGGACGAGGGGGCGCCGGACGGGGCGCGGGCGCGCTCCACCGCGGACGACGAGCTCGAGGAGCTCGACTTCGATCGTCGCGCTCCGCTCGTGACCCGGGTGCGTCCACGCCCGGAGAATCGAGCGGACCTGCGCCTGCACACGGCGGTGGACGTGGCCGCCGTGGACGTGGAGGCGGACGCGGCGGGTGCCACCGGTGGCCTGGCAACGCGCCCCTCGGGGTCTCCGGCCAAGGCCAATGGTCTGCATCTGCCCGTGTCCGCGACCGCGCCCGCGAGCAGGCAGGGCGATGCTCCCGCGGCGCCTCCCGCGCCCGCTGGGGTCTCGGGCGCGCATCGAGCCGACGAGCCACCGGCCACGGCGGCGCCGGACGCGGGAGCCACCGCCGGCCCGCATTCCTCCTCCTTCACCTCCGTGGCCGCCGTGCTGGCGGCCGCCGCCGAACCGCTCGAGATCCCCGGGGCCGAGGCCGAGCCCGCGAACACTGAGGCGGGCGCGCGCCCATCCCCGAGCGATTCGAACGATCGCCCGACGGAGAAGGACGCCTCCATCTCGGAGGAGGTGCACGCAGCCCACAGCGCAGGCCAGAGCCCGGCCAGCGGACGGCTCCCGATCTGGGTGGTTCTGCTGGTTCTCGTCGCCACGGGGATCGTGGTATTCCTTGGGACGAGATGGTAGGTTTCGCGCATCGGATCGCTGGTGGTTCGTGGCGGGCGGGTTTATCCCCACTGTGACGCTAAGGGAATCCGTCCGGATTGCCGAAACAGTCCATGTAGGACCAGACCAAGAATGAAGTTTGTCTGCGAACGCTGCCACACCAAGTACTCGATCGCGGACGACAAGGTTCGCGGCAAAGTACTCAAGGTTCGATGTAAGACCTGCACCAACGTCATCACCGTTCGCGAGACCGGTGCGAGCGTGGAGGATGCGCCCACCGCGATCGATGCGGGTCATGCCCACTCCGCGCCCACGGCGCACGCGGACATCGACGCCAAGGCGCTGTTCTCCTCGGCTCCTGGTGCGGCGCCTGCCGCCGTCCGCGCGCCTGCCAGCGCCGCGTCCCCGGCCCGCGTGGGCGTGACCGGGGGCGCCGCCCCCGCCGGCAACGGCGCCGCGGCGCGGTCGACCCGAAGCGCGGGCGCCCCCGCGTCGGCGTCCGCCCTGTCTGGCAACGGTGCCCAGGTGTCCGCGGCAGGGGTTGCGCCTCGACGGCCGACCGGCTCCATCGCGATTCCGCCTCCGCCCCCACCGGACGACCTCGAATGGTACCTCGCCGTCGATGGGGTTCAAACCGGGCCCTTCGGCCGCTCGGTGCTGGTCGAAAGAGTCCTCACGCAGCCGAAGACTGCCGACGTGCACGTGTGGAATGCGGATCTGGATGGCTGGAAGCCCCCCAGGGACTTGCCGGAGCTGGCGCAGGAGATGCTGCGCCGCCGCCGTTCGCTGACGCCCGTTCCACCGCCCCCGCCCCGCCGGCTCTTCCCGACCGGCAACCACCCGAGCACCGACGTGGCGGCTCGCGCCAACGGCGAGGCCAGGTCCGAGACCAAGGCCGAGACGAGATCCGAGGCCAAGCCCGCGGTGGCCGTTTCGATTCCGGGCACCGTCGAGGCCAGGGGAACGGCCGCACCTGGACGACCCAACCCACCGGGGACGACCGCGGGGCATGGTCCTGTCCCGTCACACCCCAGCGCGCCCGGCACCCATTCTCACCACCCGGGTTCGAGCGGGGGCCCCGCGAGCGCGCACCCGCCTGGGCATACCGGAAAGAACGGGGCGTCAAACGGCGTTCAGGCCGCCGGCTTCGCGGTCGACCACCTGGTCGGCGGGGACGCCTCGGCTGCGATCTCGGCCGCCGCGCTCCCGGCGCTGCTGTCATCGCCGGTCTCGGCCGAAGCGGTGCCGGTGGCCGGGGTGAACAGCTCGGGTGTCGGCTTCTCCGGCCCTGTGCTTCATGGCCCGGCCGCGCTGATGGCCAAGGCCCGCTCGACCCGGGCTCTGGTGGCCGGAGGCGCGGTGCTGGCGCTCGTGATCTGCGGTCTCGTCGCCTCGGCGGTGCTGCGCCGCCCGGCCGCCGCGCCGGGGCCCGTCCCCGTCGCGAGCAAGGCCGACCCCGAGAAGTCCGCGGCGACCAACATCGCCGCCATGGCCGAGGACATGGCCAGGCAGGAGGCGGAAGCCGCCGCCGCGGCCAAGGCCAAGGCCGAACAGCCACCGGCGCCGCCCGTTCCCGCCGATTCCAGGGTTCCGGTGGCCGCCCGGGTCGAAGCGGCGGGGCCGCGGCCCGGACGCCGCGCCAAGCGGGGCGGTCGCAGCCAGCCCACCTCGACCGTCCCGCCTCCGGTGGCCTCGGGGATGACCGCGGATCAGCGTGAGGCCGCCGGGCGATTCGGCGACAGCTCCGGACGGGAGCTGCGCGTTCCCGGTACGAGCTCGAGCGGTGCGCGCTCGACCCCGGTGCAAGCCGACATCAGCCGGGTCATCAACAACAACCGGCAGGGCATCCAGACCTGCTATCAGCGGGCCTTGCTGCGGGACAACTCGCTCACCAACGGGAAGATCACGGTGCGGGTGACGGTGGGACTCTCCGGACGGGTCCAGCGCGTGAACCTCGACGCGACCGCCCCCTTCCGGGCCCTCGAGCCCTGTATCCGGGACGTCATGTCCCGCTGGGCGTTTCCTCCTTCATCGGAGGAATACCAGACCGAGTTCCCCGTCGTCCTCGCCGGCAACCAGTAGGGATCATCCACCGGCGGCCCAAAGGCCGGCGGTCCGCTTCCTGGCAAGGGTGCTAGATTGCGGGCCCAATGCTGCATCCGTATTCCGCGTTCCTCGGTCGTGTGGAAAAGCCCTCCCGCTATCTCGGCGGGGAGTACCAGCAGGTGCGCAAGGCGCCGGACGCCGCCCTGGCGCGCGTGTGCCTGGCCTTCCCCGACGTGTACGAGATCGGCATGTCCCACCTCGGGACCAAGATCCTCTACGGCATCCTGAACCAGGATCCCCGCATCGCCTGCGAGCGGGCGTTCGCGCCGTGGGGCGACTGCGAGGCCGAGATCCGGCAGGCCGGGCTGCCGCTCGTGACCCTCGAGTCGGCGGCGCCCCTCGGGAGCTTCGACGTCATCGGCATCTCGCTGCAGTACGAGCTGACCTACTCCAACGTGCTCAACCTCATCGATCTGGCCGGGCTCCCGCTGCGGGCGGCCGATCGAGGCGACGGCGGGCCGCTCGTGCTGTGCGGCGGGCCGACCGCGACCCACCCCGAGCCGCTGGCGCCGTTCATCGACGCGTTCTTCATCGGCGAGGCGGAGGAGGCCCTTCCGGCGCTGGTGCTCGAGAGCGCGCGGCTCGCGCGGGCGGGGGTGGCGCGGCGCGAGCGCCTGATCCAGCTCGCGGCGCGGTTCCCGCTCTACGTGCCCGAGCTGTACGCGCTCGCGCGCGATCCCGACTCGGGCTTCCTGGTGGTGGGGGCGCCCCTCGACCCGCGGGTTCCGGCCCGGCCGAAGCGGGTGTGGGTGGCGGACCTCAACCGCTTCCCGTTCCCCGACGATTCGCCGCTGCCCTTCGGCGAGGCCATCTTCGATCGCATGGCGGTGGAGGTGGCCCGGGGCTGCACCGAGGGCTGTCGGTTCTGCCAGGCGGGGATGATCTATCGCCCGGTGCGCGAGCGCGATCCCGTGGCGATCATCGACGCGGTGGTCTCCGGGGTGAAGAAGGGAGGATACGACGAGACCGCGCTCACCTCCCTGTCGACCGCGGACTACTCGTGCGTCACGCCGCTGGTCAAGGCGGCCATGGCCAAGCTGCGCGACGAAAAGGTGTCGCTGTCGGTGTCGTCGCTGCGGGCCTACGGGCTGAACGACGATCTGCTGGCGGAGATGGCCAGCGTGCGCGCCGGGGGGCTGACCTTCGCCCCCGAGGCCGGGACCCAGCGCATGCGCGACGTCATCACCAAGAACGTCACCGAGGAGGACATCATCGAGTCGGCCCACCGGGTGTTCTCGCGCGGGTTTCAGCGCATGAAGCTGTACTTCATGATCGGGCTGCCGACCGAGACCGACGAGGACGTGCGCGGCATCGTGGAGACCGCCGCGCGCGTGCAGGCCATCGGCCGCAGCTATTTCCCGGGCGCCGCCATCGTGGCCTCGGTCTCGACCCACGTGCCGAAGCCCCACACCCCGTTTCAGTGGGCTGCCATGGACTCCGAGGAGGAGACCGCCCGCAAGCAGCGGCTCCTGGCCGAGACCGCGCGGCGGCTGCGGGTGGAGCTCAAGATGCACGAGAACGCGCAGTCGCACCTGGAGGCGATCTTCTCGCGCGGCGATCGCGAGGTGGCGGACATCCTCGAGCGGGCGTTCCGGCTCGGCTGCCGCTTCGACGGCTGGGACGACCAGCTGCGGATGGATCTCTGGGATCAGGCCATCGCCGAGAGCACCGCGGAGGCACCGATCGATCTGCAGCGCTACCTCGGGACCATCCCGGTGACGGCGAAGCTGCCCTGGGACCACATCGACATCGCGCTCGAGGATGGCTTCCTGGCGAGGGAGTATCGCAAGGCCCTCAAGGATCGGCTGTCTCCGCCCTGCGGCAAGCCCTACAAGAAGCTCTTGCACCCGAGCAGCGTGGAGGAGGCAGAGGCCGGGCGGTCCGACAAGCTCATCTGCTACGACTGCGGGGTGGCCTGCGATCTGACGGCCATGAAGGAGGAGCGCCTCACCTACCTGCGACGCATGAACGCCTGGACCAAGCCGGTCGCGTTGCCGGGCGCGCGGCTGCTGGAGTCGAGGGTGCCGCGCAAGGGGAGGGCGGCCGCGGTGGATACGAAGGAGCCCGTGGTGAATGCGACGACGGATGCGGCGGAGGCGCCGGCGGTGGACGGCGCCCGCGGAGCGGACGGTCCGGGCGGCGCGGATCCGGGGAACCGACCGCGGCGGGTGCGGCCAGCGCGACCCATGCCCCCGACCCGCACCGAGCAGGGCGAGCCGATCCGGATGCGCCTGCGCTACACCAAGCTCGGGCGCGTGGCGTATCTCGGGCACCTCGATCTCGTGCGCCACCTGCCCCGCATCTTCCGGAGGGCCGGGCTCGAGCTCTTCTACTCGGTGGGCTTTCACCCGAAGCCCGAGCTGACCTACGGCCCAGCGCTGGGGCTCGGCATCCCGTCGCTCTGCGAGCTGCTCGACGTGAAGCTGACCGAGGAGGTGGCGCCCGACGAGCTGGTGGAGCGCCTGCAAGCCGTCACCATCGACGGGGTGAGCTGGCTGTCTGCGGTGCGCCTCGGCGACAACGATCGGGCGCTCGGGCGGGTGCTGGCGCGGTCGACCTTCTGGGCCAGGCTGCCGGTCGGGATCTCGGCGGCCGATGGGCTCGCGCGCTGGAGCGGCGGCGAGCCCATCCGGGTCAAGCGGACCGGGGAGGGCTCGGGGGTCGGGCGCATGGTCGATGTGCGGCAGGCCGTGCGCTGGCTCGGCCCTCCCACGCCATCGCTCGGGAAAGCGCTCGATCCAGATTCGATGCGAGGTTCGATGACGGTGCGGCTGGACCGTCTCGGGTGGAACGAGGACGGTCCCCTGGCCGCGGATCGCGTCCTCGAGTTCCAGCTCGCCATCTCGACCGACACGAGCGCCAGGCCAATCGAGGTCGTCGAGGGGCTCTTCGGGACTGGGATCGCCAGGGAGGCGTCCCTCGCGCGGGTCGGGCTCGCGGCCTGCGAGGAGGAACGCCTCCTCGACCCGCTGGACGTGGTCGCCTTTCGGCGGTTGCCCTCGCCCAAGGAGGCCGCCCCCGCCGCCGAATGAGGGCTCCCGGACCGCCCGACTTTTTGCTTTCCCTGTCCAGATTCTGTGATAACTTTAGTGTAAATTACATTACTGCTTTCGTCGAATGTGCAACCAATGAGCCTTGCGATGAGCCTGGGGCGAACGCGCGCGAACAGACGGGGCCCTTTCCTCGTGGTGGCCGCGGTGCTGCTCCTTGGAGGAGGCGGTTGCTCGGTGAATCGGGCGGGGCTCGCGCCGTCGACCGGCTCGGGTGGCGGCGGGATTCGAGACCTTCCGGACGGAGGCCCGTCCACCGGCGGCGGGTCGGGCGGCGGGCTCGGCTCGGGTGGCAGTGGAGGGGGGATCTTGATCGGACCCGGCACCGGCGGTGACACCTCGGACGCCGGGGGGCCCGGTGATTCGGGCGCGGCCTCTGGCACGGGTGGAGATCCCGGGCCAGGAGGCACGGCCGGGATGGCGGCTGGCGACGCGGGGGCCTCGGGGCAGGCCGGGGGCGTCGGCGGGATGGGCGATCCCGGGACCGCGGGAGCGGACGGCGCGGCGGCAGGGTGCGATCCCACCACCTGCCCGGACGGGTGCTGCAACGGCAAGATCTGCTTGACCACCAAGCGGACCAACCGCCGCTGCGGAACGGGCGGAGCCGCCTGCGCGGCCTGTGGCAGCTGCTTCACCTGCTCGGCCGGGGGGACCTGCGACGTCACGCCGGACTCGCAGTGGACGGTGACCTGCGACGCGGCGACCATCGCGCCGACCAACGTGAGCACGGGACAGCCCTGGTCCGGCTCGGGCCCCGGCGACACGAACGTACCGCAGGCATTCTGTCAGCTCCGGCTCAACCGGGCGCTGGTCGGCGAGTCCTCGGTCGAGGAGACCCTCTCCCCGGCCTGGACCGACAGCGGGGATCCGGCCAGCGTGACGGTCAACGCCGCGCTCTTGACCAGCGGGCGCTGGTCGGTCTATGTCGGGGACGGCAGCTCGGGCCTGATGGTCCAGTCGACCTCGGTCTGTGAAGCGACCTTCTCACCCGCCGCCGCCGACTTCGCCGCGGGCAGGCTGGCGCTCACCGATCTCGCGAGCTGCCAGTCGCTCCAGCTCGGCCTCGCCTGCAACTGACGACAGGCGCGACGGACGGGCCTGGCTGACGGGCTCGGAGTCGGGCCCCGTACACGCAGACAGTTCGTGTACACTTCTTCGAGATCTTCACCGATGGAGGTGCGTCATGAGGTTTGCGCTCCCGGTCGCCGCGATTGCGTGCGGTGCGTTTTCCAGCCTCGGGGCATGTCGCTCGGATTCGGGCGCCAAGCCGTATGGGCTCGATGCGGGCACGGGTGGAACCGACGTGACGCCCGCGGTGGGCACGGGCGGGCAGGCCGAACAAGCAGGCCAGGGCGGCTTCGTCGGGACGGGGGGGCAGGGGGGACGAGCCGGGCAAGGAGGCGCCGACGACCTTGCGACGATCATGGCTTCGTACACGTCCTGGCAGCCACTGTCGATGGCGCCGGTCGACATCTCGGCGGACATCTTTGCCCTTTGCCGGTCCCCGACCGCCGCGGAGAGCGCCTTTGCCGCCAGTGTCCATGGCCGTCATGCCCTGCGGGACTGGGCCAACCCGCCGGCCATGGATGGAATCGGTGCGCAGGGCGCCGGCGGATTCGCCGTCGGGGCCACGATCGTCAAGGAAAAGTTCGTGCGCGATCAGCCCAGCGGAGCGTTCGTGCTGGCGGCGCTCGGAATCATGGTCAAGCGCCCCACGGGGTTCGATACGGCGGGCGGCGACTGGGAATTCGTGTACTGGAACGCGGCCGATGGCGTGTCCCGCGGGCCGGTGCAACTCGCGAGCTGCACCTCCTGTCACGCGGGCGCCGGCGCGACCGACTTCGTCTTCATCGACGATACCTGGCGGACACTGTCTGGTCCGTGACCGGACACGGGCCGTTTCGGCCGGAAGCCGAGGCCCAATGGCCCTCATGATCCCCATTCGTACACGACCGAGAGGGTGGTGAAGGACTCCACCCCGGGTACCTCCGTCACGGAAATCTCGCCGCCGAGGCTGTGGCTCGAGCCCAGTCGCCGACGAACGCTCGCCGCTGCGCGCGGCAACGGGAGCGCCTGGGTCTTCGCCAGGCAAAGTGATGACCGACCCGGTGAACCTCGCACACTTCGTGACGGCACCCCGCCAGCGGGTCGCCGATCGATCAGCACCCCGTCCTTCACGGATCCCGCAAGCTGCCCTGTCGCGTGAGCCCGGGCTTGCCTGCGACTGACGACATGCGCAGCGACGGGCCTCGGCTCGTGGGCTCGGGGATGATCGTGGCCAGGGCTGCCCACCAGTCCGCGTAGCGACCGCCGGCGCGCGCCGCCCCGGATCGCCGTGCGCAGCCGTTCCGATGGGCCATCCGAGGCGGTGGCGAGCGTGCGGTAGCCCCCTCGCCTGAGCAGCCCCACGATCTCGTCGGTGAGGCGATCGGCGCGCAGGCTCGAGGTGCCGACCGTCCACGAGCGTTGTGACCAGCCCACCTTCGTGGGTAGCATCCCTTCATGGCTGACTATTCGTTCGCCCTGGCTCCCGTCTGCTCACAGGTGGAGGACGACCACCTCAGGCGCGCACTGCAAGACCTGGAGGCCGAGGGCGTCAACTTTGGCTACCGCTTCGTGAAGGACGCCCAGGTACGGCGCGACTACATTGCCTCCATCCGGAAGATGAGCCAGGAGACGATGACGGCTTATCGGTCGGGCGCAATCACCGCGGAGGAAGGTGCGCGAACGGCGCAGGCGATGCGGAACACGATCATGGACGCTCAGCGCGCAATCTCGTCCGACCTGGGGCGCGCAATAGCCGAGAAGAGCAAGTCCAGGGGAAAGTCCTTGCCTGAGCTGCAAGAAAGGTACGCCGGTGAGGTCTTTGGCAGCGAGTTCGAATCCCTGGCCGATGGTCAAAAGGCACGGGTCTATTCGACTGCTGGCGGTGGGTTCCTGGGGGGGGCGGCGGGCGGTGCTCTGGCGGGGCTTGCGTGCGGCCCGGGAGCTCCAGTGTGCGTAACCATCGGCATCTTTGCGGGGGGAGCACTGGGGGCATTCGGATTCGGGATCGTGTTCGAGCAGCTCCGCGGGCATCGAGGCACGTCGACGTGGTGCCGCCGCTGTTGAATGTCAGGATTTCATGATTGCTAGCGAGCGTTTCTCGCTGGAGCCGATTCGGAGGTTCGAGTTCGAGTCGGGCCGGCCTCCGACGGCGCGCCTCGTCATGGACGGCCAGCCCGGTGAGGTCGTCGTGCACGCGGAGAGGATCAAGGGCCAGTTCCTCTGCTCCGTAGGGACGGTCCTCTTCCTGACTGAAGCAACTGGATCGCGTCGAGGCAGCGCCCCCACTCGCACCGATCTCACCGTGACTGGAGCAAGCGCTTTCACGCACGAAGCTCGGGGCGCGACGCAAAGCCGCGTGGCCTCGCCCCGTGCCCGGATGTGGCGAGTGGTCTCCGATCAGCTCACGGAATCTGCGGGGCACCTTGCCGATTGGCTCAGGGCGCGGAGCGGGCGACCGGTCCGGCGGAGTAAGCCGCAGCGGCTTCGTCGATCGCGATTGGTCGAGAAGCTGGGCCTTGATTTCTCGGGCGAGGACCTCAGCGAGGAGCGACGGCACGGCATTGCCAACTCGACCGTGCCAGAGTCCCCGTCGCAGAACACCGCGACCCGGGCGCCCGGAAAAATCACGTGCGGCTTGGCGGGCACAGCGGCCGTTGGGGCTGACCAGCGGGGGGGCGGCTGTGAGTCGGATACGGCTGCCTCATGGTCCAGCGATCTGGGTCCGCGACACGACCGTCTGCCGACCGCCAACGACTTGGCCGTGGGGAGATCGTTCACGGCTCGCGGGGGGATGTCTGTCCCTCGCGCTCGAGCTCGCCGCCGGCAACGGACGACATGCGCAACGAGGGGCCTCGGCTGGAGGGCTCGGGGACCGTGGCCAGGGCCGCGCGCCAGTCGGCGTAGCGACCACCGGCGCGCGCCGCCCGCGCGGCGGCCAGGCCCGCGGCGAACCCGCCCTGCGCCAGGCGGTACTCGACCCACGCCCACTTCGGCGAGGTCGGACGCAGCTCGACCCGGCCCTTGACCGCCCGGCGCAGCCGCGCGAGCTTGTCCTCGACGAGCGCGATCCCGGCGAAGGGCGCGCCGTCGAGGGGCGTCCTTCGCTTGGCCACGAAGGGCGCGATCCCGAAGATCACCTTGGGCGCGGCGGCCGCCAGCTCGAGGCCGAAGCGCCCGAGCTCGTCGATGTCCGCGTCGGTCTCGTCCGGCAACCCGAGCATCAGGTACACCTTGAGGTGGCGCAGCCCGTGGGCGCGGCACAGGCGCGCCGCCGCCAGCAGGTGGTGCTCCTTGGTCTTCCGCTGGATCGCCGTGCGCAGCCGCTCCGACGCGCCATCGGACGCGGTGGTGAGCGTGCGGTAACCTCCACGCTTGAGCAGCCCCACGATCTCGTCGGTCAGGCGATCGGCGCGCAGGCTGGAGATGCCGACCTCGCGGCCCCCATCGACCAGCGCCCGCAGGATCACCGGCAGCTTGGGGTGGTCGGTGACCGCGGCCCCCACCAGCCCGACCCGCCGCGCCTCGTCCGGGATGGTGGCCAGCACCCGCTCGGGCGACGCCAGGCGCATCCCGCCGTTGGTCGACCGCCGCATCACGCAGTAGGTGCAGCCGCGGTGGCAGCCGCGCTCGGCCTCGACCAGGAACATGTCGGAGAGCTCGGTGTGCGGGGTGAGGATCTGGGAGTAGGCCGGCAGGCGGAGATCGTCGGCCGCCGCGATCGGCGGCACCACCTCGCCGTGGATCGCCGGCACGTAGAAGCCGGGCGTGCCCGCCAGGCGAGCCAGCATCCCGGGCCGGTCGTGCCGATCGGCGGCCCGCACCTCCTCGATCAGGATGGCGAGCAGGTCCTCCGCCTCGCCGAGCAGCATGACGTCGGCGAACGGGCCGGCTGGAGCCGGGTTCGAGAAGGTGAGGGGGCCTCCCACCACCACCAGCGGAAAGTGCCGGCGGGCGGTCGCCCGCTCGGCGGCCAGGATCGGGATGCCGGCGAGATCCAGGCAGTCCACCAGGCCGGCGAGCTCGAGCTCGTACGCCAGCGAGAAGGCCACCACCTCGAAGTCTCCCACCGGCCGCCCCGACTCGTAGGTGGCGAGGGCCTCGCCGCCCCCGACCGCGGATGCCCCACCGGCGATGGAACCCGAACCCTCCCCGCCACCACCGGTCTCTCGACCGTCCGCCGCGCGCGCCGCCGCGGCGTCGTCCGGCAGGAAGGCCCGCTCCGCCGCCACGCCCGGCATGGCGTTGAGCTCGCGGTAGATGGTCTGGAACCCGAGGGACGACATCCCGACGTGGTAGGGTGACGGATAGACGAGCGCGACCCCGAGCGCACCCTGCTTGAAGAGGGTGCCCCGCTCGGCGGAGAGTCTTTGCGCGCGCAGCTCCCGGAAGGTGGTTTTCAAGCCGCTCGACTATACCGGCAGGAGCGGCGGTCGCCGCGGACATTCGTCGTCATTCGTCGCCACTCGCCTGGTGTGTCGGTGAGAATTGTCACGTGTGGCCGGGTCGGCAGCCTTGAACCCCACGAAGCTTGGGGATTATAGTCGCGCGCAAGGTCCAAAGCCCAATGGAAACCGACATTTCGACAGCCCTCGCGACCCTTCAACTCGACCCCGACAACGCGCACGCCCTCGGTGCCTTGAAGGGGGTCCGGCCAGGCAACGGCAGCGGGGTGGATCCGGCGGCGCTGGCCCGCGCGCTCGCCGATTCGCGGCGGTGGCACCGCGAGCGCGGAGACTTCCAGCTGTGCGTTCAGCTGCTCGATCTCGAGCTGCCCTGGACCACCGATCCCGCGCGCCGCGCCGACCTGCTGCACGAAAAAGGCCGTATCCTGGCCGACGAGCTCCTGGCCGAGGAGGCCGCGCAGGCTTGCTTCCGGGAGGCGCTCGAGAACCTCCCCACCCACGCCCCTTCGCTCGAGGGCCTGACGCAGATGGCGCTGATCGGCGCCAACTGGAAGGCCATCTCCGCGCGCTACCTGCAGCAGGCCGAGGCCGCCACCGACAACCCGATGGCCGCCAGCCTCCTGGTCTCGGTCGGCGAGATGTACCTGAAGTACGCCCCCACCGCCCCGGAGGGCGAGAGCTACCTGCGCAGGAGCCTCGAGCTCGATCCCAAGAACCGCCGGGCCAGCTGGCAGCTCGAGCGGCTGCTCCGCGAGCAAAATCGACCTGACGAATTGGTCGGGCTGCTGAATCAGCGCGCGGCCCAGGCCCAGAGCCGCGAGGACCGGGCCGCCGCCGAGGTGGCCAACGCCGAGCTCGCCCTCAAGCTCGGCAACACCGACGCGGCCTTCGGGCACTTCCGGCGGGCGCTCGAGGCCAATCCGGCCGAGCCCAAGGCCCTTCGACCGGTGGTGGCGGCGCTGACCGAGCGGCGCGACTGGGCCGAGCTGGCCAAGGCCCTCGACGCCGCGGCCCGCTCCAAGCGCGGCGAGACCGACACCTTGCTCTTGACCCAGCTCGCGACCTTGCAGTGGAAGAAGCTCGGGCAGGCCGCCCAGGCCGAGATCAACTTCCGCAAGGTCCGCAAGTTCGATCCTGCCAACCGCCCGATGGTGGAGTTCTACCGCGAGCTGTATGCGCGCCCGGAGGATCTGCCCCAGCTGCTCACGGTCCTGACGGCGGCGCAGAAGGCCGAGCCCGACGTGGACCGACGGGTCTCGATGGGCATCGAGATGGCGCGGGCCGCCGAGGCGCGCCCGCAGAACGCCGAGAAGGTCATCGACATCTGGAAGGGACTCCTGCGCCTGCGCCCGCACCTGCCCGAGGCGGTGCAGGCCCTGCGGCGCCTCTACGTCAAGACCCAGAAGTGGAACGCGCTGCTCGATCTCCTCAAGGAGGACCTCGAGGCCCTCCCCGAGTCCGCGCGCGACGAACGCATCGAGCGGCTGCTGGAGATCGCCGAGATCTACCGCGATCGGCTCAGCCTCGACGTGATGGTGGTGAACACCTACCTGGCGGTCCTGCAGATCGATCCCAGGCACGTGCCGTCGCTGGCGGCGCTGGCCCAGCGGTTCGAGGCCCAGGGACGCTGGAACGATCTGATCCAGATCCTCGGCCGGCAGGCCGACCTCGCCACCGCGCCCGAGGAGCGCCTGCGCATTCACCGGCGCATCGCCGGGCTGTGGGCCGACAAGCTCGGCAAGCACCAGAACGCCGTCAGCAGCCTGGAGAAGATCCTGGAGGTCGAGCCGGGTGACGTCGAGACGCGGGCCCGCCTCCGCGATCTGTACGGACGCAGCCGGTCCTGGCGGGCCCTGGTCGAGCTCACCCGACGGGAGGCTCCGCTGCTGGCCCCGCCCGAGCGCCGTCAACGGCTGGCCGAGGCGGCCCGCATCTCGTCCGAGCGGCTCGGGGACATCAAGGAGTCCATCAACCTGTGGAACCAGGTGCTGACCGTCGAGCCGCGCGATCCCGAGGCGCTGGCCAGCCTGGCGCTGCTCTACGATCGCGAGCGGCGCTGGGCGGCGCTGGCCGAGATCCTCGAGCGCCAGCGCGAGCTGGCGGTGGCCGCCCAGGATCCGGCGGCGGAGGCGGCGCTGCTCGAGCGGCGCGGGGTGCTGCTGTTCGAGAAGCTCGGCGCGACCGAGGCCGCCATCGGGGTCTTTCGCCGGGTGCAGGAGCTGCAGCCGCAAAACCCGCGGGCCACCCGCGCGCTGCGCGAGGTCTACGCCCAGTCCGGGGACTTCGAGGCGCTCGAGCGCCTGTACACCGGGCAGGGGAACTTCGAGGAGCTGTGCGACGCCCTGTCGATGCTGGCCGATCGCACCAAGGATCCGAGCGCGCGGGCCCGCATGCTCGAGCGGGTGGCCGTGCTGGCGGCCGAGAAGCTGCGCCAGCCCGAGCGCGCCATGAAGGCCTACGAGCGGATCCTGGCCGCCGAGCCGGCCCACCTCGGCGCCGCGCAGGCGCTGGTGCCGCTCTACCGCGCCAGCCAGAAGTGGCCGCGCCTGCTCGCCATCTACGAGGTGCTGCTCGGGCGCAAGGACGCCGCCCAGGAGGATCCCGCGGAGCGGCTGGCGATCCTCAAGGACGCCCGCCACATCGCCGAGCAGCGCATGGGCTCGAAGGGCCTGGCCTTCCAGTGGGCGGCGCGCTGCTTCGAGGCCGCGCCGGCCGACGAGGCCACCCAGGCCGATCTCGAGCGCCTGGCCGGCGACGCCGAGGAGTGGGATCAGGTGGTCGCGCTCTACGCGAGCCGGCTCGAGGCGCCCATCCCCAGGATCGATCGGCACGCGCTCTTGCGCCGGCTCCTGCGCATCGCCACCTCGCGCCTCAGCCGCCCGGCCGAGGCCCGCGGCTTCGCCGAGGCCCTGCTCAAGGAGCTCCCGGGTGACCCGGAGGCCCAGGCGGTGCTCGAGCAGCTGCTCACCCAGGCGCAGGCCTGGCCGGCGCTGACCGCGCTCCTCGCCGAGCGGGCCCACCGCACCGAGGACCCGATCGAGCGCGCCAAGCAGCTGTTCCGCATCGCACAGATCGAGGAAGAGCGCTCGGGAGATGGGGCGGCGGCGGCCGCCACCCTGCGCGAGATCCTCGCGCAGGGCGGGAGCTCCGAGATCTCGCACCGGGCCCTGCGCTCGCTGGCTCGCATCCTCGAGCAGCGCCAGGACTGGGCGGGCCTGATCGCGGCGCTGCGCGGGGAGCTCGAGCTGCGCCCGAGCGAGGATCACGAGGACATCCTCTTGCGCATCGCCGAGATCGAGGAGCAGAAGCTCGGGGATCTCGCGGCTGCCTTCGCCACCCTCGAGGCCGTGCTCGGCGCCAACCCGTACAGCCAGGTGGCGGTGGCGGGGCTCGAGCGCCTGCAGGCCCACGGCTTCGCGCGGGTGGTCGAGATCGCGACCTTGAGCCTGCCGCTCTACGAGCGCACCGACAACCCGGTCAAGCTGGCCGGGGCCCTCGAGATCCTGGTGGCGAGCGGGGCCACGGCCACCGCCACGGCAGGCGCGACAGACGCGGCGGCGGCGGAGAAGCGGGCCGAGCGGCTGCAGAAGCTGGTCGCGCTCTACGGCGGCACCCTCGACGACCCGCGCGCGGCCTATCGCTCGGCGCTGCAGATCTTCGAAGCCGCCCCGGGCGATCGCGCCAACCGCGAGCTCCTCGGCCGCTTCGCCGGGGATGTGGGCCTGATCCCGGATCTGGCCCGGCGCCTGCGGGTGGAGGCGGATCAGGCCGCGGATCCGGCCTTGCGGCGGGAGCTGCTGGTGGAGGTGGCGGAGCTCCACGAGAGCAAGCTCGGCAACCTGGGCGACGCCGAGCAGGTGTACCGGGAGATCCTGCGGGTCGAGCCGCTGCACGTCGGCGCCTTCCGCGCCCTGTCGCGGTTGTTCCGCGACGGGGAGCGCTGGAAGGAGCTGCGGGAGCTGCTGGAGGCCCGGCAGGAGCAGCTGCGAGAGCCATCGGCGCGCCTCGAGCTCCTGGCCCAGGTGGCGGAGATCGATGAGACGGTGCTCGACGACGGCGACCACGCCATCGCGACCTACGAGGCCATGCTCGAACTCGATCCGGAGGATCCCCGGGCCTACAAGGCCCTCGATCGCCACTACGCCGCGCGCGAGCGCTGGAAGGAGCGCGAAGAGCTGCTCGAGCGGCGCCTGCGCTTCGCGCCGGAGGGGGAGGTCTCCGAGCTCGAGATGCGGCGGGCCGAGTCGCGCTTCGAGCGCTTCGGCGACGTCGACGGCGCCATCGACATCCTGGCGTCGATCGTCAAGTCCAAGCCCGGGCACGCCGCCGCCCGGCGCCTCCTCGAGAAGGCGCTCGCGCTGCCCGAGCACCGCCTGCGCGCGGCCCAGGTGCTGGAGCCGCTGTACGAGGGGGCGAGCGCCTGGAAGCCCCTGGCCTTCGTGCTCGAGGTCCAGGCCCAGCCCCAGGCGGCAGGTCCGGGCGGCGGGGGGGCAGGCCTGCCGTCGAGCGCCCAGACCGCGTCGGCCACCCGGGCCACGCTGGGCGTCGACGGGCGCAGCACCACCACCTTGCTCGGGCGCCTGGCGGGCCTCTACGAGACGCGCCTCGACGATCCGCCGCAGGCGCTCGCCACCTGGCGCCGGGTGCTGGCGCTCGACAGCGGGAACGCCCAGGCCCTCGGCGAGGTCGAGCGGCTGGCGGCCAAGCTCCTGCGCTGGACCGATCTGGTCGACGTCTACCAGGAGATCGCCTTCCGGCGGGACGGTGCGGATCTGGCCGGGCGGGCCGAGCTCCTGTCGCGGGCGGCGCGCCTGCACAGCGAGCGGCTGGGGAACCGCCGGGCGGCCATCGACGCCTGGAAGCTGGTGGTGAACCTCGATCCCGAGAACCCGGTGACCACCCGGCCCGCGCTCGAGGCGCTCGAGACCCTCTACGTCGAGACCAGCAACACCCCCGCGCTGATCAAGATCCTGCGCCAGCGCGCCGAATGGGCCGAGCCGCTCGCGGCCCGCACCGCGCTCCTGTTCCGCATCGCCGATCTGGAGGAGAACGGGATCGCCGATCTCGACGCCGCCGTGGCCACCTTGCGGGCGGTGCTGGAGCTCGACCCGTCGAGCTCGGTGGCGCTCGACGATCTCGAGCGCATCTTCGAGAAGAGCGGGCAAGCCCGGGCCCGGGTGGAGATCCTGCGGCGGCGGATCGACCTGTCCGGCGAGGTGGGGCAGCGGCGCGAGCTGTGGCGGCGCATCTCCCAGATCTTCGACCGCGACGTGGGCGATCTCAACGAGGCCATCTCGGCCAACCTGGCCATCCTCGACGAGAGCCCGGAGGACGTGGGGGCCCTCGACGCCCTGGCCGAGCTGTACGGGCGGCAGGACCGCCACGCCGCTCGCCTCGAGATCCTCGAGCGGCGCCTGGCGCTGTCCACCCGGCGCGATGGAGCAAACCGTCAAGAGCAAAATGAGCGCGTGCAGACCCTGCGGCGCATCGCCGAGCTGCTGAGTGGCCCGCTCGGCAGCCCGGCCGAGGCGCTCGGCCGCTGGCGCGAGCTGCTCGGCCTCGCGCCCTCGGATCCGGGCGCGCTCGCGGCGCTCGAGCAGCTGCTCACCGCCGAGGGCGGCGAGCCGAGCCTGCGCCTGGCGGCGGCCCAGGCCCTGGAATCCACCTACGCCTCGGCCGGGCGGTTCGCCGAGCTCGGCACCGTCCTTCGCATCTACGTCGAGGCCGAGGAGGACGCCCGGGCCCGGATCCCGATCTGGGAGCGCCTGGCCCACCTCGAGGAGGAGCAGCTGGGAGATCCGGCCGCCGCCTTCGAGGCCTACGGGGCCGCGGTCCGCGACGCCCTGGCCGAACCCCAGCTCCCGGCGCTGCTCGACGCCTACGAGCGCCTGGCCACCCCCGAGCGGATCCCGGTGGTGATCGACCTCTACCGTGCGATCTCCCCCGACCTCTACGACGAGGTGATCCGGCAGCGCCTCGATCGCTGGATAGCCGAGGGCGCGCTCGCCATC
>Ga0265318_10000230_pt1 | contig 48647 bp, 52 predicted proteins | sample 4821metaG_FD_192431 | JGI IMG/M metagenome (GOLD analysis project Ga0265318, IMG submission 192431) | Rhizosphere microbial communities from Carex aquatilis grown in University of Washington, Seatle, WA, United States - 4-8-21 metaG | ecosystem: Host-associated > Plants > Roots > Rhizosphere >... | reverse complement strand
CCACACCCGCTTCATTCCGGCCGGCTTCGCCTTCGAGAACTACGACGGGATCGGCAGGTTCCGCACCACCGACAACGGTCAGCCGGTGGATGCGTCCGGCACCTTCGTGACCCCGCTCGGATCCACCTTGACGTTCGCCAACGCCATCGATCTGATGCGACAGCTGGCCGCGCTGCCCGAGACCGCCGTGTGCACCGAGCGGCAATGGACGGGCTACCTGCTCGGCCGAATGGAGGATCGGGCCGACCTTGGTTCCCTTGAGAGCGCCTACCAGAAGGCCGCGGCAACCCCGGGGTTCTCGCTGCGCGACATGCTCACCTCGCTGGTGGCCTCGAAGGCCTACCTGTGGCGACGGCCCGCCCCCGGCGAGAGCCTCTGACCTGAGGGGCTCAGCGTCTGGGTTCGGTACCCGCCGGGGCGGATCTGCCCCTTCAATGATTTCTGACGCAGGGCTCGATCACACCGAACTTGCCGGGGCCCCCGCTGGCGTCCTTGGCAGGCGGCCCCGTCAACGGCTCAGCGTTCCCGGGTCGTCCGGGATAGACCGCGCGACTGGCGGTGGAGGTGTTCGAGATGCATATGCTCGCTCCATCTGCACCCGACCGTGGGCGGTTCCCGCCGGGGTGGTGGAGGGCCGGCGGCATCAATCACCAGGTCCGACGCGGCATTCGCCAGTTGTTGGCCCAGGCGATCGCGGCCGAAGGCCACCACGATCTCCGCGCCGGGATGCTCCCGGCGCCATTGCGCCGCCACTTCGATGGCCCAGGAGCGGGTGTCGGGTCCGACCGACGTCCCCAAGGCCACATAGGCCGTTCGCCCTCGGGCATGCAATTGTTCGTAGGCGAGAGCGTCGAGGGGTCGCTCGAGGAACACGAGACGCTGGTCCGTCCCCCTTGTGGAGCTTCGCCAAGGACCGGTGGAGCAGAGAAGTGTCGAGGCGTCGGCCATCCGCCGGATGGGTCTGAACCGTCCCTCGTCGTCGAGGGTTTCCGGGTGAACGCCGAGTGATTCGAGGCGTCGGTGCACCACCAGTTGCTCTCGGACCGCGAGCTCGTGGTTCAGGACCGCCTGCTGCAGGTCTACGGGCTTGTCGCGATGGAGCTGACGGTACCGGCACACCAGATTGTCGGCCTTCCCAGGCGTAGCGGAGCTCGAACCGGAGCGGACGTCGAGCAACGCTCCAAGCCTGGTTGTGGCCTCGTGGAAGGACAGGGACTCCCTCCGCATCATGAAGTCCGTGACGCCGCCGACCTCGCCAGCCCCCTTTACATCCCTTGCGGGCGCTCGAAACCACGGGCAGGTAGGTCCACTTCTTCTTGTTCGGGTCCACCGTCAGTTTGACGACGCCGTCGGGTCCCTCCATCGCGACGCCCCATTCCGAGGACCCGGGAACGACCTTGAAGCTGCGGGCGGCGAGGTAGGCCGGGAAATCGAGAGCGCGTTCCAGTCGGTCGAGCAGCTGCGTCGTTCGTAGAGCTTTCGTCCTCCATTCGAGGGAACCTCCGACGACTGTGCGCGAAGTTCGCGCGATTGTTGTCAGTGCCCGTCAACGGATTCGGAGCATTCGCGAACCTGAACTCGATGGTGAACACCGGAATCGAAGTATTGGCCCACCGCGACCCCGCACAGCGGAACCTGTCAGCCCTTGAGGAGGCGAATTTCCGCGGTAAGTCGCCCGTGGCGGGCGCTTACCGCGCAGCTTCCTATCGGGGCGATTTCAAACGACCGACTTGGGCCGATCGATGGGAGCCCGGAAGCGGAAGACCCAGGTTGAATTGCCTATGCTCAGCCGCCCCGTTTGACGGCCGGATAGTCCGCCTCCGAGAAGCAGACCGCGTTCTGGCCCTCCGCAGCGCGCTAATCGCTCGGGGGGTGAGCCGGGGACGGCACCACGCGACGCTCGGCGGCAGGCACAGCTCGGTATTGCCGGCGCGCGAGTGATGTGGGACTGTTGCTGCATGCGGCGCGCATGGCTGGCGGTCGGGTGGATGGCGTGCTTTGGGTGCGGCGGCAGTTCTCTCGCGCCCGGCCCGCTCGCCACGACGGATGCGCTGACCGGCTGCGAGGTCGGCGCCCCTCTCACCGGCGCCGCGTACGATCTGACGAAGTCCCGCTTCGCGTTCGGCTCCCCGCCCGTTCGCGAAGACGCGAACGGGTTCATGCGCTGGGTCGGCGATCACGGCGTAGTCGCCATCGAAGTGAGCGGCGGCGAAATCGGCAGCTTGAACGGCGGCGCGCCCGAGGCGAGCCTTCCAGATTGGAGCAGCGACCCCGCGGCGCTCGAAGCGCACGTCAGCGCGTACTTCGCGTCGTTCGGCGTCACCTCCTGCCAGACTGCGAGCGCTCAGGAGTTTGACGGCACGGGGGGGCGAACGATTTCTCTACCGCGGTCCGTTGAGGGCATTCCCGTCAGCGAGTCGCTCGCGTACGCGCGTTTGGACAATCAAGACCAGTCGACGAGTGAATCGTTCTACTGGCCGACGATCCCGGCGCAGGTGGTCACGACGGCCCGCGCGCTTCACGTCAGGCTCGCCGACCCGACCGAACTCGCGGCGTACAAAGCGAAGTTGCCCGCCGACGCCCAAGGCGACGGCAGCGTGGTCCTCCATCACACGAGCTCGTCGTCGACGACACCGTTCGCGGCCGCCGCGACGTACGACGTCGTCATGAGCGTCGGATTGCTCGGGCTGCCGGCCATATTGAGCTTCGACGCCGACGGCAAACCCGTCTCGATGACTTGGTAGGCCGCGCATCCGGCGGCGCGCTCTGAGTCACAATATCCCATGCTCCTGCCCCCCGGGATCGATCGAATGTTGCACGAAGCTGGTGCTCACCAACGCCATCTATTTCCCGCGAGAATGGGCCACCCCGTTCGGATCGCACGGCTCCCCGGGGACCTCTCATGCGTGTCGGACGTTCTTCACCAGGCCACGATGGCGGTCGACGAGAAAGGGACCGAGGATGCTGCGTCCAATCAGTTCGCAACCGCGAAGCCTCGCTCCCGGGACAGCTTGCGATCGAAGGTCAGCATCACGTTAGCCCTGTTAGCGCTCGCGGAATCCCGTATTCCACCCAGTGAGGCCGAGGACCCGCGGACTTCGCGATTCTCCTCTGGCTCTCGTCGTTCGGGGGACTGCCCCGTCTCCCTCCTCGCTACTACCGCCCGCCTTTGTTTGATAAACGGTCACGACGAGCTCGACTCTTTTGCTGTCGCAGACGCCGGCGATCGCGTTCGACTCCGGCAAGCTGCGTCCTGCGTCGAACTCCAGCACCGGGACGCGCCCGTTTGCGTTGATGGTCGATAGGAATTCGGGCGTGCGGGTGGCGCCGTGAGCGGTGTCGGCCTCGATTCGCTCGAACGGAGTCCCGAGGAGAGTGAGCAACAACCGAACCTTGTACGCGTTCCGGAAGAGGCGCTGTCGTGCAGCCGCAGCAGGTACTGGTCTTAACGCCAGCCTCCGGCAAGGCCCAACCGGATGCCTGTTCTGGGCGCGGCTCGAAAGACTCGGGCCATCGAGCGGTGACGCTTGTCTGCCCAACGATACTGCCGTTCAGTGGCGGCGGCGACGCGGTCCTCGGTGGGCCGACTGCGGTGGGTTGGACGGCGCCCCCTCTATACGTCGATCTTGAAGCCCAGCTCGACGTCGCAACCCGCGTGGCCTCCTCGGATGCCCCAGTTCTCCTTCGGGATCTCTCTCAACAGGATCTTGACGTGGTCCCTCGGAATCCCGAGATCTTCCAGCTTTTCGACGATGCCATGGTACAGAGATCGCTTCGCATCAAGCGATCGGCCTGCGAAAGCATCGATGCTGATGTGCGTGTACAGTTCCGGTTGGCTTCGCTCCGGAGGGCAGGCGAAGCGATGCGGCTCGTAAACGATCAGGCGCACGTTCCTGTCACCAGGGAGAATCTTGAAGGCCTCTCGCAATGCCGAGTGGACCGCGTCCATGAGTCGGGATTCCTCTTCGGCGGGAATCGCGCGCCGGATTTCGATCAGTACGCTCGGCACTCTTTGTCTCCCGGTCCATCCAACTTTGTATTGGGCCACAGCTCGGGGTGGTGGGCAATATTCGCAAACGGGGTGGGGGCTATTTGGAGATTCGGTGGTTTCGGGCTTGGAGAGCTGTCTGATGCCGTAAGCGTGAGCGATGGGATTCGGCATGTCGATTCAGGTCGCAGCGTAACGGGTTCCTCGGGAGAAGGCGTTGGACGCCGTGGCTCCGATGATGGCTGCGCTGGCCTGTGCCTGCGGGTCTCTTGGGCCCGCTGATCGGCCCGGTGCGCGCGCGTCGCCTCCCGACGCCAACGCGGGTTCAGCCGTGCCGTCGCCGGCGGCGGCCAGTTGGGGTCGTACGAGCCCATCGGTGGGTCTTGCCCGAGCGGGCGGCCGCGTAACGCGAGTGCGGTTCGCACCCTAACTGGGCGATTTCAAACGGCCGATTTCGGCCGTGCTGTTCGAAGCCCCGAAATGGAAGAACCTGGGTCAAATTTCGGCTCTCCTGACTGGTCCGCACCTTGCCCGGCGAAGAATTGTTTGTGGTGATTTCGACAAACGCTTGCCAAGGAGATGAACATAGGCCGTCCGCCAATCGATCACCTTTTCGTCCCCGAGGAGGTGCCGCAGCTCTGCTCTCAGATTTTCGCGCCGGTCTGCGGCTGTGACGGCAAGACTTACCCGAACGATTGCCCAGCGGCAAGTGGCGCGCGTTTCGAAGCGCTTCAATCGGGCGTGTGACGCCGTCTGCGGCGGTGTTGCATGCGTCCGGGGCCTCCCCGACTGGTCGCCGAAATCTGGCCGCCCATCCCCGTGACGATGTTGTGGCAGATGGAGAGGCCGAGGCCGGTCGCCAGACCGACCGGCTTGGTGGTGAAGAAGGGATCGAAGACTTGCTCGAGGATCCCGGACGGAACCCGCAAATCTTGCGAAGCTGGTACGGGGCTTGGGGAACGCAGCCTGGTGGCAACGGCAGGATGAGTGGTGGGCTGGCAGGGAGGATGGGGGAGAAGGGCGCAGCCCCGCAAGGGCCGGCAAAGACGCCGGGCCGTCCCCGCCGCCCCTCTGCGCGGAGCTAGAAACCGCCCTCCGAATTTCCCGACACGCACTAAGCTAGCCGCCCAATTAGTTGCGCCACACCGTGACGATGTGATTGAAGCTCGAGCAGGCCTTGAAGCCCGATCCGGAGTAGGGGTTGTCGGCCGGGGTGCAGTTCTGCCAGCCATTGGGGCTCTTGCACGTGCTGCCGTTCCAGGTCCAGTTGTTGACGTAGGGGGCGCCGACCTGGTTGCTGCCGATCCGGCCCGCCACGACGCCGATCGCGAAGTCCTTGCCATCGCAGTAGAACGCCTTCGGGGGGCTGACGAAGATGTTGCCGTAGAACGAACCCTCCTGGTGGGGGTACTTGGTCTTGTCGAGCCCAAATCCGATGCCGGGCTTGTCGCTGACCAGCCACAGAGGAACGTGCTGCCCGGTGGTGTTGACGTGGGCCATCATGCAGGCGCTGACGTATTCTTGGCAGGCGGTGTCGCAGGCGCCGCTCTCCCATTCGGGGGCGAAACCAAGCTCACCGGTGTAGGTGTACGAGTTTCCGTTCTGGTCCTTCTTCGTGATGTGCTGGTCGGCGGTCAGGGCGCAGCGGACCAGGTAAGACACCGTCATGCGGCCGCCGGTGGTCGTCATGAGGCCCTTCGTGGGGCTGAGGCCGTTGATCGAGCTGAGGCCGTTGATCGAGCTCAAGCCGTTGATCGAGCTCAAGCCGTTGATCGAGCTCAAGCCATTGATCGAGCTCAGGCCGTTGGTGCTCGCAACCGCCGCCTCGTTGACGCTCTCGGAGCCGTCGCCCTCGCCGGGCGCCCCGCAACCGGTCGCGATCAGGAATCCGCAAGCTGCGAGAATTGGCCATTGTCCGTGTCTGAAGGTACGCATCGTCTTTTCTCCACGTGTCTGACTGAGGGGGGGTCGGCCCGAAGAAGCAGCTCCCCGGGTTCCCCGGATGCTAAGCACGATGCTTGCCAAGTTTTTGGTAAGTTGACCTACTGATTACTCGCCATATATGCGGCGCGGCCGAGGCCGTGCGCGTTGCCTGGCGAACGACAGCTGTTGGGCTGGGCGCAACAGAGACCGACACCCACAGGCAGGCACGATCGTCGGTCCACGAGGCCATCTGCCCGCGCATCGACTGCAGCACCGCTCGGCGTGGTGCGCCGGCCGATGCGTGCGCTCAAACGGGCCGGGGGTCGGGTCAGTCTCAGGTGCCGGAGCAAGGAACGAAGGTGCCGTCGAGTTCTTCGACACCTGGGTGGCGCGCAACCACGATGACGTCGGCGACTTCGCCACCTAATTCAGCCAACCCGCGCCGGATCCCACCGGAGCGCCCCCGGTCCCGAGAGGGCGCTGTCGGGGTTCCTGACCAGCCCGTCGTTCGCCGCGAGCGAGTACTTCATGGACCCTCCGGGGACCTTCTACAACTACGCGAACCCGAACTTCGCCCTGGCGGGACTGGCCCTGGAGAGGGCCGGGGGCGTCAGCTACCGTCAAGCGGTGGCGAATCGGGTTCTCTCGCCGCTGGGGATGAAGCGCACGCTTTTTTTCGACCCGCGGAGGTCATCGCGGACGGAAATTTCAGCGACGGTGCATCGGTCACGGCGGCCGAGCCGTAACGCGGGTGGTGGTAGTCGAGCCACGTCGCCCAGGCGGCTGCGACTCAACAGGTCACAGCGCCGCATCAAGATCTGGAATGTCACCGACGGAACGCGCCTGCTCGGCATCCTCGAGCTCTTCGGCACTCCCCAGGCGGACCTGCCTGAATATGGGGTTCGGGATCGGAGTTGACCCTGCCGGCGAGATGGACGGCCATCGCCCTGCAGGCCGCGGCCGAGGAGCAACTCCACGCCGTGATGTTCGCAGAGACCCGCGGTGAGGCGGAGACTGCGATCGCAGACATGACGTTCAAGGCTGCTCACCGTCGCAAAGGAAACCTGGCGCCGAATCGATGCCCACGACATGGCGCCGGTCGTACGTGCAGGGGTCCGCTTCGTAGATGGGCAAGCGCGCCGAGCGCGAAGATCAAGAGGCGAAGACCGAGAACAAGAAGCCCGACCTCACGAAACAGAAGTGCCGGAGGGTCGCCGCTTGATCACCCCGCGATCCCAATAGGAGCGGGCCCCCAACCGTAGCGCGTGTGGTGGTAGTCGAGCCGTCCGTCGGCGGCGAGCCGGCGGCGGCCAGCGCAGAAACGAGATCCTGCGATGCGACGACACGGAAACCAATCGGATCCTTTCCCCGTGGACAGGCATCGGGGCGTGGTCGGCGAGGACGGCAGTGCAACGGTGTACGCGATGATGCCGTCGGTCTTGGCGCTCTTTGCGGAGGGCTGCTTGCCTCGCGTCGGAGGAGCCCCGGTCGAGGTCACCATCGCCGGCCGGACCCTTGGCCCGATGGTCCTCACCGAGGTCCTTTGCGGCGGCGAGGACTATCGATACGACGTCGCCGTGCTCGTCTTCCGGCCCGCGACCATCGAGCCGGCGGGGTGAGCACCTGGAGGGGCGCAGTCGGCCAGATCGAGGTGAGCGTCAGGGTTCGCGTTCATGATTCTTGAGCGCTCGCTCGCATAAGATCGGGGAGAGACTAGCTTGTGGGCCGGTCTCCCACTTGGCGCTTGCTACTTCAGGATATGATCATATAACTAAGCATACAAAATGCCAGCAGCCACGGAACGAGTTACCGTGACCTTGCCCGTCGAGCTTCTCGAGGGAATCGACCGCTTGGAGCGCAACCGCAGTCGCTTCATAGCCGAGGCGGTTGCGCACGAGCTGGTCAGCCGTCGCCGGGCGGGCCTGGTGCGCTCGCTCAGGGCGCCGCACCCTGAAGCCGCCGAGCTCGCCGAGGCTGGCTTCGCCGACTGGGCCGCGAATATCCCCGCGGACGATCAAGGGCTGGTCGATATGTCGGCCGGTACGGCGGTGCTTTGGGTGGAGGGACAGGGCTGGACCGAGGATCCGTAGTGAACTTGGGTCGAGGTACGGTCGTTCTGGTCGAGCTCGATCCCACCGTGGGTCACGAGCAGCGAGGCGTCCGGCCTTGCATCACGGTGACCGATTCTGCGGTGAACATCGACCAGCGCTTTCCATTGATAGCGGTGGTGCCGGTAACTGGAACGGCCGGGGAGGGGGCCCTTTATCCAATGCTGACCCCCGGCAAGAGCGGCCTGACGAAGGTTTCGTACGCGCTGATCGACCAGCTCCGGTCAATCGACAAGCGGCGTATTCGCCGCGTTTTCGGCGGCCTCACATCCGATGAACTCATCTCCATCGATCAGGGGTTGGAGCTCTTCCTTGGACTCGTCCCGACCAGGTGATCCTGAGGCAGCTATTGTCGTCCACCTGGGGGGCCGCTCGAGGTGCTGCGATTGGTATATTGGTCATGCTACGCGAGAACAGCGGCAGGGATCTGGTGAAGGACTTGCTGCTCGTCGGCAACCAGCATCATTCCGAGCCGGCGACCGACCATGAGCAGCGGAATCTAATCTGAGGGGCCAGGGCCGCACGCAGGCGGCGGGTTCCTCGTTCGGGGGGGCAGCCTTCGCGGTGGCGGTCTGGCCGGCATCGGGGCCGGCCTCGCTGCTCTCGATGGACGGCGCCGAGTCATCACCGCGCGCCAGCGGTCAAAGGGGGGCCTCACCGGCCTCGTCGGATGGTTGCTCGGAGTCGGGCTGGCTCTCGGCGAGGGCCGCGGTGCTGCCGTTCCCGCGGCGCCGCCCGAGGCCAGATGGATCCAGAGTTCGGCGGGGCAATCATACATGGCCAGCAGCAGGTCGAGGTCGTGGGTGATCTTGGCGGCCGCCTTGGGCCACTTGGGTGCAGCAGTCGGCGGCGAAGACGTTTGGCCGTGTCCCTTGTCCTCGGCCTCGGCGTTCCAGATCTTGGCGAGCGCATTCTTCGCGCCCGGCCGACGACCACGCCAAAGGACACCATGCCTCATTGGCCGCGCATTGGCTCGAGACACAGCGAGGAGAGCTGGGCGACCCGCTCGCGCAAGAGCGCCCAAGAGCAGCGCCACTCTCTCAACAAGATCGCGATCCAAAGGACTGTGTGAGTGACGACGGCTGATCCGCGATCCGGATGACGACCTGCCCCCGAGCGTGTCCCCCGCCGACATGGCGGAGCGCATCCGAGACCTCGCTCAGAGCGTAGCGACGCTCGATGACGGGTTTCGCCCTTCCGGCCTCGACGATCTCCTTCAGAGAAAGCAGGTCCGCCCGGTTGGGGGACACGATGAGCATCTTCAGCCTCTGACGCGTGAACAGTGACGTCAGAGACACCGCCGCGAGCCGAAACAACCAGCGCAACGTCGACTTGCCGCCGCTGCATGAGACATAGGTTCCGGTGGGACAGAGCACCTTTCTGAAGTCCGAGAGCGCGCGGTTACCGACCGTGTCAAAGACCAGATCGAAGCGGCCTCCACCCGACATGAAGTCTTCCTTCGTGTAGTCGATGACAGCATCCGCGCCGAGCGCGCGCACCATCTCCGCGTTGCGTCCGCTACGTACCGCCGTCACCTCGGCTCCGAGCGCCTTGGCGAGCTGGATCGCCCAGCTCCCGACGCCGCCTGAGGCGCCGTTGATCAATACCTGATCAATACCTTCTGGCCGGCCTGGAGACCTCCCACGTCGCGCAGTGCCTGGACCGGGGTAACCGCCCATGGGGTCGCAGCTGCCTCTTCAAACGACAGGTTGACGGGCTTGGGCGCGAGCCGCTCGGCAGAAACGATCGCGTATTCGGCAAATGCACCAGTCGGTGCATCGCCGTAGACCTCGTCGCCCGCTTGAAGCGTGGTCACCTTCGCCCCGACAGCCTCCACGCGACCCGAAAGGGCCATACCCGGTACGTGGCTCCGGGGTCGAAGCAGGCCGCAATGTGGACTGAGCCGGACCACGTAGGGCTTCCCGGTGACGACGTGGTGGTCGCCGATGCTCGCGGCTGCAGCATGCACCCGTACGAGAACCTCGTGGTCACCAGGGACCGGGCAATTGATCTCGTGCGGGAGCGACCGTCCTCGATGACCCGGACAAACCGAACCCTTGCGGTGGGTGTTCCAAGGTCGGCTGTTTCGGCGCCCTGCCCAGGGGCGAGGGTAAACTCGACGCCCAGATGGACGGCGAGCGGACCTGCCAGCGCACCTGCTCTGCAACACGCTAACGCTATCCAGGGGACGCATCTCAAGGCCATTGTCCCCAAGAGATTATTGAGTCTCGGCGCCAGGATCACAGGACTCATCGCCGCCGATCTTTCACAATCGATCCAGCCGACCCATCGGGTCGCAGGTAGAGTGCGAGGCAGATCAACGTCGCTGAGTCCTCGTGCGGCACGGGGTGCCTCACAGCCGGGTCGACACCATCTTCGGAGATCCCCCTGGGCGCGGGCGTCGACCTCGTGATTCCGAGCGGACAGGTCCGAGCCGTGGGGCGAGTTAGGAGGCCCGCGGCGTGGCCTGGGCCGGCTTCGGAAGGCCTTTCGGACGGCAACATAGACGGTGGCAGTCGGCCTAAAAAGGGGACCTCCAATCCGCTTCTGCCAGCGGGCGCAGTCCTTGGCCGGTCATGTTCCTGCCCGCATGGGAACGGCCGGAGCCCCGGCTACCGCCGGGTACGGGATCACATTCCCATATCGTGCCATTCAGCGGTCGAGCAGGAGTGAAAACATTTGTGTCGGTCACAGCTCTCGCTGACCTCGATGCCCGGGACGCGGCGTTCGTCGTTCGATGGACATGGCGGATCGCCACGGCGAGCGGTGGGCCGCTTGCGACCACGAAGCGATGGGGGCGCCCCCGTCATCCGGCCCGTGGGCCTCGGGATGAGACATGACCCTATCCTGGCCGGACACGTCGAGCTCCTGTTGCGCGCACGCCTGAAGCCGCTCAGGCCACGCGCACGCTGCCGACGAGCGACCGCGGACATCTCGCGGACGTCCGGTCCCGGCGTCCGCGATGACCAGCCCAACATGGACGCCGACCATTCCGCGACATTACGGCTCCTCACGCTCGACGGTGCCCGGACTCGGCCGCTGTCTTTGTCGGTCGTCGCTGGCGCGGCGGTTGCTATGGCCATCGTCATCGTGGGCCGCCGCGGCGGAAGCAATCCGTCGAAGGATCGGGTTTGTTCACATTCGACGGGTGCCGCGTCAAACCAAGAGAGGGATGGGAAACAATGAAGAAGCAGATGTTGGTTGGGAGTGTCTGTGTGTGTGAAATGCTGATCCTGCTGGGGTGCGCGGGGGATCCATCGGGGCCGGGCACGGAGCCGGAGGCGACCGTCACGGAGGCAGCGCTCGAGGCACAAGCTCCGTGCGCCGGAGATCCGGCGGCGAACACGCGCTTTTACGTTCCGCCGGCCGCTCCCGCGGCCGTTGCCCAGATCGAGGATCTGGTAAAGGGCCGGCACTTTCGCGACGCCTCGCGGTTGTTCGCGATGGAAGCGACGCCACAAGCCGTGTGGTTCAATGGAGGCACGCCCGCCGAGGTCGAGGCCGCCGTGCACGATACGATGGCGCACGCCGCACGGGCACACCGTGTCCCCATCCTGGTCGCGTACAACGTCCCTTTCCGTGACTGCGCGCAGTACTCAGGAGGAGGCGCGGCCGACACGGCCGCCTACGACGCCTGGATCGACGGCTTCGCCCAAGGCATTGGCTCCGGAAGGGCTCTGGTCATCCTCGAGCCCGACGGTCTGGGCATCATCCCTTACAACACGACCATCGACGGTCAAGCCGACTGGTGCAAGCCCACGGTGACGGATGCTTCGGGCAATTTAGTTCCCGCCCCGGGCGCGAATCCGACCGAACGGTACGCGCAGATGAACCACGCCGTCGACAGCATCAACGGCAGCGCGCCCAACGCCTCGGTGTATCTCGACGGCACGCACAGCAGCTGGCTTCCCGTCGGGGAGGCCGCCTCTCGCCTGGTCAAGGCGGGCGTCCAGCGCGCCAAGGGACTGTTCGTCAACGTGTCGAATTACCAGCCGACGGCGCAGCTGACAAAGTACGGCGCCTGGATCTCGAAGTGCATTTACTATGCGAGCAATGCCGCGGAAGGCGGTTGGCGGCTTGGTCACTACGACTACTGCGCCAGCCAATACTTTCCGGCCACGCCCACCGATTTTTCAACATGGGGGCTGACCGATCAGTGGTACGCGGACAACGTCGACAATGCGGCCAATCCGCCAGCGGGACCGGCGGCGCTGTCTCACTTCGTCATCGACACCGGCCGCAATGGTCAGGGTGTCCTCGACACGGCGCCGTTCGTGGCCCCGCCTTTCAGCCAGCCGGCGAACGTCATCGCCGGGCTGAACGCGGGAAGCTGGTGCAACGCCTTTGGTGCCGGCTTGGGCCTGCGACCGTCAGCGAACACGGGCGTTCCGCTCGAAGACGCGGTTCTTTGGGTGAAGACTCCGGCTGGATCCGACGGATCATGCGACATCGCGGGCGGGGCGCGCGCCTGGGACTTCTCGGTCTACAACCCCTGGGCCCTCACGGGCGACGCACAAATCCACTTTGACCCGTTGTGGGGGCTGGTCGACCCGGCGGCCGGCGCGTGGTTCCCGGAGCAGGCGCTACAGCTCGCGCGGAACGCAAATCCTCCGCTGCTGCCTTGATGGCGTGATCCAGGGCCGCGAAAATGCGAGGTCCCGAGCGCCGGTCCGGCCCAGAGTCTCTGCCTGCGCCCCACGATCAAGGGGCGTGGGCCCGCGCAGACTTCTGGCGCTGGCCCGGCGCGCGGCGTGGGGATGTATCCTGCTCAGGCGCAGGCTCAGGAGATTTCGATCCCTGGTGGTCGACAAGTACGACGATGGCCTGCCGTTGCATCGGCAGAAGGGGCGCTTTGAGCGGATGGGCACGAGCCTGGCCGTCTCGACGCTGGCCGATCAGGTCATGTGGGCGACGGATCTTCTGCGCCCCCTGTGGCGGGTGGGCATTGACCAAGTGCTGGCGGCAATGGTGATGCACTTGCGACCGGGCTGGGAAGCGGACGGATCCGCGTGGTGCGACGGCCACGCCGCCGCACACCCCGAAAGCCTCCTCCCGCGAAACAGCGGCCATGATCCGCCGTCGAGGCCACGGAAGGAATGGGTATTCGGAGGGCGCCTCACCTGGGGACGAAGTACAGATCGTCGATCCAGATGTCGAACGTCAACGTCGGGAGTGCTCCTGCGCACATCGTGGTGGGCGGGCAGAAGCCGCCGGGGGTACGGACGGCGAACGACATTCCGTACACGTTGTCCTGGGTCAGCACGCTCGGCATCGTCTGATGGCCGAACGCGGCCTGCTTCAACTGGGAGAAGTCGATGGTGTACCGCGTGAACGTGCCCGTGAGGTCGAGCGGGAAGCTGAACGAGTCGTAGCAGGCGGTTCGGGGGTTGTCGGTCGCCGTCGGGTCGCAACGCCCGCCGCTCGGGTGGGTATTCGAATCGTCGACCTCTAGGTCAACGGTCGTCGTGCCGGTGCCAGACGCCATTGCCCACAGAGAGATGCCCCGGAACGCCGTCAAGTCGACGCCCACCGCCGACATCGTCGAATGCCCCGTGGATGTCGAGGAAGTCGGTAAGGTCGGGAGGTCCGCGAAGTCGAAACCCATCGCGGCCCCCCATTGGTTGACGAGTGGAGTCGTGGTTCGAAGGCGGGCTGCATGCGTGCTCGTGATCCCGGGCCGGGTCTGGTACGGAGCTGGCACCAGATCCTGAGACCACACGCCCCCCTCGTCTCGTGGCAACGGCAGAACGCTGCCCGGCTGGTCCGAAAAAGAGTCCCAGCTGCCCGGGCTTCCGACCAGGGCAGTCCATTCGATGATGCCGCTCGTGCCCTCCATGTCATCGATGAGAGTGTAGCCGGTCTCTGGCGCACCACTCGAGCAGGCCGAGACCCCGGTCAGCACACAGACCATCACCACCACGGAAGACGGCGGGGTGAGCGGCTTCTCGATCTCGAGGCAAGACCGTCTGGGCGTCATTAGACGGGGCCCTCCAGGCGCACATCGTCGATATGAAGCGTGCCGCTTGCCGACTGGCCCTGCATCAAGAGTGCGTTGACTTCAAAACGAACACTGTCAACCAGCCCGAGACACGCCTTGGGCCCACCTTTGAAAAGGTTTGTCTCGTCCATGCGTTGCATGAACGAAGAAAGTGGGAGTTGAAACGTCGACCAGGTGGGGGTCGCTGCGATCAGGTGGAACAGGTCGAAGTACTCTTGATGGTCATTCGTGTCCTGACCCGCGACGGAGTTACAGCCGAGCTGCACATCCACCTGCGCCGTGGGCGGCGGGGGCCCGCCAAACTCCACCCTCAGCTTGAAGGAGAGATACTGAAAGCCGTTGAAATCGACCGCCGCGTCATCTGCGATCGTCATCAAGGTCGCGCCCGCGTACTGGGCGTCGGGGAGTCCGTTGTGGAGCGCGAACGTGGCCATCAAGCCGAACTGGCTCTGGTCGCCCGGGTAGTCCTCCACGGCGCAGGTCACCGTCTGACCGGGATCCTGGCCGAGCTGCGGATTGAAGGTGATACAAAACCATCGATCGAACAGGGCGCTGTTCGCGACGGCCTGGCCCTGCTCGAAGTCGGAGATGACAAAGGCTTCCTTGCCCGGATCGATCTTCTGCACGTCGAAACAGGCCGAGAGCGCCAGGGCCGACAGGATCGCGCCCATCCCCCATGTCGTCGCGGCCGCGGTCGCGGTCGCGCTCGCCGACACGCCCGCGCTCGCTCGCGCACCCTGCCCGTCCGCGTAGCCGGCTACCACCGCTTGCTCCAAGAAATGGCGCCCGACGCCGATCCTTGCTGGGCCCAGGTCAGGCCGAACGCGCCAGTCGAGTCGTCCGCGCGAGCCCCTTCTCCCCCACCTCGCAACCGGTCGTGGATCAAGAAGGTCAGCCCGCCCGCCACCAACGCACCGCCGGCAATGGAGAGCCCGGCGACGAGGTGGTTGTCCCGCGTGAGTGAATCCGCGAGCCGATTGTTGGCGGTCTGCTGGGCGTAATGGTCGATGGCGCCCTTGTCGTTCTCGAGTGCCGCGTTGCTGGCTTCCCAGTCCTGGTAGCGTCCTCGGTTGCCGAGATACACCGCGAGCGCCGCCCCCCCCAGCGCCACGCCAATTCCGACGGCGGCGTACGCCAACGCCGGCAGGGTGCGCCCACTGCTGGGCGTTCCCAGCGTGAGATCGGGCTCGGAGCGAGCGCGCCCCTCCGTGGCTTTACCAGCCCCGGACGCGGGTGCGGGCGTCTGTGCGGGTGCAGGTGCACCCGTGTCCTCGGCCGCCACCGCGGGGGTGGCGGGCATCGCCAGGTTCACAACCTGGCGTTCCCCATGCGCGATGGTCACGCTGCGAACGATCGGGGCCATCCCTTGCACCACGGCGGACACCGTGTGCGTCCCGGCGGGCAAGCGAACGGACTGGTAGAGGGGGGTGCGGCCGACCTCGCGACCATCGATGAAGATCAGGGCCCCAGGGCGGTCGGTCGTGACGGTCAGCTCGGCAAAGAGGAACTGCAGGAGCTCGACCTGAGCCTGCACCTGCAAGCGGCGGTCGGATGGAACCTGTTCTTGACCATCGCGCAGGTACTTCGACAAGGTCTCGACGGCCTCCAGTGGGTGGCCGAGAGCGATCTGGGCCTGGCCGATGTTGTACAGGACGGCGAAATGCGCGCTCAGCGCGTAGGCCTCGGTGAATTCGCGGAGGGCACCCTCGTAGTCAGCCTGGCCTGCGCGCTCCAGTCCCTGGGCGAAATGCCCGCGCGCCGCCTCGCGGGCTTCTTGGGACGCTTCTTCGGGCGGAGCCCCGCCTCCTCGCGGAGCCGACCCTGGGTCGTCGGCCTGCCTTGCGACCGTGGTCTCGGCGAGGACGGGGGTCGAGGCGAGCAGGAACAACCCGATCCATGTAAGCCACGGAACACGCATGCTCTTGGGCCGAGCCAGCAGATCGCGTGCCATGTCAGTCACCGTACGGGTTGTTCGGGTCGAAGGTGATCCGGGGTGCGCGCGGCTCGGGCACACGGGCCGTCGTCGGCGCGTGCTCAGGGGTTTCCGTGAGCGCGGCGGGGAGTGCCGGATGCCCTTCGGCACGTCCGTCCGGACGTCCGGCTGGACGTCCGGACGGGGCCTGCGCAAGGATACCGGGGGCGCCGCCAGTCGGTGGCTCCAAGCCGCGCGTGTCGGAAGCCGAGGAGGAGCGAGTCTGGCGTGCGCGGACCTCGCGGCGATGGCCGCCCTGGTCGACCTCGCTGCCGCCCCTCGGGGCCTGCAGGACGGTGATCGGCCCGGGAGCCTGCAGGGGTGGGTTCGCGTTCCGCGCCAGTTGCAAGGCATACTCGGCCAGCCACTCGCCGGCGCCGGGATCGACCGCTCCCCACAGCGGATCGAAGTGTTTCTGCGCATCCCCCTCCATGCCCCAGGGGTTGTACCGGGCGTAGTCCCATGCGCGAGCTCCACCCGCGATGTCGCACGATCCGTCGGAGCCACCTGGGACCTTCACCCACAGATATGCGTCGACGAGCGCGACGCCGGTATTCGCCGTGGGACGCAACCCGAGACCGGTGTCCGGCGGGTTACACCAGTTGCCGCTCGCCAGACCCTTGATGACGTCCGCCGGTTGGTCATACGGAGCCGCAGCGAAGCGAGCGGCATCCATCGGGCCGCGGCCATTCCGGCTGGTGTCGATCACGAAGTGGGTCAGCGCCGATGGCCCGGATGGCGGGTTGGGCGCCCGGTCGACGTTGTCGACGTACCACTTCTCGGTCTCGGCCCACTCGTCGTAGGGCTTCGGGCCCGTGGGCCCATATTGGCTAGCGCAGTCGCCGTACCGCCCCAACCGGCGGCCCCGTTCCGCCGGGTTGCTGGCGTAGTGAATGCACTTCGAAATCCAGGTCGCATATTCAATCGACTGCGGCGTGGGCTGAAAGTTCGCCACGTTGACGAAGAATCCTTGCGCACGACGGACTCCGGCCTTGACCAGGTGGCTCGCAATCTCCCCCACGCTCAGCCAACCGGCGTGCGTGCCATCCAGGTACACGGATGCGTTCGGCGCCCTGGCGACGATGCTGTCCACCGCGTCATTGATCAGGGCGTAGCGCTCGCTGGGCGTGGCTCCCGGCGCCGGGATCGTCCGGCCCTGCGCGTCCGCGATCGTCGGTTTGCACCAGTCGGACTCGCCGGAGATCGTGGTGTTATAGGGAATGATGCCCAGGCTATCGGGCTCGAGGATGACCACCGCCCGGCCATTGCCTATCCCGCTTGCGAACCCGTCGATCCACGCCTTGTACTCAGCGGCATTCGTCGCGCCACCGGCGGAGTACTGCGCGCAGTCGCGGAATGGGATGTTGTTCGCCACCAGGACCGGAACCCGCTGGTCGGGCGCGGCGCGAACGATGACGTTTCCTACGGCGGCCCGGACCTCGTCGGGCGTTCCGCCGGCCAGCCATATGCCTTGCGGCGTCGCCTGCATCGCCGTGAGCGGGGCGGCGTCCAGGAACGCCTTCTGCTTGATCAAGGTCGCGATTTGCTGAACGGCGCCGGGCATCGTGGCGGGCACGAAGAATCGGGCCTCCTTGGGCAGCGTCCGATCGCCCACGGTCCGCTGCACCCGATCGTGCGAGGTTCGAACCGTCTCCTTGCCCCCGGCCCCGTCCGCGGTCTTCCCCGGATCCGGCCGGCGGTGGAGGCGCAGGCTGATCCCGATCGCCGTCGCGACCACCGCGGCCAGAAGTCCAGCACCGACCATGACCGGCCGCAGCCGCAGCGGTGGACGCGGCCTTGGGCCTGCGATGACCGCTGACCCGCCTCGGTCGAGCGGTCCGGTGGAAGCCTGGGCCATGCCGCCTGGCGCCACCCCGCTTGCCGGCCGCACACCGGGAGTCGACGAGGTGACGCTCACACCTGAAGCCCCGCCGGTGTCCTTCGCGGGTGGCCACACCTGTCGTCGCGCGAACGGGGCGATCTCCCGCGTGAAGGCCTCGACCGACGCATGTCGATTCGCCGGATCCGATGCCAGGGCGTGCTCGACGGCAGTCGCCAGCGGAGCGGGGAGGTCGGGTTGCACGGAATGAAGCGGCACCGCCGGCTGCGTCGAGATGTGGTGCAAGATCGCATTGTGCGAATCGCCTGGATGCGGATGCTTTCCCGAGAGCATCTCGAACAGGATCCCGGCCAGGCCGTAGACGTCGGTCCGGTGATCGATGGTCTTTTCGCCCCGGGCCTGCTCGGGGGACATGTACGCGGGGGTTCCCAAGATCGCTCCGGTGCGCGTGGCGGCGTTGTTGGTCTCGATCTGCTCGAGCTTCGCGATGCCGAAATCGAGGATCTTGAGCAGGTCGGTTCCATCGTCGCGCCGGCACAGGAACAGGTTCTCGGGTTTGAGATCGCGGTGGATGATGCCCGACGCGTGCGCCGCCTCCATCCCGCGACAGGCCTGCACACAGAGGTCGGCCGCCCGCGCGGGCGCCAGGCGGCCTTCGCGCTCGAGCAGCGCACGCAGGCTCTCACCGGTCAGGTACTCCATGACGATGTAGGGCGTGCCGTCGCTCAGGATGCCGAAGTCGATGGTGGCGGCGATGTTCTCGCTCTCGAGCGCGCCGGCGGCCTGGGCCTCACGGTAAAAGCGGCTCAGAAGGTCACGCTGGTGGGCCAGATCGGGGCGCAGGAACTTGACCGCGAAGCGGCGCTTGACCACCGCGTGCTGGGCCTCGTAGACGACCCCCATGCCGCCCTCGGCGAGCACGCGCACGATGCGGTACTTGCCCCCGATGAACTCGCCGACCCGCGTGGTCTGGGGCATGGCATTCATCGCCCACCCGCCTTCGGTTCTTGCCCTTGACCGTGTTCGGGCGCTGGCTCTTGACCGCGCAGCCCCTCGAGATCGATGGCCTTACCGTCCATCAGTCGATACGCCCGCTGTCGCGTGATGCCGAGCATTGCCGCCGCGCGGGCGACGTTCCCGCTCGACGCGCGCAGGGCGGTGACGAGCGCCGGAAGCTCCACGGGCTCGGCGGGAGCCGTGGATGCGGCCGCCGCCGGCGGGCTGGCGGGCGAGGACTTCGCCTGGACGCCATCGGTCGGAGTCCGTGGCCCGGGCCGCCCGCTCATTCGATCCGGCAGGTGGAGTGCCCGGAGGGTGGATTCCCCGCCGTGCAGCACCACCAGGCGGCGAGCCAGCAGGAGCAGTTCGCGAACATTGAAAGGCCAGTCGTGCAGACACAGCCGCTCGACGAGGTCACCATCCACGGCGGGCGCATGGCCTTGACCCAGCTCCGCCAGGAAATGTGAAAACAACGGCGGCACGTCCTCGCGCCGGCTGCGCAACGGAGGCAGCTTGACCGTGACGCCGTCGAGTCGGGCCAGCAGATCGGGTCGGAAACGACCCTGGCGGGACGCTTCAAGCAGCGAGACCTGGCCGGCCGCCACGACGCGGACGTCGATCGGGACCGGCCGCGCCTCTCCAAGGGGCTGGACCTCGCGCTCCTCGAGCACGCGCAACAGTTTTGCTTGCAGGGCCGCAGGGAGATCCGTCACCTCGTCGAGCAACAACGTCCCGCGGTCGGCGCTGCGAAAAAATCCTGGGCTCGCCTTGTCCGCGCCCGTGAAGGCGCCACGCCGGTACCCGAACAGCTCACCCTCGGCGAGGGCCTCTGGTAGGGCGGCGCAGTTGACCCCGACGAAGGGTCCCGCCCGCCCGCTCCATTGGTGGATACCGCGCGCGACGACCTCCTTGCCGGTGCCAGTCTCGCCCTCGATGACGATGGGCAGATCGCTCGCCGCCGCGCGCCCGAAGGGAGCGAGCGCGGCCTGGAGCGCCGCCCCTCCCAGCAACCCGGGCGCGATCTCCTTGAAGACTCCCGGCGTATCCGTCACCACGCCGATCCAGCCCCCCAGGCGAACGACGTCCCCGCCCTTGAGATACGCGGCCGATACCTGGCAGCCGTTGACGTGGATGCCGTTGCGGCTGCCGAGATCCACGAGCTCGGTGCCGAACTCAGGCCCGGTCCTTCGCAGCGTGGCGTGGCGGCGGGAGACGTCGCTCCCGAGCAGGCGAATCGCACATCCCTCTTCCCGGCCGATGACCCGTTCCTCCGGTCCCTCCCAGCGGAGACTCACCGCCGATTCGGATGGTCGGGGAAAGAGCCACACCAGCGCCAGATCCGGCGCCGTGATGCCTCGCGCCTCGCCGCTCGTTGCCGCAACCGTCGTGTTCCCCACATCTGAGCCCATGGCAACAGACGATCCATATCACGCCTGCGGGATCCGCGGAATTGGACGGAAGGAGCCACATTTTGCAACGGTGCTCGGAGGTGTTCCCGCGCAGACCCTTTCCCCTATGCCGAGATCGATGGACTCCCCACACCCGAGGGATCGCCGCGTACGTCCGCTGGACGTCGCGCGGACGTCCGGATCCATGGCTTCGCGCCGCAATCCTGCGACTACGCCGCGGTGGATCACCCTTCCGGGACCGAATCCGTCCGGCACGGCTGTTGCTCTCCTTCCTTGGCACCGCGGGTCGCCGCGTCGGATACGACCGCAGGAGCGAACGACGCGGGAAGGGAGGATCGGGACATGACGACGATGGCCATCCAGACACCCCACGTGAGGTCGTGTGTGTCGTTGCTCGGCCTCGCGGGACTGGTCACGGCGACATGGACTGGCTGCCGGAGCCACGCCGACTCGCCCCCACCGCGCGTTGGCGGACGCGCGGCCCCGCTCTGCGCATCGCGCGACTCGGGTCCGTCGCCGCTGCGCCGACTGACGCGCGCGGAGTACGGGCGAACGCTCCGCGATCTCCTGGGGCCGGGGCTGGTCGACACATCGGGACTTCCCCCCGACGAGCAGGCGCTCGGCTTCGACAACAACGCCGACGTCCTCGGAACCAGCGATCTCCTGGTGGAGCAAACGGTGGCTCTCGCGGAGCAGGCATCGTCGGTGATGCTCCAGGACCTCGGTCGGTTTCTTCCGTGCGCGACGACCTCCCCGGACAGCCGATGTGCCGACAGCTTCATTGGTGCCTTCGGTGGTCGCGTCTGGCGCCGTCCGTTGGAATCGGATGAGACCGCGGCGCTCCAGACCGTCTTTGTCGCCGGGCAGAACGACGGTGGCTTCACCGAGGGGATCGGGCGTGTGGTCCAGGTCCTGTTCGAGAGTCCGCAGTTCCTGTACCGGATCGAGCTCGGCAATGGCGCAGCCTCCGATCTCCCGGGTGCGGTTCCGCTCTCGTCCCACGAGTTGGCGACGCGCCTGTCGTATCTCATGTGGGGCTCGACGCCCGACGACGCCCTGCTGGCGGCGGCCGCCGAGGACCGACTGACGCTTCCTGAGGATCTCGAGCGGGAGGCGCGAAGGTTGCTCGGCGACGCGCGCGCCCACGAGGTCACGGCGGCGTTTCACGCCGGCTGGCTGGGCCTCGATCGCCTCGATCAGCTGGACAAGGATCGCGTGGTCTATCCCGCGTATTCGCCTTCGCTGCGGGATGCGTTTCGAGCCGAGACTGCGCGATTCATCGACGAGGTCATCTGGAACCACGAGGGGACGCTTTCGGCGTTGCTGTCGGCGCGATACACCTTCGTGGACAGCACCCTGGCGGACTTCTATGGCGTGGCCTACCCCGGCGGCGGCGACCTGGTCCAGGTGGGCCTCGGGTCCACCAACCGGGCCGGCCTCCTCACCCAGGCATCCATCTTGGCGGTCTACGCGAAGGCAAATCAGAGCTCGCCGGTCCACCGAGGACGGTTCGTTCGCGAGCAGCTCTTTTGCACGACGCCACCGCCGCCGCCGAGCAACGTCGAGATTCGGCCCCCCGCCCTCGATCCGCGCCAGACGACCCGCCAGCGATTCGCCGCGCACACCGCCGACCCGTTCTGCGCCACCTGTCACACCATGCTGGATCCGATCGGCTTCGGGTTCGAGCACTACGACGGCCTCGGCCATTGGCGAACAACCGAGTCGGGGCTGACCATCGACGCCCACGGCGCCTTGACCGGCACCGACTCGGACGGGCCGTTCGACGGCGCGGTCGAGCTCGCCGACCGCCTGGCGGCCAGCCCGGAAGTTCAGCGCTGCTACGTCACGCAGTGGTTCCGTTTCGGCTACGGCCGCGCCGAGACCGCCGCTGACTCCTGCACGCTCGGAGCGTTGATGGACGCCGCCTCCGCCAAGGGTGGCGACGTTCGCGAGCTGATGGTCGCCCTGACCCAGACCGACGCCTTTCGATATCGACGAGCCCCGGAGGTCATCGCGCCATGATCGTCATCAAGACAGGTCGTCCGCTCCTTTCCCGCCGCGCGGTTCTGCGCACGGCGGGCGCCGCCTTCACGCTCCCCTTGCTCGAGGCGATGGACCCCGGCCACGCGCGGGCCGCGACCGTGATTCCCAAGCGATTCGTGGTGGTCTTCACCCCGAACGGCACCATCTTCCCGAACTGGGTTCCCTCGGGTACCGAGACCGACTTCGCGCTGGCGCCGATCCTCGATCCCCTCGGCGCTCTTCAAGCCGACCTGCTGGTGGTCTCGGGCCTCTTTCAGCAGGGCGGCGGCGGCGACGGTCACCAGAACGGGATCGGCGGCATGCTGACCGGCCAGAGCCTCAATCCGGGCCCGTTCCAGGGGGGAGCGAGCGCGGGCGCCTCGGGTTGGGCCAACGGAATCTCGGTCGATCAGCAGGTGGCGGCGACGCTCGGGTCCGGGACCCGTCTGCGTTCCTTGGAGCTGGGAGTTCAGGTTGGGGCCGCGGACAACTGGGGTCGCATGAGCTACGTTGGTCCCGATCAGCCGGTCCCGCCCGAAGAGAGCCCCGAGCGGGCGTATGCCCGGCTGTTTGGCGCGGCGGGGGGGGCCTCGGCCGAGGACCTGGCGCGCCTGCGTGCACGACGGAGGAGCGTCCTCGACGCCGTGCTCGGCCAGTTTCAAGCGGTCAGGGCGCGGGTCGGAGCGGCCGATCGGGTGCGCCTGGACGCGCACGCCACCATCGTTCGCGACATCGAGACGCGCCTCGACTCACTCGCCGTGCCGAGTCCGTCCTGCCGCGATCCCGGCGCGCCCTCCTTGCCCGCCGGGGGCGGGGGCACGAATGACGACTTTCCAGCAATCGGAGATCTGCAGATCGATCTGCTGGTGGTTGCGCTCGCGTGCGACCTGACGCGCGTGGCGTCGCTGCAATGGTCGCGCTCGGTGTCGCAGACCCGCTTCACCTGGCTTCCGCAACCGATCACGGACGTTCACCACGATCTGTCACACCTGCCCGACGACGACGCGCAGGCGGTCGACAAGCTGACCCGCATCAACCACTGGTATGCCGAGCGCTTCGCCGCCCTGGTCGGCAAGCTGGCCGGCGCGCAGGAGGTCGACGGCAGCCGGCTCCTGGACGCGTCGCTGGTCTTCTGGTGCAACGAGCTCGGCAAGGGAAACAACCACAGCCGCAAGCTGGCCCCTTACGTGCTCGCCGGTCAGGCCGGGGGTGCCGTGCGCACCGGTCGCTTTCTATCGTTCACCGGCGATCCCCCTCACAACAACCTGCTGGTCTCGATCCTGCAGGCCATGGACATTCCGGCGACGACCTTCGGGAAGGCCGAATGGTGCACCGGGCCGCTGTCGGGCTTCGCCTGACCCGGCTCGAGCGCTCTGATGTGAACCAGAAGCAGTGAGAATGATTCCATTGCGCCGGCCGCCGACGCCCGCGCCGTGCGCGAAGAAGCAGCTGGGAAAGACACTCACCAACCCGCGAGGAACGCCATGCATGGACATACGTCATCACCGTCGCCCACTTCATTGCCTTGGTTCTGGTTTCCCGTGGGCGCGGTGCTGGTTGCGACGGCCTTGGGCGGATGCGGGGGTGGCTCGAGCACCGAGGTGAAGCTCGATCCGCTGTGTTCCGTCCCCGACCCTGGCCTGCTCGACTACATCGACGACATGGAGGACGGCGATCAGTTCATCCTGGCAAAGGATGGTCGGGTGTCCATCTGGTACACGTATGACGATATGACCGCGGGAACGCTCAACCCGGCGCCCGAGACGATGTTTCCGATGGAGCCAATCCCCGAGCCGCGCTGCGGAACCAGCAAGCGCGCGATGCGGGTCACCGGCAGCGGCTTTTCGGACTGGGGCTCGGGTTTCGGCTTCAGCTTCAGGGTCGCCATGATTGGCGGCGAATACGTCGATACGCCGTATGACGCCACGGCCGCGCGGGGGATCACCTTCTGGGCCCGCAAGGGCGAGACGTCCGTCGGTTCGGTCCGCTTCGGCATCGGCGATCAGTACTCCAACCCAGCCGGCGGTCACTGCGACAAGACCCTCACCTCTGGTCCCACCGCGTGCTACGACGACTTCGGGAGCACATTGACGCTGACCGCGGCCTGGCAGCGCTTCACCTTTAACTTCGGCCAGCTCGGGCAACGCAGCTTTGGTCTGCCGCGGCCCACGCTCGACGTGGCCAATGTGACCAATGTCGAGTTCGGCATCCCCGCGGCGGCGCCCGTCTTCGACGTCTGGATCGATGACATTGCGTTCTTCAAGTGATCGACTGGTCCGCCCACGCAGGCAGATCGGCGTAACGGGGCCGAGATGTCGAGCCTCCCGCCAGGCGATGAGGTGGCCCATCACGGCGGAACGATTGCCCGCCACATCTTCCGGGAAGCGGATCCAGCGGAAGCTCGCCTATGTGCAGGAAGAGGTTCGGGTTCTGAAGGAGGTCATGCTCACAATGACGAGCAGCGCGCGGATCTCGGCAGCCTCTTGAACTACTACCACCGCGAGGCGGGGTGAACGGCGGCGATGGCTCTCGGGACACTACGGGATCGTTCCGCCGCTCGGATCCAGTCTTTCGCCTTCTTCGAATGCCAGAGAGGCCTGAGAGACCTGCCCTTCCGACAGGAGCGTTCCGCCCTTCTTAGAAAGGCACCATGGCCAGCGCCTGATCGTCCGCGCTCGTTTGGCCGACACGCAAGTCACTACTACCCCTCCTGTTCGATTATGGGCGAGGTCGACAGCGCGACCGGCGGTCCGACGGTGGAGGTCTCGCGAACACCCCTAAAAGCGCTGGCGGCGCCAGCCCCGCCCCCGCCGAGTCCGACGCCTCCAGCCTGCTGCGATGGCGAGCGACGTTCAGCACTAGATCGTCCGTCCGAAGGGCCCTTCCCAATCCGCGGGCAGGGTCCAAGACGCCGGCCCGCGCAGGCCGTGCTGCCCGCGTGCGTGACCACGAAGCGACAGCGGAGAGGCGACGCGCGAAGTGGAGATCGCCGATGGGTTGGTCCTCGACGTCATGACGGAGGACGGCAAGGCGGCGCCCCGTCGGAGGGTAGTGGCGCGGTGAGCTCACCTCCCTTTGCCCTGGACGAGTAGAGTGAGAGGGGTGACGACATGAGCTTCGACGAAGCGATTCCCGATTCCAAGCCAGCGCCGACCGGATTTGTCGCTGACGTCTTGTCGGCGGCACGCGCACTCATCGCTCAACCCATGGTTGCGCTGGTATCCATTTTGCTCTGGTGGGTCCCCATCTTGATGGTGTCCTGTGGGCCGGGGTAGGGCGAGATTCCGTACCGTCCCACGTCCGGGTCAGTTGCTTCGTCAGGGAGCCAGGTGTAGCGGCTCAGGCGCTTCATTTGGCATGTCGAGGCGACTGAACTGATCGGTTCGTCTCAAGGTCGCGAGCTCGATCGCCCCAGAAGCACAGACAATGGACTTGCGAGACTCGACGGCATCGGAATCAGTGACTTCGACCGAAGAACCAAGCCCGGAAGGCTTCGTCAGAACACCGGACTTCGCTTCTATGACTTCGACGATCACAACCACGCGCTCGACCATCGAGGCCTGAAAGGGGCCGCCATGAGAGCCTGCAAAATACACGTTGTATTCCGAGACGGGAATCTTCGTCGAATAGTCCCACTCGAGCGAAGACCTTGGTCTCACAGCGGTCGCGTAAGGAGTATTTCGGTAGAGCGTTGACTTGAGCCGGGGCAGCGGAGCAATCCCCCACAAGAGCCGCAACTCCGAGTTGCGCACAAAGCGGTAGACGTGTTCGGGATCATCAACGTCGCTACTCTGCGAGTTCAGCTTCCAGAGGTGATTGAGGACGAACAAGTCGACCGCGCCTTGATTGATGAGCTTCACCTTGACCCTGAGGTACTGACCGGACGCGACATCGAACGAACAATCGAGCTTCGCGGGTGAATTTGTCGACGAATCGGGTTGCATGGGAGCTGCCTCCGCGCTGAAGTTGAAAATCATGGACTGACCGAGGTCAGCAAACACGAACCATGCCGCGACGATCAGGATGGCCGACCTCATCGCGTCGGCTCAAGGCGAATCATCATTCGGCGCGAACCCACGACCATGATTGATCCGGTGGTAGGGATAGCCGCGCTCCTTCAAGTAGTCTGCCTCGGATGGATCCCCATCGAGAATCGTCGTCTTCTCCTCCTGAGTCGTCCACCCGCCGCCGAGAGGTGACATGTCCGCCTGACCGCTCATCTGGTGCGCGCCGTGGTTCAGTTCGTGCATCAGGATTGCGTCATTCGGAAGGGGATTCTCAGGGGCGAGTGGGTTCTTCAGGGTAAGATCCGGATTCAGCTCGAGTGTGGTGTTTGCACCCGCCCCCGTTCCCAGTAGTTGAGTCTTGCCATCCGGTCCCTCGACGGGCTTGCCGCGGCCGTCAAAGACGGGCTTTCCTTTTGGTGTCTGTCCGGCAATATCGGAGAGGGTATTGTTCGGCCCGCAGAAGCTGTTGTCTCCGTCGTACTTGACGATCTTCATCGACTTGCCGCTCGCGTTGATTCGTCCGAGGACCGTGCGCCCACTCTTCGTGGTCGAGATGAGGTCCAATCGGCTGACGACCGTGGCCTGGAATTCAGGGGGACCTGCGATCGTGATGACGAGACTGTACCGAGTCACGAAGCTGCCATCAGGCTCGATTCCCATACCCGGACCGCCGATGAACACGGTCCGACCAGCGGACAGCTTGGCGTCCCCCAGGAAGACTCCGCAGGCGCCCAGATCGCCGCTCGGGATCCAGCGTGCGGCCGGCATCCCATGGATGAAGACCGACGCTGAACCTGTCGCGATGGGGGCCGGAGGGATCCCTGGCGGTGGCGGCGGATGGGCTATCCCGACCGAGGTCGCCCCCGAGCAGACACAAGACACGCCCACGTGCGCAGCAGCCATCCCTTCGACCAGGACCGGCCGCGTCCCGCATTGTGGGCAAGGTACCGGGAGCTGCGGTCCAATGATACCTGAGGGGACCAGCCCGTCATGCGTGACGGGGTCGCCAATTCGGGCTGCCGGAAATCCAGGGCCAGGCATCGGGAGTCCTTCCTTCCCTGCTCTTACTCGGTAAGCCGTGGAACTTCAATCCATGATCGGCGGCCCTCAACGACGCGATCTCGGCTGAAATCAGCCACAATGAACTGATGCATGTAGGTCCTTACAGACGATGAGTGGGGCGCTCGGGGGTAGACCCCTCCTCGCGCCGAAAGAAGTCGTAGAGCAACAGCTCGTTCTCGACGTTGCGTCGGCGTCGTTCCAAACCTTCTCGAGAACGCGGGGACGGAGGCGATACAAAGGCCCTGTGGGGCGGGGTCGTGGCGGAAGGAAGCTTTGGTTCGGGGCCCGAACGGGACCCGGGGCGACCGAACGATGCGAACGGGAGGAGGCCGGGACGGTCTTTGCCCCGGAGGGCAGACGGTGTCCTTCCCGGTGGCGGCGGCGCAAGACGGTCCTCTGCCAGAAGGGTGGCCCACGGGCGGGTGAAGGCGGTGATGCGTCGGTGGGAAGGCCCAGGTGGCGCAAGTATCGGGCAATGTCTCCGGCGTCCTTGAACAGTTGCTCGCTCAGCGTGAAGCGCCCCATGCGGCTCGTGTGGGTTTCGCCAGTGCGTGCGCGGGCGTAGGTTGAGACCATCAAATTAGGGCCACGCGGCCAGCAGGAAGCGAGACCAACCATGTCGAACATCGCAGGAAAGGTCGTCGTGATCACGGGAGCGAGCAGAGGCTCGGCGTGGCCACCGCTCGCCACCTGGCCGCCAAGGGGGCGAAGGTCTTCCTGGGTGCCTGTCGCAAGGAGCGGCTCGACGCCATCGTCGCCGAGCTGGAGCGCGCCGGCGCCCAGGCAGCGGCGATGCCCGCCAGATCGGTCCAATCTCCTGGCCGGATTCAGCCAAATGGCGGGCAAAGTTGACGAAGAGATAGGTTTTCGTGAGTGGGACCGAGGAAGGCGGGGAGCGCGAGCGAGCCGCCGCGTGAGGCCGTATAGCGCGGTGTCTGGCGGCCTGGCAGGCCACAGATGGCAGGCTTCGGGCAAAGCTCTCCCCGCAGCGCCACCGGCAGGTTCGAGCGTCGCGATGAGGGTGGTCATGGATGAGCCGGTTGATGAGCCGGATGGGTCGGGGGCCGGCGGGTAGGTGGCAAGGTCTGTCGAACCATGGTGGGCTGGTGACAGTCGGACAGAGGGTGAGATCGTCTCCGTCAGGACGAGGAGGAGCACCGACCAGGTCAGGTCTGGCGCGATCTTGACGAAGCGCTTGGGGAGGAGGTGCGGGCGGGGGCACCATCACCACGGCGCCTTGGCCAGAGTCCTGCGTTCCTCCCGCCTTCCTTTCTCGGCCGGCGGGCGAGAATCTTCCGTCGGGTCCGGCAGGAGATGCCGAATTTGGTCAGCCCGCGGGTCCCGAGGAATCGATGACGGCCACGTTGAACGGATTCGCCCGGTCTTTCACGCGCTTCGATGTGAATCCGTCCGGTGTGGCCGGCTACAGCTTCGACGGCAGCATCAAGATTTTCCTTCCGGCGCTGGCGCGAGGAACTTACGCATGCCCCGGGATCCAGTACCTCAATCTCGATGCCGGTGCCAGAGATTCAAACAGCGCCGGATCGGCGGATTGTTGCACGATTCAGATCATCCGAAGTGGTGCCGTGGGTGAACCCATCGAAGGTATCTTCTCGGGAATCTTGGTCCACCGGCCGCTCCAGTCGTGGGTCAAAGTGGAGGACGGGAACTTCACCGTTCTTCGAAGGGGTTTCGGAGGGGCCGGAGGCACGGGACAGGGTGGTGGTGGGGGAGGCTGAGAGAGTGCGATCGGGTACGGGATCTCGCGCAGGGTTCGATGGGTCGAGGCCCGCCTCCTGCCGAAGCGCTATCGCCTGCAAGCTTATCGCTCGAAGCAGTACAGTGCCGACGGAGTGTTGCAGGCTTGCATGTTTCCCGCCCACCACGCCGGCGAGGATCCGTTGGCCAATCCCCACCCAGAAGACACGCTGGGAGAGCCGGACGTCCAGTTGTTGCAGTTGAGCCCCGGGTTGTTGATCGAAGGAGTCGCAGCGGTTCCGGTCCAGGCGGCAAAGTTAGCGATGTAGCCTCCGCTCGGACCGACATTCAGGGAAGTGAGCAACTTGTCCGCTGTAGGGGCTGCCAGGTCGGTAGCCGTCGCAACGAGCTGCGCGTCGTCCAGGCGAGCCCAGGGTTGGCCGGCCAGGTTGATGCGGGACGGATCAGTTGCGGCAACAGACGTGGTCAGCAGGGCACGGTAGTCGGCCGCGTTCGGGAGACCAGCCGTCATCGCATCCGTCTGGCAGACCGCGTCGGCCGCCGCAACGCCGCCTCCGGGAACCCACAGGGACTCCGACAAGAACGCGCGCCGAACATTCCCGGGGGCAACCGGCGCCGGAACCGCGATCATGTCGTTGTCGTTCTCGAAGCAGTAGATTGGATAGTTCGTTGTCCGGCACGAATCGCCGGCGGTAAGGAATTGAAACGTCCAACTGGAAGTCGTCGTTGTCACGTCTCCGTTGTAGGCGGATCCGGAGGAGGTCCAGTCGCCGCAGGTCCCGTTCTCAATGGCGTCGCCATTCGTGTCCGCTCCAGTGACCACCGCGTATTCATCAGACCGAATGGCGTTCCGTTCGGTGAGCCGTGGCGGATAGTAAATCTTCCCAGCCAGAAGGTTCGCCATGCTCGTGGCGAACGGTCTTCCGTCGGTGCGAATCCAGCCCGTCGTCGACCGACCGACGTGTGTCGCCGCGTTGATATTCGTGGTGGCCCTGCTCGTTGCCATCCACGCCTTCCACGTCGAGCCGCCCAACCATGCGGCTGCGGCCGATTCGGCGCACAAGCTATCAGCCCTGGCTAGGTCTGATCCGATGGTCGCCGGGACGAGCGTACTCTCGGTGACGAACATGATGTTCATGTTCGGTCTGAAATGAGCGTGGGCGCTCTTGTCTGCGGACATGATGAGAGTGCACGTTTGACCATGGCCGACGCAGTCGCCGCTCCAAGCCGCGAACAGGGCGCTCTGATCTCCGGCCGCCGCGATTTCCACGGTCTGCCCCTCGCCGTACGTGAAGCACCCCGGTCCACAACTGGTGCCTATCGGATCCGGAACGGCTCTTCCAGTCGCCGACGCAATTCCTTCTGTTGAAAGCGTCAGTCGAACTGCGGGGCTCGAGCCTCCAGGTGCCGCGCCGCCCGTGCTGGCAGCGTCGGTTGCCGCGCCGCCAGTGCTCACAACGTCGGATGCCGCGCCGCCACTACCGGTGCCGCCGGAACCTGTCGAGTCAATCCTCCCGCCGGCGCCTGCCGATGCAACCGGTCCCTCTCCGCCGGAGGCAACCCCCGCAACGGGTGCTGTTGACGAATCACCGCAGCCCGAAATTGCAACGCAAAATACCATTGATCGGGCGGCACTTCTCATCGCTGCGGGCCAAGACGTTCCAGCGGTCCCCAACGCTTCCACAAACGCGTGAATGCCAATTCCCACACTGAGCTCATCGATCCCTCCACCCTTCCACAGGTCACGGCTATTGTTCGCTTCAAGCGCTCTAGCGCTCGGGTTACGAGGCGCTCCATGCCGCCCAATCGTCATCTTCATAGACATCGGTCACCAGCCCCGGAAGTTGTCAAGCGCCCGGAGAAATCGTCTCATCTAGCGCTTCCTGGCGATCTCGGCGAGGGCAGCGCGCTCGGTCACCTGAAGACGATGTCGTCGACGTAGACGGTGCCTGACCAGTCGCCCGTGTCACCAAAAGAGGCCCAGATTCCCACCGCGCTGACTTCGGTCCCACTGGTGTCAGCGGGCGTCGTCACCTGGAACCAACTGCCCGTCGTTGGCAATATGCTGGGCGATTCCGTGTTGTTCGCATCTTTCCACCAAAGGTAACTCGTGACGATGGTGCCCGCAGGCAAGGCGGGCCCGTCCATGTACAACCACATGCTCACGGTCTTTCCCGTTGCAGGTAAGAACCCCCCCGCCGGGCTGCAGAAAGTCGAGGAAACTGTGAACCCGCGCACGGTCGGCCCGCTGACTTTGACCGGTATCGCAAGGGACCTGCCGCCGCTGTGGAACCGAGCGCTCGTCGACGAAATCGATCCCGCCAGCCCCTGCCCCGGGACGGTGGAGGGCGAAAATTCCTGGGTGGTACCGTCATCGAATCCCCAGCTCGACCTTCCGCATCCACTCGGACTCCCGGTACATCTGGAGTATCCTGCCGCGCACGAGACGTCGCAGCCTTGGGCGCCGCAGACAGCCGACCCCCAACCAGACGCGGGTTGAGGGCAGACCGCGCCACATACGCTACAGTTCATCAGGTCGGTAGAGAGGTTCTGACATCCCGCGGACCCAGGGCAGTTGGTATAGCCCGTTGAGCACACGAAACCGCACCCGAACCCGTCACAGGTGGCGGTGCTATTCGGGGGGGGCACGCATGGAGAGCAAGACGATGCGCCGCAACTGTTTGCACTGGCGTTCGACACGCAACCTGTGACGCAGGCATGAAACCCCGGATTGCAGGTGAACCCACACGACGTGCCGTCGCAGGTGGCGGAGCCGTTCGCGGGCACAGAGCATGGCGTGCACGACGACCCGCAGGTGGCGAGCGCGTTGTTCGACCCGCACGCGCCGTTACATAGGTGGGAACCTGCTGTGCAGAGATATCCACAGGTCTTTCCATCGCAAGTCGCCGTGCCGCCGGTGGGAGCCGACGGACAAGCCACACAGGATGCGCCGCAACTTGCCGTGCTGTCGCTGGCCATGCACACGCCGCCGCAATCGTGGCTACCTGCCGCGCAGGTTGTGGCTGGGCTGCCCCCTGTGCCTGTATCGGCGCCGCCGCCCGTGGCGTTTGCCGGCCTGCCCCCGGTGCCGGCAGACGAGCCGCCGGTGGCCTCGCGTGTCCCGCCCGTGTCGGTCGCTTGCGGCCCGCCCGTACCTCCCGAAGACCCACCCGTCCCCTTGAAGGGCGACCCGCCGCCAGACACGCCACCGGTGCTTGCTTCGTTCGACCGTGCGTTGCCGGTCGGCGGTGGGCGATCGGAGGCGCCGTCACCGTCACCGAGAGACGGCGTGTTGGTACCCAGGTCGGCGTCGACGGGCGAAGGTGAACGGCCCGTTCCGAACATCGCGTGGTCCGGTGGCGGGTAAGAGTCGGATGCTCCGTCGATCCCTCCGATCGCCGGATCCTGCGAACGGGGTGAGGTGCAAGCAGGTCCGCCACCACCCGATACCACCGCGAGGAACACGGGAATCGTCAACCAATCGATACGGGAAAGGGCGGACGCCTCACGCTTGGTCCCCCCGCCTCTCGGTCGCGCGAGCTTCAGAACCTCACCGAAAGCGCGCATAACGTGCTCCTCTCTCCTGGAACCTGACAGAAAGCCAACGCCGTGAGGTGTGCCTCATCGGGCCGAGAGGGGATCATGAAGTAGAACAACACCGAGCTTGCGAGCGCGGCGCCCGCGCCGGCGAATCCGATCACCGCTGCCGTATGAAAACGATTCCCATCATCGAGCAGCTCGGAGCAAGGCCCCCCCCCCGAATGGTCAAGCTTCCGGTTGCACAGGCCGGTCGCGTTTGGCGCGTCGGTAACCTGGTTGAAATCCCTGTTCCTCGAGTCACTCAGAAGTTGAGCCCCGATCCCGCCCCCCAGGAACAGAACGCCCATTCCGCCCGCCACCACCGCGGAGGTCTTTTGCCAGGGCCAGACAGATTCTTGGCCTTCCGCCGGAACCGGTTCAACGTCGGACATGGTCCGCGCAGTCGCTGGTTCCTCAGACTGACGCGCCGACTCGGCGGCCGAGATGGTGCGGGGCGGAGGCGGGCGGAAGGCGGTGAGCGGTTCCCCTGCCGCTGGGAGAGGTCCCGGCTCCAGTCGGGGCGAGGTAACGGCAACGTCAGTCGCAGGATCGGCACGTTGCAGGTTGATGGTCTCCCGGACCACGAGGCCGGGACTGGGAATGGTAACCCTCCGGATTATGGAAATGTAGCTGGGAGCGCTTACCGAGATTGCAACCTCGCCCGTGGGGACGCTGGCGGGCTCCGGCATCGGCAGCGAGCCGGCTTTCCTCCCGTCGAGTCTCACAATGGCCCCGACGGGTGATCCGAGTACCTGTAGACGACCGAGGTGTCCCTGGACCGCGTCCAGCGATTCAGACAAGCTCTTGAAGTTCTTGGCAATCCACGGATCGGCCTTGCTCTCGAGGGCCGACTCGATGTCATGGTCGGCCGCCACCCAGTCCCCCAACGCCAGTTCAGCCAAGCCGATTTGCGCAAGAGCACGCGGTGTGGGCTTGACCCGCCATGCCGCCCGGAACACCGCCAAGGCGGCCTGGTCCTTGCCCTCTCGCCGCAGCCGCACTCCATCGCGCACGAGGGATTCGTCTCGATCGTCCGCTTGGCCACTGGCTGCCCTCAGCCAGAACAACGTCACCAGGCCAACCATCAGCGCCGACCGCGCCACTCCCATTCGCGACACGGTGAACTCTTACCACGCCGCCCAACGACCATCGATTGGGCATCTCCATCAGCGGTTGGGTGGGGCTGACACGACAGCACCCGTCTTTCGTTCGTCTTGGGATCCGCTCACCGCAGAGCCCGCGAAGCGGCTTCGTCCAAGATTTCTAATCGGCGGTTTCAAAAGGCCGATCTCGACCGTTCTGTTCGGAGCCTCGGATAGTCGAAAGGGGAGCCTAGAATGGGCAGCCTGGGTCAAATTTCCTGTGCTCTCGAGGCCACCTTAGTCTCGCGAAATTGTCTCCTGATTTCACGCGGATCACGATGTTGTCCACAGGGAGCGAATGAGCTGCCAGTTCCCATGGTCCGGAGACACTCCCGAACGGGCGGGCGTCCCATGCCCTGGATCCGTCGATTCGCGCCCTTGGTTTCTGTCTCACCTTATGTTACTTACGCTTACTGGATCACGCGATGCAACGTGTAGGGAGGCGGACCAATGGATTCGAGTGGGTCTTGCAGAGGATGTAGCGCCGCGATCCAGCCTGGAGCACGGTTCTGCGCCACCTGTGGAATGGCGCTAAGGACGCGGCTCCTCGAGAGTGAACGGCGTTCGCTCACCTTCCTTTTTTGCGATCTCGTCAACTCGATCGGTCTATCCAAGAGACTCGATCCGGAAGATCTTGTTGAACTTCTTGAAAGCTACCAGGCGGTATGCCGGGACGCCGTGATCCTATACGAGGGCCGCGTAACGCAGTTTCTCGGTGACGGAGTGGTCGCATTCTTCGGGTATCCGATTGCCCACGAAGACGATGAGGTTCGCGCGACTCGAGCGGCCCTCCGCGTGGTCGAGGACATCAAGGTCGTCAATCAGGGAATAGGAAAGCGGCTCGGGGTGGAGCTCCACATCCGCGTTGGGCTTCACACCGGCGAGGCTGTGGTCGGGCAGCTTGGTCCGAGCGGTAGCTCCCAGCTATTGGCCGTCGGAGAAAACGTGAATCTCGCCGCGCGAATACAGAGCGTGGCGGCGCCGGATACGGTAGTCGTATCGCTGGCCACCGTGAAGCAAATCGAGGGTCATTTCCAGGTCGAGGCGCTCGATCCGCAGTCGCTCAAAGGCTTCGATGAGATGGTCGAGCTCTTTCGAATTGTCGCGGCGACGGGAGCGCGAACGAAGCTGGAAGCGGCTGCTCGTGGTCAGTTGACGCCTCGAGTAGGGCGAGAGCGGGAGATGGCGCTGCTCGCCTCTTCGTGGGCGGAAGTGCAAGCAGGCATGTTCCGAGTTCTGCTGGTGCGGGGAGAAGCCGGGATCGGAAAATCGCGCCTCATTCACGATTTCAGGCAATCAGCGCTCGCCTCCGGGGCCGAGGTTATGGAATGTTTCTGCTCGCGTCTCACCGATCGAGCGGCCTTGGCGCCGATCATCGAGATGTTGAGTGCACAGGTGTCCAAGCGCGCCGGCGATCAGACGACCCCACAAGCCAAGCTAGCAGCCCTCGATGACATCCTTCGGGAGCAAGGGTGCTCGGACGAGGAGGTTCTGCCCCTGATGTCCTCCCTTTTTTCCATCCCGGGAGCCGATGAGGAACCCATCCGGGACCTTTCACCAGGCCGCCGACGTACGCGGACACTCGAGACAATCCGCAGCTGGCTGGGTTCCTATGCTCGGCGATCTCCCGTCGCCTTTCTGGTTGAGGACATTCATTGGGCCGATCCGTCGACCCTCGATCTGTTGGACTTGATCATCAATGAGGGCTCCGATGGACGAACGCTCATTTGCGCCACGGCGCGACCGGAGTTTCGAGACCGATGGTTGAAGCCGCACGTACGGACCCTCGACCTGCCTCGACTTTCGGGCGACGCCGCTGAGGCCATCGTCACACACGTGGCCGGCGCTCATGCGCTGCAAGGCTTGCTCGTGCGACAAATAGTCGAACGAAGCGAAGGTGTTCCGCTCTTTGTCGAGGAGGTGACGAAAGCAGTAGTCGAGTCCGGCGCCATGCCGATCGCCAACCGAAACGAGCTCGAGCACTCTTCCGACGGAGAGTTCGTTCCTGCGACGGTGCAGGCATCGATCGTCGCCCGCTTCGATCGATTGGGCGAAGGACGCCTGGTCGCCCAGTTCGGTGCGACCATAGGACGCGAGTTCGTCTATCCGCTCGTCCGAGCCGTCACGGGCATGTCGGACGCTGAACTTGGAAGACACCTCGATCGCCTTTGTCACAGTGAGCTCGTCGTTTCCGACGGCGAGCCCCCCAACGCGGTTTACACGTTCAAGCACGCGCTCATTCAGGTCGCAATTCGCAATACAGTTCTGAGGAAAGATCGTGCTGTTCTGCACGAAAAGGTCTTTGCGAAGCTACGAGACGAGCTTCCGGAACTGGTCGAGGCTCTGCCAGAGATGGCCGCCTACCACGCTGAAAAGGCGGGACTACCGGGTGTGGCTGTGCCGTTGTTGCAGGAGGCCGGAATGCGTGCCTTCGGTCGCACGGCGATGGCCGAGGCTGCGAAGCATCTTGGTCATGCAATCGAGCTCGTCGACGCCCTTTCGGAGCCGGCCCGAACCACCACCGAAATGGAGTTGCAGGCGACCATCGGCCCCGCTTACATGGCCACTTTGGGGTGGGCGGTCTCTCAGGTCGAAAGATCGAGCGAGCGTTTGCGGGATCTCGCCACGGCCTGCGGAGACGTAGCCAGGCTTTACCAGGCAACTTGGAGCTTGTGGACCGTATATTTTCTGCGCGGCCAGCTCGATCCCGCGCTCGAGGTGGCGCACCAGGTTCTCGCCATGGCCGTCAAGAGTGGGGATCCGCTGCTCCGGGTCACGGGGCACCACGCGGTGGGCTTCACTCACGAGCGTCGCGGGGAGTACGCGGAGGCGATTCGCCACGCCGACGAGGGTCTTGCGTTGTTCGATCTAGAGCGAGAAAGGCGCATCGTGACACAATTCGTCTTCTCATCGACTTGCGCGATCTTGTGGTTTCGCGGGCAGTCGCAACTGGCCACCGGGCAGGTCAAAGATGGTATCGAAAGCCTCTCTCGCGCCGCGGAGCTCGTCGATGAGCTTCGCCACGCTCCCTCACGCTGTTTCTTGCTCTCGCAGCAATGCTGGTCGTTGGCCGACGAGGACATCGGGAAGGTTCAACGGTTGGCTCAGTCGATGCGGTCGCTGGCGATCGTCGAGGGGTTTGCTCTTTGGGTTCACTACGCCGATATCTTCTTGGCTTGGGCAGCCGCACGGCAGCACGGGGACGCAGCAGCGGCCGTCGACAAGATCAGGGCGGCGATGGCCCAGATGCACAAGGACCGCTCCCACGTGCAAGACAACGAGCTTGCGACCATACTCGCCGAGACCTTGCTCCTGGCGGGTCGCCCCGAGGAGGCCTTCGGTGCCCTGGAAGAGACCCTGGCGGCGGCGAGGCGAGGGCAGCAGCGGCACTTGGAGGCGGAGCTCTTTCGGTTTCAGGGCGAGGCGGCAAAGGATATGGGCGACCTCAGCCGGGCCATGACCTTCTACCGACAAGCCATCGACAGCGCGCGCTCAGTGGGTGCTCGCCTGCTCGAGTTGCGCGCGAGCCTGGGCTTGGCCCGCATCGGCGGTGCACGTGAGCGCGCCCAATTGAAGACCGTTTTTGAGGGATTCACCGAGGGTTTCGACCACATCGACATGAAGAAAGCGTCGGCATTTCTGATGGCGCGGGCGACAGGCGGGGAACTCGATGTCCTACGCGCTTGAGAACAGTCGAGCTACGCTGAAGGGTCCCGAGCTCGGGTCTGCTGTGACGGATTGGGGGGAAGGACAAGAGCAGTCGATGCCGGACCTGAAGTTCGCGGCCACCGTCGCTCTCAGCTTGGAATCGTCGCAGCTGGTAGGCAAGACGCCGGACGGCGTGCGCCTGGAGCTGCGCGTGCACGGAGAGGTTGTTGGTCCGTTACTGAACGGAAAGTTTCCTTCGTTGGCGGCCCACATGCTGGTTGACGAGACCGGGGTCGGAACGCTGAACGTGCGTGCGCCGCTCGTCTTGAACGATGGGGCGGTCCTCGAGATCGAGGCGATCGTTCGCTACGACTTCGGAGCCAACGGATACCAACGAGCAGCGGACGGCGATCTACCAGATTCGGTCGTCGCGGGGGCGCTGCGGTTCGTCACGGGACACCCGCGCTATCTCTGGGTGAACCGCGCGCAATGCCTCGGGGTGGGCGCGCTCTATTCGCGGGAGAAACGAATCGTCTACGACCTGTTCGTCATTTCTTCCAAGGCGCTCGTAGCCGAGACATCTACGCGGAGCACATCCCCGAGCGGGACTTCACTTTGCCAACGCCTGGGAGGGCAAGATGGGCTCGGCCAGATCGCGGCGGATTTTTTTCATGGTCTGGAAACGAACCCGCAACTCGCTCGTCAGAATCCCAGGTTCGCCATCGCAAACGCCAACGCCGATCCGGTGCAGCGAAACAGGCGATTCGCCGAGTTTCTCTGTCAGCTCACGGGAGGTCCTGACGTGTACAAGGGACAGCCACTCGAGCGAGTACACGCCCCGATGGCACTGAGCGGGGCCGACTGGACCCTCGGGGGCGAGGAGCTGGTGAGGGCCCTGAACAAGAACAATGTCAACAGGGCCGATCAGAAAGACCTGCTCACGCTCATCGAACCGCTGAAGGTACGGATCGTCCAGGGGTGCCCTTAGCTCGTGGCTCATGTTTCCGATACTTCCCCTTGGGCCGGACCGATGTCGGATCTCGTGACCCGAGCGTCGACTGTCTTGACGCGCGAGGGAGCGCGTATGTACAGCTCTACCGGCCCGGGCCCTGAACCCGCCGCGCGCGGGGCCTCCAACATCGGGGAGAGCCTGATCGGAATCGCCGCGCGCATATGCCCGGTCACGGGGGCCGCGGTTCCGTCGTCGCCCTCAGATCCGAGCCGTCTTCGACAGCAGGCACACGAGCTCGTCGCCGGATTGCTGGGAGGCTCGGGTCAGCCGGGCCCTTGGCTCAAGGCAGGTTCCGAAGGAGATCGCTTGCGCCAACAGGCCCACGAATTCGTCGAGGCGATGATGGCGATGGTCAAAGACGGGACCCAAGAAAGGAGCGGCGACTCGAACGCTCAGGTCCCCCTCCTGCGATTTCCCGCCCCCGTTCAGGCGGGGCACGACGCCCGGATCGGATTTCGCGTCGCCAATGAAGAGGACACACCCTCCGAGGTGACCCTCTACTGTACCGATTTCATCTCCGACTCGGGCCACGAGATTCCAGCCATGAGGGTAACGGTTCTGCCACGCCGCGCGACCGTTGCCGCCAAGGGAGAGGCCGAGTTTGCTATTGAGGTCGCGGTGCCCCAGCAGACGCCTGCTGGGTATTACTCCGGACTGATCCAGGCGATGGGTAACCGATACGTCAAGGCTGTCCTGATGGTCGAGGTCACCTAGAGACTGCGACCCAACAACGACCAACACAAGGGAAAAGCATGGACCCTGCACTTCAACAACTCGGCTGGACAGACGATCAATGGAACCGGATCTGTTCGACCGTCACCGAGGAGGCGCAGCGCGCCCGGGTCGCCGCGCAGATCCTGCCCGTCGTCGGCCCTGAAGACCCCAGCACCGTCGCGGTTCCCGTATACTCGCTGACCTACACGGCCTTCCCGCCAGGGCCGCCCGTCCCACGACCAGCCCAGTTCATGGAGGTCTCGAGCGATCCCACACTTTATCTAACGACCATTTCCGTCCTCGTTGAGCTCGGCGGTCGCGAAGTGTCTGATCCGGCACTGTCCGCGGCGCTTACAATGTTTCGCCGCGCCGCAAACGTCATCGCTCGGGCCGAAGACGCCCTGGTTTTCAACGGTCGGACGACTGGCCCCTCAGGGACGATCTCGAGCGCGACATTGTTGCCTCAGATTTTTGGGATCAATACAATCCCCGCCCCTCCAGGTGACGAACCGGGCACTATTGACGGCCTGCTGGCCTCGACCACTGTGAGACCCATACTGTTCCCTTACGGTGGGAACGACATCGCCACCGCGATTTTTGAAGCGATCGGAGACCTCGACCAAGGAGGATTCTCTGGGCCTTATGCCTGCGCCCTGGATCAGGGAGCATTTGATGCGATATGCACCCCGTCGACCTCGCTGGTTCTCCCGCGCGATCGAATTCTTCCTTTTCTGCAGGGCGGGTCTCTGGTGCGGGCCAGCAGCATCCCACCACGGACTAGCCAGCTCACGGTACGAGGCGCGGTCATCGCGTTGGCCGGCAATCCCGTGGAGCTCGTCGTGGCTACCGACATCAACGTGACCTATCTGCAAATGACGGCAGCGTCGGAACCGCGCCGTGTCTTCCGTGTTTCCGAACGTATCGCTCTCAGGGTGAAGGAAAAGACCGCAATCGCGATCATCACGTAGAGGCGTCGGCTGCGAGGCACACATGTCACAATCAACGTTCAAGTCACCCGCTTCGTCGCATGGCCCTAGGGGTGAGGTGCAAGGCCATTCCCCATCCGACGTCAAATCGGAACCGGTCCGCGGGATAGACTTCGTCCCGACGGCGGATGAGCTTCGGGCGGAACTCTTACTGAAACTTTTAGCGGAGTGTCGCGGAGGCCAGAAGAACAGGACGAACATGGTAAAGCGAAGACTGACGGCAAAACAAGGATTCACTCAAGTAAAGGATTTGCCCGACATCAAGAAACAACTCGCTAGTTACAGGGCAGATGAGGTCGCGAAAGCCGAGAGCGACATCGCTCAAATTCGGTCGCTCGTGCTCGCGAGAGAATTGCAGAGTTTCGATAGCGACCTGGACGCTTGGCTGACGAAGTAGGGTCCGTTTGCAATTTACGAACGACGGACTTTCGATCTGGTACGGCACGCCCGATGCACCGGCTCCCGGGGATGGCGGAGTGGTGCGTCGCGCGGGTGTGTCGCTGGTCATCGCGGCACGGCCTGCAAACCCGCTAAACAGCGTCCTTGTACGGTTTCGCGTCGATGGCGGGCGTGTCCACAGTGTCCCTGGCCGAGAAGTGCGCACCGACTTCGACCGCCAGGTGCAATACTTTGCCGTGGCGTTTCCTCCCTTCATCAATGGAGAGGTCGTCGAGTTTTCGGCGACGCTGAGCTGCGTGGGTCGCCGGGTGCCCGCGCCCCAGTTCGCCGACCGATTTCCATCGAAGTTTCGTTTGGCGCCCAAGGAACCCGAGCGCCAGCCCAATTCTCAGCTTTCCATCGCCGCCCCAGCCTCAACCAAGGCCCGCTTCGAAGCCAAGCTGGAGTTTGTCGGAGAGGTAAAGATATACTACGGCAAGCCTCTGTACGTTGGGGACACGCCGACCGGGATGCGCATCAACTTCTCGGCAAAGGAGGGAGTTGTCGAAGGCACCGGGTTCCGTGGGAAGGTGCTCGAGTCGTCGACAGACTGCATGATCGTGCGATCCGATGGAATGGGGGTCGTTCGCATCCGCGCGGTCCTCGGTCTCGACGATGGGGCGGTGCTGGACGTCGAGTCCGGCGGATACGTGGATTTCGGCCCCGACGGCTATCGAAGAGCGAGGAATCACGATTTGCCGCCGCACGCACCCATCACGCTGAGTCCGTTGATCACGACCAAGCATCCGAAGTACCAGTGGCTGAGCCGCGTCCAGTGCATCGGTACCGGACACACGCATCTCGATGCGGGGTGGGCGGGCTATCGAGTCTACGCGTGCATCGTGCCTCCGATTTGAGCCGGTTGCTCCGATGGCGGGTGCGCGCAAGAAGGTCGTGATACTGGGCGGTGGAATCGGTGGTCTGAGCGCCGCTCACGAGCTCGTCCGTCGGGGCTTTGACGTGGAGGTGTACGAGCGAAAGTCCATTCCGGGAGGCAAGGCACGCAGTCTCGCTGCCGCTCGGCCATCGCTCGTGCGCTCCACTTTTAGCGTGCCGGAGACGAGGGCGAGTCTCGTCGCACCGCAGGGTCCATCGCTGCCGGGCGAACACGGGTTCCGGTTCTTCCCCGGATTCTATCGGCACATCATCGAGACGATGAAGGAGATCCCGTTTGGCACAGCCGGCACGGTCGCAGACAACCTTGTCGACACGGGAGAGCTCAGGATCGCTCCGTCTGATAGATCATCGTTTGATCTGCCAGCGGTGTTCCCGGAACGTCCCGCCGATTTGAAGGTCGCAGTCTTCGCCATCGTGGCGGAGCTCTCCGGGAAGGTCGGCGTACCCCTCGATGACGCCGTGTTCTTCGCGGCAAAGATCTGGCAGTTCCTCACTACTTGCGAGGAGCGCCGACTCGTCGAATACGAGCGAACCAACTGGTGGGACTTCATCGAGGCCGACTCCCGATCGCCTGCCTACCGAATGTATTTTGGCAACGGCATCACCCGTTCGCTGGTAGCCGCCAAGGCTCGTCGAGCCAGCGCCAAGACGATTGGTTCGATCTTCGTGCAGATCGTCTTCGACATACTCCTCCCCGGCGTCGCGGCTGACAGGGTGCTGAATGGTCCCACCAACGAGGTCTGGATCGATCCGTGGCTGAGCCATCTTCGTGCTCAAGGTCTCGTCTATCACTTCGACTCCGACGTGCGCACCATTCGCTGCGAACGCGGTCGTGTACAGAGCGTGACCGTGGCGGTCCGCAACACCCTCCGGGAGGTCACGGGGGACTACTTTGTCGCCGCACTGCCGGTCGAGCGAATGGCCGAGCTGATCTCTCCTGAGCTCCTCGCCGCGGATCCGTCCCTGGCTAACCTTCACGCCCTCACCGAATACGTCGAGTGGATGATCGGGATCCAGTACTATCTCACGGTGGATGTCCGCGTAGCTAGAGGTCACGTCATCCACGTGGACTCGCCTTGGGCGCTGACGTCCATCTCGCAACCGCAGTTTTGGAAGAATTTCGACATCTCGAAGCGCGGCGACGGGCTGGTCAGGGGGCTGATATCGGTCGATATCTCCGATTGGGACGTCGCGGGCTCTAATGGAAAGGAGGCCCAGATATGCTCCCGGAACGAGATTGCCCTCGAGACCTGGGCGCAACTCAAGAAGTCCATGAATTTTAGCGACGAGCTCCTGCGAGACGATCAGCTCCACTCGTGGTTCCTCGATCCGGGGCTGATAGACGCCGACGCGGATGCAAATCGCCTCACTTCTCGTGTCGACACCAATCTCGAGCCCCTTCTGGTCAACTACGTCGACACGTGGCGCCTTCGACCCGAGGCGGTGACCCGGATTCCGAATCTTTTCATGGCGTCGGACTACGTCCGTACTTTCACGGATCTCGCTACGATGGAGGCGGCCAACGAAGCTGCCCGGCGGGCGGTCAACGGGATTCTGAACGCTTGTGGATCCCGGGAAGAGAGGTGCGAGATCTGGAACCTTCACGAGCCTGCGGTCTTCGCGCCATTCAGGGCTCATGACCGAACTCGCTATCGGAAGGGCCTCCCCTGGGACGGCAGCGAGGTGGCGCTACCGATGTCCGCGCTCGGGTTGCCCGCCACGCGGGCCCTGCAGCAGGTGGTTGGACGCGCCTGGCCAGGCGCCATCGGCGCTCCCCGGGGGGCGAATGCCGCGGCGATGCCGGGCGCTCGTGAGGACAACATCGAAGAGGCCGCCCTCGAAGCCCGCGCGTCGAGCGACGAGGGTTTGCGTCGGCTCAGAATCGTCAGTGGGCGCTGATGACGTCGTATGCCGCGGCTATGCCGGACCTCTCCGTCGATCGTGGAACCTTGGAGCGACAACTAGCGTCCTATCGGCAAAAGGTAACGCCACTGATCTTGAGCGTCATCCCGGACCGCGAGCCGAAGAGACATCTCTACGATCTGATCACCGACCAGCTCTCACGCGAAGGCAAAGGCATTCGACCAGCGTTGTGTCTCGCGACGTGCCGGGCATTCGGAGGCGGCGAGGAGCGTGCCCTGCCATCCGCCGCGGCCATCGAGCTTCTGCATAACTCTTTCTTGGTGCATGACGACATCGAGGACGAAAGCGAATACCGGCGGAATGGTCCCACGATGCACCGTCAATACGGCGTACCCGTGGCGCTCAACGTCGGCGACGCGATGAACGCGATGAGCGTTCGGCTGCTGAGACAGAATATCTCGCTCTTGGGCCCCTCACTCGCGACCAGGGTTTTCGACGAGTTCGATCACATGTCGATTGAAACAATCGAAGGCCAAGCGATGGAGCTTGGTTGGATTCGCGACAACGATTGCCATACCACCGAAGAAGACTACTTGCTCATGGTGCTGAAGAAGACCGGTTGGTACAGCTTTATTCATCCTGCGCGAATTGGCGCCCTCATCGCTGAGCCCGACCGGACCGATCTCGATGGCTTCAATCGATTTGGCTATTTTCTCGGTACTGCGTTCCAGATTCAAGACGACATCCTGAACCTCTCCGGCGACCGAAGTACCTACGGAAAGGAAATTGGCGGGGATTTGTTCGAAGGCAAGCGGACGCTTATCCTCGCACACCTTTTCAGGACCAGCAGCGCACAGGAACGGCGGCGACTGACGACGTTCTTGTCAAAGCCGAGAGCACAGCGACTCCAGCGTGAGGTGGCCTGGATCTACGAACTCTTGCGATCCTACGGAAGCCTCGAGTACGCGCGTCAGGCTGCCCACGCTTTTGCCAACGGCGCGCGTCAAGAGTTCGAGAACGCGTACTCGGATGCCCCGCCGGGTCACGACCTCGATTTCATCCGGTCACTCCTCGATTATATGGTCAACCGCGAGTACTGAATTGCGCTCTGCTATCGACGATGCGCAGTGTTCCGTCGCGGTCCCTGAGCGGCGTCGGCTCGCGTGCTTCCATCGATTCGCGCAAACGGAGTTTCGCGAGGACACGGGTCTCGGTGCCGGCGCCGAGACGCGCAACGGCGACCTGGGCAGGGTGACGCAGGCCCAGACCGGCGCCGTCTTTGGGCTTCAGACGGGCCTGAGGCGAGGGTGGTGAGGCGATGCTACGATGATTCGATGCGCGAGCGAGGCACTTGATTGAAGAAATCCCCGCGGAAGAGCCCTTCGAAGCTGCCCAGGCGGCGCGATGCATATACGGCGACGACCCTGGTCGGCCCTCCCGAGGAGCGCGACGCGACCGCCGCTGCCTTCGTGCGGCCGCAAGTGGAAGAACGGCTGGTGGATGAGGGGGAGATTGGATCGGGCGGCTCCGGGTCGGTGCACCGGGCTTACGATCCGAACTTGCGGCGCTCGGTGGCGACGAAGGTCCTGGCGCCGCGCCTGGTGAAGAACCCGGATTTCATGCGGCGGTTCGTCGAGGAGGCGCGGGTCATGGCGCAGCTCGACCATCCCAACATCGTGCCGGTTCACGATCTGGTAGTCGAAGAGCGCAGGACCGGTTACATCGTGATGAAGCTGGTTCGCGGTCGGACGCTCGAGGCGATCGTCGCCGAGCAGGTCGAGCGCGAGACGCGGGCGGATTCGCTACACGAGCTCCTGGCGGCATTTTTGAAGGTGTGCGACGCGCTAGCTTTTGCCCACAGCCGTGGGGTCATTCACTGCGACCTCAAACCCGCGAACATCATGGTGGGGGAGTTCGGCGAGGTTTACCTCATGGACTGGGGGATCGCGGCGCAGAAGTCGCAGGAGGTCGAGGTGCCGGCCTCGCCGGGGTTCCGCAAGAACACGCGCGGTACCCCCGCGTACATGTCGCCCGAACAGGCCACCGGGCGTGTCGATGCCGTCAGCGAGCGCACCGACATTTTTGGTCTCGGGGCGGTCCTCTATTTCATCCTGGCGGGTCGCGCCCCGTTCGATGCCAAATCGGTGACCCAGGCCTTGAGCCGCGCCAAGCTGAGAGAATGCGAGGATATCGAGGTCGCCGCCGCAATTGCGCCGCCGCCCGCCCTCGCGCGCATCGTCCGCAAGGCCATGGCCCTCGACCCCGCCGATCGCTTCGCCAGCGTGCGCGAGTTGCACCACGCGGTCGACGAGGTCCTTCGCAGCGATTGGAATTTGCCGACCATGGTCCTCGCCCCCGGCTCCGTGATCATCCGCGAAGGCGACTTTGCGGACGCCGCGTACATCATCGTGCGCGGGCGCTGCGCCGTCTCGAAGACCATCGACGGCGAGAAGCGCGCGCTCCGCACGCTCGAACCGGGCGCCGTGTTCGGCGAAACGGGCGTGCTGTCGGGTGACGTGCGCACCGCCACCGTCGAAGCGATCACCGAGGTCACCCTCAAGGTCGTCACGCGCGAGGTCTTTCACGGTCGACTCGGCAGCGACACCTGGCTCGGAAAGTTCGTCATGGCGCTGGCGGATCGGTTTCGCGAGCTGGATGCGAAGCTGGCTGCGCGCGCCGATGGCTCGGAGCGAACGCCGCCCCCGCGTTGAGTAAAGCCCCCGCCGGATGGCGCGCGGCTCACCCGGCGACGGCGTGCTGACTGTCACATCCGCTCTCTTCTGGAGTGCGATGATCGCGTTGGCGATGTGCAGCTTGCGCTCGAGGACGGCGGTGCGCTTGACGAGCTCGGCGTTGCGGCGGTCTTTCGCATCAAGCTTGGGCTTGCGGCCCGTCTTTCGCGGCTCGAGGCCAGCGGCCCCGGACGCGCTCAGCTGCGCTCGTCACGTCGACAGCATCGAGCTGAAGATGCCCTCCTCGCGGAGCATTCCTTCCACCGCCCCGAGTTGACCGCTGGCAAGGCAGGCGTCCGCCTTCTTCATGATCCGCAACTTCTCTGCGGCGCTGAACACTCGCCTCGTGCGTCGGTTGCGCCGCTGGATCCGAGCGCGCAGTTCATGTCCGCGAGCTAGCGGCAGGTCCCGCTACCGTCACAGCTCATATTGGTCCCGCACGCGGTTCCGACTGGTAGGTTCCCTGCCTCGACACAAACCGAAACCCCTGTGGAACAAGAAATCGCCCCAAACTTACAGGGATTCCCAGGCTGACATGCGCCGCCTGCATGACAAGCAGAGACGCAGCTGCCGCCTGAGTTGCATGTCGAATTGGTCCCGCACGCGGTTCCGACTGGTAGGTTCCCTGCCTCGACACAATCCGAAACCCCCGTGGAACAAGAAATCACCCCAAACTTACAGGGATTCCCAGGCCGACATGCGCTGCCCGCATGACAAGTAGGGACGCAACTTCCGCCTGAGTCACATACAGAACCGGTTGCGCACGCAGTTCCGGCGGGCAGATTTCCGGTCGCGACACAGGTTGCCCTTCCTCGCAAACAAGACACCTTCCCAAACTCGCAAGGGTTGGTCGGCTGACATGCTGTCCCCGCGGAACACCCACTATGAAGAGCGTTTGCCGTTGCCCCCACGCTGGGGTCCGCGCCTCCCTCCACCGTCCCTGCGTCGCCTGCGCAGCTTATGGTGCCCAATCCACTAAAAATCAATATGGAGAAGAGACCCAAAGACTGACATCGCGTCCTCATGTTAGCCACCCCATCCCTTCATTGTGTCCCGGCGTACCAGAAACTCACGATAGGCAGAAGGTACGCGGATGGTCAAGGTGTTGTGAGCCCGTTGGAGCCGGTGACGACGATTCCAGGGAGTCGGTGACGACGATTCTAGGTAGAGGGCGTAGAGTCGTTCTCGCCGTTTAGACCGGCGTCATCCAGAAGTTCTTTACCATCGCCACGAGCTCGCTGAGCGTGCCCCGCGAGAGCTCGTCATCCCCCTGCAACAGGATGGTTGCCCGGCAGAGCGGTCCAACCTCCTGGTCGGATTCAGCCAAAAACCGCGGCAAAGTCGCCGTGACACCCTAACTGGCGGTTTCAAACGGCCGACTTTGGCCGTCCTGTTCGGAGCCTCGAAATGGGAAACCCCGGGGTTGAATTCCCTACGCTCAAGGAAAGTCGGCGAAGTGAATCAACAACGTGTGGACGTCCTGCCGCTCTTGGGCCGCCGCCGTCATTGACGCACGCGCAAAGAAATCCGCGATCTCTTGCCGGCGAGTCGCGGACAAGCCGCGCACGCGGGCGGCCGTGTTTCCCAGGCAGCCCGTAGCTGGGTTCTCAGCGACCGCCAAAGGGTGCTCCTACCTCCCATTCAGCGGGTCGGTTCTCAGCTCCCTGGCCGGTGACCTCGAGGGCTACGGCCAGACGAAGGGCTCGCTTCACTTCGATCCGGCCGACCCGCTGACCACGACCCTCGTGCGCAAGCTCATCAGGTCGCGAATTGCGGAGCGCTGACCCGGTGCGCTTCTGCAAGGGGTGCCGGGGCACCTTCCCCTACCCCGAGAGCGTCACTATCGACCGAAGGTTCCTTTGAGAAAGGAAATGGTCGGGAGCATCTGGGTCGCGGTGAACGTGGGGTCCTCGTGACCGGCGCCGGGCAGGATGACGAGCGTGGATCTCGCCCCTGCCGCAAGCAGGGCCTCATGAAGCCGCCGCGCCTGCCGGGGCGAGATGATCGGGTCGGCGTCGCCGTTGGCGATCATGAAGGCGGGCAGATTTCGGGCGGCGTGCAGATAGCCGGCGATGCTGAGCTCGCGCCCGGGTAGACGGTCCTCCGCCCCAAACCAGACCACGGCCGCCTGAACCGCGCTGGATACGTCGGCGTAGCGGGGCTGGGGACCGTCGAACACCGTACGCTGGTCCCCGGTGACGCCCAACATGGCGGCCATGTATCCGCCCGCCGAGTCGCCCCAGACCGCGAATCGCTCGGGATCCAGGTGACCACAGTGAGGAACCAGCCCGGAAGTCTTTGCGCGTCAATCAATCACTTTCGGCGGCGGACCTGCTCGTGGCCCGCGGGCGTTCTGGTCGAGACGACCGGGAAGCACCGCAACCGCTCCTTCGTGTACCTCGACTACCTCGATCGACTTCGTGCTGGCACCGAGCTCGCCGGCGAGCGGTGGGGGCCAGCGACGTCAGGGATCGAGGGGCGTCGTGCTCCTGGGTGTCCGGAGCGGTAGCCTCCTGAGCACGGCCGCTAAGCTCGAAGCTCAGGGAGGCATCGAGGACAGGTGGCAGCCCGGAAGCACAGCGTTGGACG
>Ga0265318_10000229_pt1 | contig 48662 bp, 52 predicted proteins | sample 4821metaG_FD_192431 | JGI IMG/M metagenome (GOLD analysis project Ga0265318, IMG submission 192431) | Rhizosphere microbial communities from Carex aquatilis grown in University of Washington, Seatle, WA, United States - 4-8-21 metaG | ecosystem: Host-associated > Plants > Roots > Rhizosphere >... | reverse complement strand
CGGTCGCGATCGCGAGCGCGCCGCCCGACATCCCGTCGCCCACGATGGTGCAGACGAACGGCACGCGCAGCTCGAGCCCCGCCTGCGTCGAGCGCGCGATCGCCTCCGACTGGCCGCGCTCCTCGGCCGCCACGCCCGGATAGGCGCCGGACGTGTCGACCAGCGAGATCACCGGAAGGCCGAAACGGTCGGCCATGGCGAACAGGCGCTGCGCCTTGCGGTAGCCTTCGGGCATCGCCGCGCCGAAATTGTGCTTGATGCGGGTCTTGGTGTCGTTGCCCTTCTCCTGGCCGACGACGGCCACGGCACGGCCGCGGAAGCGCGCCAGGCCTGCGATCACCGCCTGGTCCTCGCCGAACAGACGGTCGCCCGCAAGCGGCGTGAACTCGTCGAAGAGATTGCTCACGTAATCGGAGAAATGCGGCCGCGCCTGATGGCGCGCCACCTGCACCTTCTGCCAGGGCGTGAGCTTGGCATAGGTGTCCTTGACGAGCTGGTCGGCCTTGGCCTGGAGGCGGGCGACGTCGGCGTCGATCTCCATCGTCGGGTCGTCGGCCGCGAGCTGGCGCAGCTCGACGATCTTGCCTTCCAGCTCGGCGATGGGGCGTTCGAAGTCCAGATAAGCGTGCATGGCGTCCAGGGGTAGAACCCGAAAGGGCCGGGAAAGTGGCGAACCGGTCCCGGACTGTCAACAAAGACGGCCCGGAAAAGTTACAGCCTGCGATTAAGCCATTAATCTCACTACCCGATCCAGTGCCGCCGTATGGGCCGTCCGCGGCGCATGTCCAGCGCCGCCAAGGCACTGGGGATGTCGGCCTCCCAATGGGGCATGAGGATCACGATGGCCCAGCCGTCCAGCGCCGCCACCGCCGTCCCGAGCCCGATGACCCAGAACGCGATTCCCGGGCTGCCTCCAAGGGCGACCGTCATCGTGCCCGCGAGCAGGCACAGCCCCATCAGCTTGGCCGAGCGCGCATGCGTCGCGGTCATGCGGCCGAAGCGGAAGACGCTGATCCCCTGCTGGACGATCTCCGCAGCGATGGCGCCGGCGATCACGGCCCAGTTCGCCCGCATCGCCTCGGGCCGCAGGAAGAAAAGCGCCGTGATCGTGGCCAGCCAGAAGACGAGGTCCACGATGCTGTCGGCCCGGCGCAGCGCGGTGGTCGAGACACCGAGCCGCCGGGCGACGATCCCGTCGAAGACGTCGCTGAGCGTGGCAAGCAGGATCAGGACGGCGAGCGCGGTTCCACGCCCGATCCATCCCAGCGCCAGCACGCCCACGACCGCCAGCGCCCGGAAGACGATGAGCGCGGCGGGGATCCTTTCGACCATCCGCACGGGCGGAGCTTACCCGGCGGAACCGCTCGGGCAAAACGCCCCGCGAAACCCGGTGCAACGCGGCGCCGCGTCGGATAAAATCCGTCCAGGCAAAGGACGGGGTGTGGCCATGGTTGTCAGATTGCTTCTTTTGGTCGTGGGCGCGCTTCACATCATCAACGGGCTCTTCATGCTCGTGGCCCCCGGCGTCTGGTACGTGATGGTGCCGGGTGTGGCGATGACGGGGGCGTTCAATGCCCATTTCATCTACGACATCGGCATGTCGTTCCTCGCCAGTGGCGCGATGCTCGCGATGGGCGCGCGTTCGGGACGGGATGCAGCCGTCTACGCCTGCGCTGGCGCGACATGGCCCGTGCTGCACGCGCTCATCCACATCAAGGGCTGGATGTCGAACGGATTCCCTGCGCAATCCAACGTCGCGATGTCGGAAGTCACAGGCGTCGTCCTGATCGCTTTGCTGGGAGCGGCGCTTGCCTGGCTCAGGATGCGCGGAGAAGCGCGATGATCAAGTTCCTGCTGCACCGGATCGTTTCGCGCATGGAGCGCCGATACGGCTATGACGCGACCTATCTGCACGAGCTTGTCGACGTCTCGCCCACCGCCGCGCGGCGCTATGTGAAGGCGCAGACGGCCGGCCGCTGGCAGGGCCCCGCCCCGCGCGACGCGTGGCACGCCGCGGCCATCGGCGGCGCGCTCGTCGAGGATTGCGGGCCTTGCGTGCAGATCGCGTCCGACATCGCCGTCGAGGCGGGGATGCCGCCCGCGACGATCGAGGCGCTGCTCGAGGGCCGCGACGCCGATCCCGACGCCAAGCTCGGCTTCGACTATGCACGCGCCCTGCTCGCGGGCTCGGAGGATTTCGGAGAACTGCGCGAAGCGGTGGCACGCCGTTTCGGCCGCCAAGGCCTCGTCGCGCTCTCGATGATGGCGATGTATTCGCGCAACTTCCCGGTCCTCAAGCGCGCGCTCGGCCATGCCAAGACATGCCAGCGCGTGCGCGTCGGCGGCGCGGACGTCGTCGTGGCGCCGGGATTGAAGGCGGCATGATCGTATACGGACGATGATGCGCTACCTAAGGGTGGCGCGCGGACGCCGAATTTCGCGCATCAAAATGTCACAGAGCCGTTCTATCCCACCGGCATTCCCGAAAAACTTGTAGTATCGGGTCCAGTCGTACACGCAGCCACACGGCCTGCGCTCGTAACAAAGGAACACTCATGTCCAGATCCATTGCCGCGGCGGCGCTTGCCTGCGGCCTCGCGTTTTCGCTTTCCGCCGCCACCGCCGGCATCCTCGTGCCCGTGCCGGCCTTCCCGGGCTCCACGGCGTCGTTCGTCTACGGCATCAACAACAGCAACGTCGTCGCCGGCCGCTATCAGGGCTCCGACGGCGTGGACCACGGCTTCTTCGGCACGCTCGACGGCAACTACACGGCGTTCGACTTTCCGGGCGGCAGCTCCTTCGTCACCTCGATCAACGACGCCGGCGACATCACCGGCTACGCGGAAGCCTCCAATCCGAACTGCCCGATCATCGGCTGCGAATATGTCCGCAAGGCCGACGGCACGATGGAGATAGTCACCAAGCACGGCAACCCGCTCGACGGCCAAGCCGAGCAGATCGTCAAGAACCGCTTCGTCGGCGAATACTGGTTCATCGACGACGGCGGCCAGACCCACATCAACGGCTATCGCGGCCGCATGGCGGCGTGGAAGCATGACATCGTGCTTCCGTTCGACGGCGTGGGCCGGACGCGCGCGCGCGGCCTGAACAAGAAGAACGAGATCGTCGGCTTCTACACGGCCGGCAGCACCGAACCGGCCTTCCTCATAAAGGACGGCGTTGCGAGCAGCGTTGCCTTTACGGATCCGGACACGTTCGAGACGATTTTCGCCGGCATCAACGGTACCGGCAAGATCGTCGGCAGCTGGCTGAACGAGGACGGCAGCGCGGGGCAGGCTTTCATCTATGAGAGCTCCAACGATACCTTCCGCGTGATCGACGTCCCCGGTGAGACCATTACGTTCGCGCGCCAAGTGAACGATGCCGGGGTGGTCACCGTCGGCGGCGCGACGAGCGGCTACATCTACTGCACGCACAAGAAGCTCTGCCCGATCACGGCGGGCGCGATCGAGGTCAAGGAGAAGATCGTCCCGGCGAAGCATCCGGGCGCCAAGCAGTGGGTGCTGTGCAAGAACGGCTGCGAGAAGGACTCGGCGGACGTGCGTCCGGCGAGCCCGGCTCAGCTTCGCGCGGCGATCGCGCGCGACCCGTCGCTGCTCAAGGAGCTGCGCGACCGGCGCTGACAGCGTTCAAAGGGGGGGTGAGGAATGCCGGGTCCGCGTGAGCGGCCCGGCATTTTTCTTATTGCGGCGGATCGACGAGCAGGTACGGGAACCCGTTATTGATGCCGGGGTCCTGCGCCCAGATCAGGTCCGAAAAGCCCGTGGGCAGGCCGGACTGCAGCTGCGCGGTGGTGAGCCCCGTGACACCGGGGTAGCCCGTGTCGCTGCCGACGCCGTGCGATTGACCGCTCGTGTCCGTGTCCCAATAGGTATTCATCAAAACCGCCTGATCGCCCTGGGCGGCGCCGATCAACCCGCCGACTGCGGCCGCCGAGCCGCTGGCGACGGCGCCCGTCGAATAGACATCGCTCACCGGACCGGTATCGATGCCGATGAGACCGCCGACGCTCGCGCCGGCGCCGCCGATCACGGTCCCTGTCGCATAGGACTCGCCGACCTGCTGCACGTCGTTGAAGCCGACGAGACCGCCCGCGGTGCCGTCGTCTCCGACGATCACGGTACCGGTCGCGTAGTCCTTGAGGATGCTGTAGCTCCCTACCGTCGCGCCGACCAAGCCGCCGACCGTCCAATGCTTCGCGCCGGTGACGTTCACGGCCGAATCCGACGCGCCGACCCCTGCGCCGGCCAGCTCGCCCGCCAAGCCGCCGGCCTTGCCATGCGTGCCGTGATTTCCGCGGCCCGTGACGGTTCCCGAAGCGTGCACGTTGGCCAAGCCGCCCGGCCCGATGATGCCGCAAATCCCGCCGACAAGGGAATCGGCGGCTGCGGCGACGGCGATGCGCGAGACGGTCACGTCGATGATGAGACCGGAACAATTCCCGCCCGCCACGCCGACATTCGAGCCCTCGCCCGTGGAGTCCACATTGGCCTTGACGAAATGGAGATGGAGCAGGCCGCTGACCTGGGAGAACATCCCGACATTGGCGCCCGCGGCTGTGCTCTTGATCTTGAGGTTGGAGACCGTGTGGCCGAGGCCCTCGAACCTGGCGTTCAGCGGGGTCGAAACCGGGCTGGATGAATATTGACCGTCGGGTCCCGCGTTGTAGTCGTTCGCCAGCGCGTAGTTGCTGATGGGGTCGCCCGCGACGTCGCTGGCCAGCGTCGCCAGATCTCCCGCGAGCTTGAAGTTCATGCCGTTGATCTGGAGAGCGCTGCTCATGTCCAGGAACGTGACGTTGCCCTTTTCGCCGAACGAATAGGTGCCGCCGGTCTCGGTGTTGGTGTCGATCGTGAGCCCGCCCGCGCCCATGACGACGATCGGCTTCTCGACGATGAGCGAACGATCGGAATTGAACGTCAGGCCATGCGCACCCGTCCAGGAAAGCGGCGCGGCGATCACGATGTCCCGTGTGCGGCGGCCCGACTGGACGGTGATGTCCGACGTCGCCAGCAGGCTTGCCAGATCGTTCACGTTCAAGATCGCCCGCTTGGAGATCGTGGAGCACACGCCTGCCGAGCAGGTCACGTTGTGTGTCGGTTGCGTCGACAGGGTCAGCGTCGCGTGCGCCGGACCGCACAAAACGGCCGCTGCGGCCGACATAAGTAAAAGCCTCGACCTCATCGCATACTCCACCCGCAGGTTGCCGATGGATTAAACTAAATTAGCCCGGCGGCAGGTGGCAAGACGCTAGCGCGCAGGATCGGCGAGCAGATACGGGAAGCCGCCGTTGACGGCGGGGTCTTGCGCCCAGACCGACGGATCGAAGCCTGCCGGCAGTCCGGCCAGGAACTGCTCCGTAGTGAGACCCGTGACGCCGGGGTAACCGGTGTTGTTGCCGACGCCGTGGCTTTGACCGCTGGTGGTGGTGTCCCAATAGGTGTCGGTGAGATCGCTGCCGCCCAGGTCGTCGCCGATCAGGCCGCCGACCGCATTGCCCGATCCGCTCGCCACTGCGCCCGACGCATAGGAGTCGCTCACCGGGCCGTTGTTGAGACCGATCAAGCCTCCAACCGTCGAACCCGTGCCGCCGGACGCGGCACCCGTCGCATATGAATTCCGGACCGAGGCGTCTTGGCCCGCGCTGCTGCCGACGAGGCCTCCCGCCACGCCGTTATTGCCGGCCACGATCGCGCCGGTGGCGAAAGACGTCTGGATGGCGCCCGCGTTGCTGCCGGCGAGACCGCCGGTCGTCCAGCCTTTGGCGCCAGTGACCTTCGCGCTCGAAGAGGAGTTCTGGATCGTCGCGTCGTTGAGGCCCACAAGCCCTCCGACATCGCGATCGTCGCCGCTGTTGCCGGTGCCGGCGACCGCGCCGGATGTGTGCGAGTTCGCGATCGAACCGTTATCGGCCACGCCGCACAGTCCGCCCACCTGCGAGCCGGCCTCGCCGCTTACGCGTCCCGTCACTTCGACGTTGAAGACCTCGGTGAAGCAAAGCCCCGCCAACCCGCCGGCCCCGGCGTTCTGGCCGGCGCGGATGTCGGCGTTGATGAGATGGAGATTGGAGATCGGCCCGCCGCCCACGCCGTAGAACATGCCGTTGTGCTGGCCCGCTCCGCCGTTCCTCCCATCGACACTGAGCCGCGAGATCCTGTGGCCCAGGCCTTCGAAGGTGCCGGTGAAGAATTCCGTGATCGCATCGCCCTGATAGGTGCCGTCGGGTCCCGCGTCGTAATCCACGCCGAGGGCGAAATGGCCCGTCGGATTGGCGGCGATGTCCACGATCAATGTCGGAATATCCAAAGCGACCTGATAGGTCGCCCCGTTGATCACGAGACTGGCCGCCATGCTTTCGATATCGACCTTGGCGCGGGGTGCGATGTAGAACATGCCCCCCGACCCGCCATCGTTCGTCGTCACGGTCAGGCCGGCGTTGCTGAAGTTTCCGACGTCGATGTGCTTGGTTACCTTGATGCCGCGATAAGAATCCAGGGTGAGATGGTGGCTATTCGCCCAACTGATCACGGCGAGGATTTCAATGTCCTGAGCCTTCGGGCCCGACTGAAGCGTGACGTCGCCGGCCTCGATCAGGTTGTGCAGGTCGTTGCTGTTCAACACCGCGCGCTTGGCGGTCGCCGTGCAGACGCCCGCGTTGCAAACGACGTTCTTGGTTGCCCCGCCCGAGACCGTGAGGGCGGCCCATGCCGGCGACGTGCAGAACGCCGCAGCGGCGGCCAAGATGGAAACCCTGAGTCTCACGGTCATCCCTCGCCTGTGCATCGCTGCGAGGCTAGGTTGGCGTGGCGGCAGGTTGCAAGCGGCTCTCGGGCATTTTATCGCTTGTGCGCGCCATGCAGCCTGAGACAATGGCGACAGATTTACGAAGGAAAGCGAAATGAGCGTGGCGCCGCCGGACGATCGCCAGGAGAAGTTCTCGGGCACCCAGGACGTGCGCGAGGCGCACCGCTTCGACGCGGACAAGCTCGAAGCCTATCTGGCCGGGCGCATCGACGGCTTCAAGACGCCGCTCGAGGTGCGCCAGTTCAAGGGCGGCCAGTCCAATCCCACCTATCAGCTCGTCACCCCCAACCGGAAATACGTCTTGCGCCGCAAGCCGCCGGGAAAGCTGCTGCCGTCGGCGCATGCCGTCGACCGCGAGTTCCGCATCATCTCCGCGCTGCATCCGACGGGCTTTCCGGTCGCCAAGCCTTATCTGCTGTGCGAGGACGAGAGCGTCATCGGCACGATGTTCTACGTGATGGAATGCGTCGAGGGACGCATCTATTGGGGGCCGATGCTGCCCGACCAGTCGCCGAAGCAGCGCGCCGAGATCTACGACGCGATGAACGAGACGCTCGCGCGGCTGCACGGCCTGGACCACGAGAAGCTGGGCCTCTCCGATTTCGGCAAGCCGGGCAACTATGTCGGCCGCCAGATTTCGCGCTGGACCAAGCAGTACCAGGCGTCGGAGACCGAAACCATCGACGAGATGAACAAGCTCATCGAATGGCTGCCCGCGCATCTGCCGACGGACGAGCGCACGTCGATCGTCCATGGCGACTACCGCCTCGACAACATGATCCTGCACCCGACCGAACCCAAGGTGCTGGCGGTGCTCGATTGGGAGCTGTGCACCATCGGCGATCCGATGGCCGATTTCACCTATCACCTGATGCAGTGGATGATGCCCGAAGGCGGCACGGGTGGCGGCACCGGAAGCCTGCTCGGCGTCGACTTGGCCGCGATGGGGATCCCGACGATCGAGGCCTACACCGAGGCCTATTGCCGCCGAACCCATCGGCCGACGGTCCCGAACATGGACTACTATGCCTCTTACAATTTCTTCCGCCTCGCCGGCATCCTGCAAGGCATCGTGGGGCGGGTGCGCGACGGCACGGCGTCGAACGCCAACGCGGCGCAGAACGCCGCCGCGGTCCGGCCGCTCGCCGAACGCGCCTGGCATTTCGCCAAGCGCGCCGGCGCGCCCGGTTAACGCGCGTTAGGTATCCGGTCGCGGAAAGCCTTGCTTAACGAGATCGGCGTAGCCTGACGCTCTACCGAAAGCTGCTTTTCGGACGGCAGGATGCCCGTGACACAAGCCGGGAACGACCACGCGCAAGCGCGATCCGCGCATGACGACGCGCATTTCGATCTGGCGGAGCGCGCCGCCCGCTTCGGCTATTGGCGCGTCGAGCTCAAGGACGGCTCGACCTACTGGTCGCCCGGCATGTACCGCCTGCTCGGCGTCGATCCTTCCAGTCCGCCGGACAGCGACTGGCTGCTCGCGCAGATGATGCCGGAGGACAAGGTCGTCGTCGACGCCGCCATCGCCAACGCCATCAAGACGCGGACCCCCTTCACCTACCGCACGCGCGCGCGCGATCCCAATGTCGCGGCGCAGATCGTCGACACGCAGGGCGAGCTCGCCATCGGCCCGGACGGCCGCGTCGTATCGGTGATCGGCGTCTGCTACGACGTCACGCTGCAGGTCAAAGCCGAGGAGGCGCGCGAGAAGGCGCAGGCGATGTACCGCCTGATGACCGAAGAGGCTTCCGACATCATCATCCTCTACGGCGAGGACGGCGGCGTGCTGTTCGCCTCCCAGGCGCTCGAGCGCGTGCTCGGCTATTCGGTCGCCGATATCGAGCGCGAGCGCGCCCTCGAGCTCGTCCATCCCGACGACCTGGAAGAGATCGCCAAGATCCGGCAGCGCCCGGAAGCGGGGCAGACGCTGACGGCGACCTACCGCATGCGGCACGCCCAAGGGCACTATGTCTGGATGGAGATCACGCTGCGCGCGGTGCGCGGCGCCGGCAGCAGTGAGTATCGCCACACCGTCTGCATCGCCCGCGACGTCACGGAGCGCATGGAGCAGGAACTGGAGACCAAGGCCGCGCGCGAGCGCGCCGAGGCCGCGAACAAGGCGAAATCGCGCTTTCTCGCCAATATGAGCCACGAATTGCGCACGCCGCTGAACGCGGTGATCGGCTTCACCGACCTCATGCGCCAGCAGATGTTCGGCAAGCTGGGCAGCGAGCGCTACGAGGAATACGCGACGCTGATCTACGATTCCGGGCAGCTCCTGCTCGACCTGATCACCGACATGCTCGACATGGCGAAGATCGAGGCCGGCAAGCTCGAGCTCAACCTCGAGCGCGTCGATCTGACGGGCACGATCGAGGACAGCGTGCGGCTCCTGACCGACCGTGCCGACAATGGCGGTCTCGACATCTGCGTCTCGATACCGAAGGAGCCCCTGTCGCTCACCGCCGACCGCCGCGCGGTCAAGCAGGTGCTGCTCAATCTCCTGACCAACGCGATCAAGTTCACGCCGCCCGGCGGCCAGATCGCGATCGCGGTTCGCATCGAGGACGGCAGCGCGGTCTTGAGCGTGCGCGACAACGGCATCGGCATCCCCGCACACGAATTGCCCAGGCTCGGCCGCCCGTTCGAACAGGTCTGCGGCGATCCCATGCTGGCCAAGTCCGGTACCGGGCTGGGCCTGGCGCTGGTGCGCGCGCTCGTCGAGAAGCACGGCGGGGCGATGCGTATCGAGAGCGAGGAAGGCACCGGCACCGAAGTGACCGTGAGCTTCCCCCTCAACCCCGCCCAGCGCGTGGCGGCCTAGACCCTTACGGCTTGAACTCCCAGATCGTGCCGCCGCCGTCGCCGGCGCCGCCGGTGATCGTCGTCCCGTACATGTTGCCCGAGCCGTCGAGCACCACGCCGCTGAACGGTCCCGCGCCGTCGGCACAGTTCGACTGCTGGCAGAACTCGTAGAGCACACTCTCGCCGGTGTCGTGGATCTTGAAGATCGTGCCGAACAGGATGCCGCCCCAATGCGTCGTGCCGAGGAGATCGCCGTTCGCGTCGATGCTGAGCCCGCCAAGGGGATCGTAGCCGTCGCTGCAGGTTCCCGTGGGGCAGAAGGTGTAGAGCACCGTCTGCGTGGAACGCGCGCCGTTCGGCTGGATCTTGAAGACGACGCCGTGGTTGTTGGAGCCGCCCTGCTCCGTCGTGCCGAACAGGTTGCCGTTCGAATCCATCACCAGCGGATCGTGCGGCTGCGTGCCATCGGCGCAATTCGCCTGCTGGCAGAAGCTGTAGAGCACCGATTGCGCATAGGACGAACCGGCGGCCGGCGACAGCTCGAATGCCGTGCCGGAGTTGGTGGAGCCGCCGCCATGCGTGGTGCCATACAGGTTTCCGGCCGCGTCGGCGATCAGGGCGCCTTGCGGCGAGGTGCCGTCGGCGCAGGACGCCTGGCTGCAGAAATTGTAGATCACCTTCTCCTTGGCGTTCTTCCTGGTCGGCGTCAGCATGAATGCGACGCCGCCATTGGCTCCGCCCGCGGCGCTCGCCGTTCCGAACATCGGCGAAGTGCCGTCATAAGGAAGACCGCTTGCGGCGCCCTGATAGGTGAGGCCCGCCAGCGGATAGGCGCCGTCGGTGCAGTTGGCTTTCAGGCAGAAATTGTAGAGCAGAGATAGCTTCCACTTGGTCTGCTTCGCATTGGGCGTGAGCTTGAAGATCGCACCGCCGCCGTGCTTTCCGCCGTACTGGGTCGCCCCATATACGTTGCCGTTCACATCGACGATCAGATCGCCGACCGGCGTCTCTCCGTCGAGACAGTTGGCCTGCGAGCAGAAGCGGTACATGAACTGATATTTGTATTTGTTGTGCGAGCGCTTGAGCTCGATGACGTCTCCTCCGTTCGAGACGCCGTCGATGAGCGTCGAGGTATAGATGTTGCCCGCGGCATCGCGCACGGCGCCGTTGACGGGCTCGTTCCCGTCCGAGCAGTTGTCCGCCGCGCAGAAGGAGTACAGCGGAGTCAGCGTCGACGCCGAGGCGGCGTGCGGCTGAAGACAGACGGCGAGCGTGACCGCGGCGAGGCCGAAGCCTCCGCGCGTTGCGATATTCGACAGCATTTTGCGTTCCCCAAAGCTTGCAACTGCCCGCGATGCCGCGTCGGATCCGGCGGCACCAGGCCCCGAGGCGACATTAACACGGCGTAATACGCAGCGTTACAACCTAACCGCGGGTGGAGACGCATCGATCATCGCGCTACGTCATGGCTTCAAGGCCGTACCGCCGCGACGGGGCTGCCCCTGATCGTCGCGCCTTCTGCGCTTTGAAGAGACGTGCGGCGCCCTCGCGGACGCCGCACCACGCCATTTTATTCCGCCGCCGCGGCCCGCGTCGGACGCGGGACGTGCTTGCCGTATTCGAGCCGCGCGATGGTGCGGTTGTGCACCTCGTCCGGGCCGTCGGCGATGCGCAGCGTGCGCTGGCCCGCATACATGCGCGCGAGACCGGAATCGGTCGTCACGCCGCCGCCGCCCCAGGCCTGGATCGCGTCGTCGATGACCTTGAGCGCCATGCGGGGGCCCGCGACCTTGATCATCGCGATCTCGGTGCGCGCGACCTTGTTGCCGACCTTGTCCATCATGTCGGCCGCCTTGAGCGTCAGCAGGCGGCACATGTCGATATTGGTGCGGGCCTCGGCGACGCGCTGCTCCCACACCGAGTGGTCGGCGATCTTCTTGCCGAACGCCTCGCGCGACAGCAGGCGCTTGACCATGATCCCGAGAGCGCGTTCCGCGACGCCGACGGTGCGCATGCAGTGATGGATGCGCCCCGGTCCGAGGCGGCCCTGCGCGATCTCGAAGCCGCGGCCCTCGCCCAGGATGATGTTCTCGATCGGGACCTTGACGTCCTTGAGTTCGACCTCGGCATGGCCATGCGGCGCGTCGTCATAGCCGAAGACGGGAAGCATGCGCTTGACGTGGACGCCGGGCATGTCGCGCTCGACCAGGATCTGCGACTGCTGGCTGTGCCTGTCGCCGTCGAGCGTGTTCTTGCCCATCACGATCATGATCTTGCAGCGCGGATCGCCGACGCCCGACGACCACCATTTGGTGCCGTTGACGACGTAGTGGTCGCCGCGGCGCTCGATGCGCGTGGCGATGTTGGTCGCATCCGACGAGGCGACCGCGGGCTCGGTCATGAGGAACGCGGAGCGGATCTCGCCCGCGAGCAGCGGCTTCAGCCACTTGTCCTGCTGATAGGGGCTGCCGTAGCGCTCCAGCACCTCCATGTTGCCGGTGTCGGGCGCCGAGCAGTTGAACACTTCCGAGGCGAAGCCGACATGGCCCATGATCTCGGCCAGCGGCGCATATTCGAGATTGGTGAGGCCGGCGCCGTTCTCGCTCTCATTGAGGAACAGGTTCCACAGCCCCTGCTTTTTGGCCTTGGCCTTCAGCTCCTCGACGACGGGCACGACGATCCACGGATTGCCCTTGGCGCGCGCGTCGTTCATCTGGTCGTGGTAGGTCTGCTCGGCCGCGTAGACATGCGCGTCCATGAAAGCCTGGACACGCGCCATCCATTCCTTCTGGCGCGGCGAATAGTCGAAATCCATTGTCGGTCCTCCGGTGGTTTTATAGCGATGGCGCACTGTAGAGCGTGCCCGCGCCCATTTAAAGCACCGTCGAGGACCGGCGCTCAGCCGATCTCCGGCGTGGCTCCGGAAAGCGTCCGCGCAAGAAATCCGGGGCGGCGATCGGCCCAGCAATAGCAATCCTGACCGTTCACGGTCCCATGCCAGAGCTGAACCGGCGTCGCTTTCAGCTTATCGACCAGATAGTCCGGTTCCTTGCCGAGGATCTTGGTCAGGACGCCCGCGCTGCGGTAGTCGAAGTCGAAATCGCACAGCGCGACAGCGGCGGCGCGTTCGTCCTTGGTCAGCGCCTGGAGCTCCTGGAGCTGATCGCAACCGATGAGCTCGGACAATATCGCCCAATGCGCCGCATCCAGCACCTTCGACCGCGCCGCGGTGCCCCACACGGCCTTCACCACCCAGCGCAACAGGCGAGAGCGTACGCTGGTCGTGAGCAGCTTGGCCACGACGCCATCCGCCCGCGTCTTGAGGCGTGCCTCGATCTGAAGCAGGCGCGAATAGGGAATGCGCGGCCAGGGCGGCAGCGGGATTTCTTCGTTCAGCGCTCCCATCAAGGGGATCACCTGCAGATGTGTCTTGCCTTGGTCCCGGAAGTTTTGTTTGGCGACGGCGCTCCAGGTGCTGCCGATGGGATTGTTCAGTCCCACCGCGAAATGCTCGCGCAGGAACTGCTGGCAGTTGCGCCGCCCGAGCTGATAGTCGTGCTCGCGGAAACTTTGGTCGATGAAGCCGCCGAACCCGCCGAGCAATGCGGTCGCCAGCGGCTTGGACGACAGCGTGTAAGCCTGATCGGAGACCAGCGGCGCGACGAGATAACGGCTGTAGGTTTCTTCGTCCAGCGCCGCGGCGACCTCGTCCGGCTTGAACCGCGCCTGGTTCTTCAACGCGGTGATGAGCGCACCCGGGATTTTGAGCAGCGACGGATCGGTGGCCTTGGCGTTGTCCGTCTGGAAATCGGGCGGTTCCGGAAATGGGTCGATCATGATCACGGCGCGCGTGGCAAGGTCGGCCTCGGGCGGATTGCGGTCGGTCCCGTCCGCGAGGACGCCGCTATGGGCGTATTCGAACGGCTCGTTGTCGATCACGCCGCCGTCGGGCGCGTTGAAATCCATCGTCTTGGTTGCAGGCGGATCGGGAAAACCGTCGGGAAACGCGGGACCGAGACGCGTCGACGGCTGCAGCATCGGCCATTCGCGCGCGGCATAGTCCGCCAGCGTTGCCGTGATCCGGCGCGGTGCCAGCCCTATCGGAAACGCGCTGGAGGCGAGCGCGCCGTCGGCAAACGACTGCCAATCCGGCGCCGCAGTGCCCAGAGTATTTTTCGGCACCGTTGTCGCGGGGTCTTTTGTGCACCACGTGTTCGGACGCACGGCCCCGCCGAGGCCGGCGACGGCGAAATGCACGCGATCGCCGTGGCACATCATGTAGTGACCGCACGTGTTGCCACCCGGGCCCCAGAAGCTGACCTTGTAGGGAACGCCGCGCAGGTTGGTGACGGTGAAGAACGCGTGCAGCGGCTCCGCCAGCCAGGGATAGGTTGCAGAGGTGGGCTTCGCCGCCAGGGCCTTCTTGGTGATCTGATCGAGGCATGTCGCGTTCAGAACCGAGGTGACCGGCCCTTTGCCTGCGAGATCCTCCATACTCAGAAGGTCGTAAGCGCCGCTTTGCGACGCCAGATCGGGATCGACCACCCAGCCGTCATAGAGCGACTTGAGCTGATAGCGATAGCCGGGCTTGCCCGGAACCTCGTTCGGAGACATCCCTTGCGCCAACGCGATCACGCCCATCGCCATCGTCACCGATCCGGCCGACGCACCGGATACGACCTTGATGCAGACGTCGTGGTTGGGAATGTCCGCTTGGCCTGCGTCCTTGGCCTTCTGCCATTCCGCGAGCGCTTCGCACAGGAAATCGAACACGCCGCCGGAATAGGCCCCGGCGGAGATCGCTCCGGCGAGAGTCAATCCGATTTCAAACGTCACCTTGTCGGCCATGGCGGACCCCAAATCAGCCCCGCGCCGACATTCTACCATAGCGGTAGCATGATCAATCGCCCCGACGGGTTGCGTCCACAGGCCCGTCGGGCTCGGCCGGAGCCGGTTTGACAGCCGCACCGGCGCCCGGCATCAAACGCCGATGCTTCTCTATGCCGGGATTTTCTTCGTCGCGGCCGGCCTCGCGTGCATCGCGTTCGACCGGCAAAGCTCGCATTATCTATACGACCATGTGAGCGCGGGGTTCTGGCGGTTTCTCGATTCCACGACGCACATGGCCAAGGCATCGCACTGGCTGATCGCGGCGGCGCTTGCCTACCTCCTGGCGCTTTACGAACGCTGGGAGACGGTGCGTCTATGCGCGCTGGCCTTCGCCGCCGGCGTGGCGCTCGGCAGTGTCGTCCTTCACACGATCAAGCTCCTGCTCGGCCGCCGCAGGCCGCGCGACGACATCGAGATGGGCCTCTACGGCTTCATGCCGCTCGCCTTCGACACCGACTACAATTCGTTCCCGTCCGGCCACGCGCTGACGATCATGTGCGTGGCGGTGATCGCCTCGGCGATGTGGCCGATGCTGTGGCCGCTGTGGTTCGCCATCGCGCTGTGGCTCGGCCTCACCCGCGCGCTCCTGACGGCGCATTACCTGAGCGACGTGCTCGTGGGCGCGGGGATCGGGTTGATTTCGGCGCGCGAGGCGGCCATTCATATCCTCCCGCACACGCCCCCTTGGTTCTGAAACGATGCTCGCGCTCCTCACCTCCGTCGACGCATGGATCGCGCTGCTCACGCTGACCGTGCTCGAGATCGTGCTCGGCATCGACAACATCATCTTCCTCTCCCTCGCCGCCAACAAGCTGCCCGCGCCGCGCCGCCCCGCCGCGCGCCGCATCGGCCTGAGCCTGGCGCTGGTGCTGCGGATCATCTTTCTTTCGAGCATCGCGTGGATCATCTCGCTGTCGCGCCCCGTGCTCACGCTCTGGGGGCACGATCTGTCCTGGCGCGACATCGTGTTCTTCGCCGGCGGGCTCTTCCTGCTCACCAAGAGCACGCGCGAGATCCGCAGCATGGTCGAGGGCGAGGAGCACACGGCGACCGGCGCGGGCGCCACGATGCTCTCGGTGATCGTCCAGATCGCGATGTTCGACATCGTGTTCTCGATCGACTCGGTGGTGACCGCCGTCGGCATGACCGAGCATCTCGCGGTGATGATCGCAGCCGTGGTGCTGGCGATGGTGCTGATGATGGCGGCGTCCGGCACCGTCGCCGACTTCGTCGAGCGCAATCCGACGGTCAAGATGCTGGCGCTGAGCTTCCTGCTCCTGATCGGCACCTCGCTGGTGGCCGACGCCGCCCACTTCCACATCCCGCGCGAATACGTCTACTTCGCGGTCGCTTTCTCCGGCATGGTCGAATTCCTCAACCAGCGCGCCGCGGCACGGAAGAAAAAAACTTAGTGCCGCACGATCATATTGGCCGGATTGTCGAACGTCATGTAGACATCGTCTTGCAGCGAATCGAGTTTCGCCAGCAGCCGATGACGCTCTATGGACAGCCCGGAGGTGAATTCGCCGGCCCCCAGCGACACCAGGGCCTGGATCGTCGATTGCAGGAGCTCCTCCGCCGCAAGCAGATCGCGAAACAGGCGCGTACGCTCGTCTTGAACGGCGAGCTTTGCGGCGGTGCGGTTTGGCTTCGTTCTGCTACGCTGCTGCTTGCGCATTGTGCCCCCTGATGTTCCGGACGGCATCCATCGCGATGCCCCCTTTCTCCAATTGTGCGATCATCGCCTGCTGTTCCGGCGTCAAAGCGTCCTGGGCCTGGATGAAATCCGGGACATCGCGCTCAAGGAGGACTGCCGGAGACTGTCCTTCATAGTTGCCGAGGTTCGGGCGGTGGATCGAATAGCCGATGAGCTCGGCCAACTCGCGCGGGAAGCCGCGGGCGACGGCGGGCGGATAGTTGAGCATCTGCGTCTCGAATTGCCGCAACCAGCCGAGGCAATAGCTGACGAGGATCCCGCGCCTCGGCGCGTTCGAACGATTGGCGCCTCCGGCGTGCAGAGTGGAGCCCAGGAACAGCAGGACCGAGCCCGGCTCCATCGCGGCCACGACAGAATCCTCAGCCGGCAGGAACGCCTCGTCCTGCTTGCGATGGCTTCCCGGCCACAGGACGGTCGCGCCGTTTTCCGCCGTGAACGGCGTCAGCGGCCACATCACATTGACCAGATACTCCAGCTCGCCTTTGGGCCCGCCCCACATCGCCTGATCGCGATGCGCGAACTGCGCCGGCGCTCCCGGATGGATTTCGATTGCCTGCGTGAGATTGAGGTTGAACCGGTCGCAATGCGGGCCCAACGCGCCCTGGACCAGCTTCAGCACGAGCGGATTGAGGACGAAGGACTGAATGGCCTGCGAGCGGTTGAGCAGCGAGCCGAAGCGCTTCGTGGTCTCGCCGTAGAACGCGCCTTTGCAGAAAGGCGTCTGCACGAAACGGCTTTCGAGCTCGCAATTCACCTGCTCGCCGATGCGCGGGTCCAGCGCGCCCGGAATGATGCAATAGCCGTCCGCCATCAACCGGGCGAAATAAGACGCGGCGACGACGTCCGGCATCATGGCTTCGAGAAACTTCGGATCCATGGTGGCCGCTCAATTCGCCGCTTCAAGCGCCGGGGCGGCCGCGAATGACGCCGCCAAGCCGAGCTTGCGTTCTTCCCGGCGCATGTCTTCGACGCCGAAATGCACGATATGCGCGCCGATCATCGATCCCGCGTAGCTCTGAGGAAGCCCCAGCGGCTCGACCTCGAGACCGCTGGCGAGGACGGCGGAAAGGAACTGGGCATGGGTGACGCCGGTGAATTTCCGGATCCCTACCGAAAAGGCGTATTGAAGCGCGCCGTGCCACACGATGCCGCGCAAGCGCTGCTGCTCGGACCTGGGAAGATCGGGACGGACGCAAAGCCGCGTCAGCTCCCAGATGCCCGGCCCGCGCGGGACTTCGCCTTCGCACAGGAAGGGGAAGACCTCGCTCATCAAATGAGGTTTGGTGGTCGGCAGCAGCCTCAGCGAAGCCAGGTGGCGCCGCTCCGCGTCCGCTTCGATCACGTACACGGCATCGGGCGTGTCGAACTGGTCGATCTCGCGCTCGCCGTCGACGACCTTCAGGCCCCAGCCCAGGCGATCGACGAAAACGCTCTTGCGGTCGCGATACATGGAAGCGCAGAGGCGGTCGTATCTCGACCGGTTCTTGGCTGTGACGACGTGGAGCACCCGCCCCTCCCTATCCGACCTTCGTCTCGGAATTAGGCCAGGCGAGGTTTGTTCGCGATCCCGCTAGAAGGGGGGATTGACTTCAATGGCGAATGATGTCGTCGAATCCGAGCTGATTGTCGAAGAGCGTTCTGATGATCAGCTGCACGCGGGAAGCGACGCCGTATTTGCGCTTCGCGTTTTCGACGTATTCATGCACCGTGCTTTTGCTCAGGCCCAGCAGTTGCGCGGTGTCCACGTCGCTCTTGCCCTGCGCGATGAGAACGAGGCAGTCGAGCTGGCGCCTGCTGAGCACCGGTGTGCTGTCCGTCATGTCGCGCGTGAGAGCATCGGTTTGCGCCAGACGGCGAGCCGCCTCGAACGCGAAGCTTCCCACATATTGGACGGCCGGCAAGATGCGCTCGTCGAAGGTCTGCCCCGTCCGCACCGCGAAGGAGCACGAGCCCAGGCACTCTCCGGGAATGCTGGCCGGCACGGTGAACCCTTCGCCGATGCCCGCACGCTCGGCGTTCGTCAGGACCTCCGCCTGGTAAGGCGAAAGCGGGATCAGGCTGCTGAGTTCCGACCAGCGGAAGCTGGCCGTCTTGGTTTGGCACGCGCGCATCACGGGGTCGTCGGAAAAGCGCTGCCGCTTGCTCATCGCCTCCGCGAAACCGATCGGGTAGTTGGACAGGTGCGCCAGGTTTCCCCCGATGACGTTCACGTGATGCCCGAGCATGAAGTAGGTGAAGCCGAACGACTTCGTCGTGCCCTCCAGCAGCGATCGCAGATCCGCAAGCGCCTTCGCCGACCTCGCGAGCCGGATGAATTCCTGCACATCTTGAAATTGGCCCATCGCGCTACCCCGGTTTCGCGTGTGGAGCGAGGCGGTCAGGATTGGGCAGAGCGGATTCAACTGCAAGCCTGTTGTACGATTCAACTTCAGTTCGAAATTCCGCCCACAGATCACCAAGCCAAGCGCCGGTTTCAAATTCCTCTGCAACCGCCTATCGTGTCTGCGTTGCATTTACCGGACGGTTGAGAAGCGTGCCCCGTCAACGCGTGCTGGCTATCGACTCAAGGATCGGCAAGGCGCTTCGCGACCTGCGCAAGCAGCGCAAGCTCACGCAATCCGATCTGGCGCCGATCTTCGGCGTGAGCTTCCAGCAGATTCAGAAGATCGAGCGCGGCAACAATCGGCTCAGCGTATCGCAGTTGCTCGCGGCAGCGCGCTTCTTCGACGTCGGGATCGACCACTTCCTGCCCGAGCTTCGCGCGCACGATATTTCCGGCGAGACGGATTTCGAAACGGAGTTGGCGGCGTTCACCGCGTCGGCTCGCGGCAGGAGCCTCATGCGCGCGTTTCTGGCAATCCGCGATGAGGAAAACAGAGCCGCGATCGAACGCTTCATCCGCGCCATCGCCGCGGATGAGTGAGGCCGGGCGCCGCGGCCCCCTCTAAGCCGCGCGCACGCGCTGGATGAAGGGGCGCTCCTCCTCGATGCAGGCTTTGAAGGAGGGCCGCGCGTGGATGCGCTTCACGTAGGCCGCGAGCCTCGGCCAGCGGGCGGGATCGATCTCGCCGCCGGCGTGCTCGAAATTGACCAGCATCGTGGCGACGGCGATGTCGGCGATGGAGAACATGTTGCCCGCCAGATACTCGTTGCCGCCGATCTGGGTCTCCAGATAGTCGAACAGCGGCGGCAGCTTCTGCGTCAGCGTCGTCTGGCACAGCGCCTCGTCGGTTTCGCTCTTCAGGATCTTCTTGACGACGCGCTCGAAGAAGAAGCCGCGGCCGGTGGTCTCGGCCAGGATGGAATCCGCGTATTCCTCGAACCACAATGCGCGGGCGCGGTCGTAGGGGGCGCTCGGATAGAGCGCGGGCGCCGGATATTTGTGCTCCAGGTAGTCGCAGATCACGGAGGAATCGCAAAGATGGTTCGGCTCCGGCAGGTCGCTGTCGCGGAAGGCGGGGATGCGGCCCAGCGGGCTGATGTCGCGGAAGTCGGGCGGCGCGCGGAACGGGCTGACCGGATCGATGGAATATTCGAGCCCCTTCTCCGCCATCACCACGCGCACCTTGCGCACGAAGGGCGACACGGTGCTGCCATAGATCGTCAATGCCATGGGTCCAATCTCCGTTGCTTGGCGATAGCGTGTCAGAACTTGCCTCTATTGTCATTCCCGGCCGAGCGATGCGCACGCATCGCGAGGGGAAGGGAACCCAGGGGACCGGTTGAGCCATAGCCCAGTCACCTGGGTCCCCTTCCCTCGCGCGAACTTCGTTCGCGCTCGCCGGGGATGACAAGGGAGCTTCACGCCGGCGCCTCGACTTTCAATTTCGGATCGCGCGCGGGCGGCAGATTATCATAAAGATCGGCGAGCAGATCCTTTTTGAGCGATTGCCGCGCGGGATCGTCCCACAGATTCTCCCATTGCAGCGGATCGTTATTCAGGTCGTAGAGCTCGCCTTCGTGACCTTCATATTTGATGCGCGTCGTGACCGCGGCGAATTGCGGCCAGGTTTCCTCCAGCCCGTTAGGCCGGCCGGGCGTCGACGGCTCGTAGCGCGTGAGCACGAAGCCGTCGCGCACGATGGAGCGCAGATGAAAACCATAACCCGGGAACTGGCTGTCCCATTCGCAGATCGCGCGCTGGCGCGAACCGTCCTCGGCGACGGGCAGCACCCTGCCCTGCATCCACGGCGCCTGTTCGACGCCGGCGATGGCGCAGAAAGTGCTCGCGAGATCGACCTGCTCCACAGGCTGCTCGACGATGGCGGGCGCGACGCGCGCGTTCGGCGCGGGGCGCCAGATGAACGGCAGCCGCATCAGCGCATCGACATGGAACGGGCCCTTGTAGACGAAGCCGAAATCGCCCTGCAGCTCGCCGTGATCGGTGGTGAAGATCACGTCGGTGTCGGCGTCCCAGCCGCGCGCGGCGATGGTGCGCATCACGCGGCCGACCGCGTCGTCGATCAGCTCGTTCATCACATGGACCTTGGCGTTGATCTCGCGGATGTTGTCGGGCGTGAGCTGCTGCGGCGTGAAGTTCATCGGCCCGCCTTCGATGTTCGCGAACGCGCCGTCGTAATAGGCGAGCCAATGCGCGGGCTTGCGCGCGAGGATCTTGCGGATCGTCTCCGGCGTGCCGGGATAGCCGTCGGGCAGCGGCAGGTCGCGCCAGTCGCAGCGCGCGTTCTGCGATGCGGGCGGGTCCCAGGGATGATGCGGATCGGGGAAGCTCAGCCACAGGAACCAGTCGTCATCGGCGTCGCGTGCCTTGAGCCAGTCTTCCGCCAGGCCCGCGAGCCAGTCGGTGTGATAGAACTCGCGCGGCACCGGGTTGTTCGCGGTCTCCGGCGCGCCGGTGTCGCCGCCGGGCGCGGCGTTCAACAGCGGCGGCGAGGCGGCGAAGAATTCCGGATGCCGGGCCTTCATCCATTGGCCGTAATGCGCGACCGGAACGCCCCGGAAGCTCGCGATGTGCATCGCCTGGATCGCATAGTCGAAGCCGCGCCAGGGACCGGTCACGTTCTCGCGCTCGCGCCGGTTCTCCAGCCATTTGAGCTTGGGATCGAAGGCCGGCTCGAAATGCGCCTTGCCGATCAGCGCGGTCTTGTAGCCCTTTTTGTCGCGCAGATATTGCGCGACGCTCGGCGCGTCCTCAGGCAACGGCACGCCGTTGGCGAAGACGCCGTGGGTGCGGACGTATTGCCCCGTCAGCATCGTCGAGCGCGCCGGCATGCACACCGTGTTCTGGTTATAGGCGCGCTTGTAGTTGATGCCGTTCGCCGCCAGCGCGTCGATGTTCGGCGTGCGGCAGATTTTGTTGCCGTTGCAGCCGAGCGAATCGAAACGCTGCTGGTCGGTGGTGATGAAGAGGATCTTACGCCCCACGAAGCGCCTCCAGGCATCCGGTTTCGGCGAGCAGCGCATCCGCGGCGGCGCCGAGCTTGGCATAGGCCGCGCGCAGCTCGGCGAGGCACTTCACCTGATATTTGAATGCGCCTTGCGTGTAGGGGTGGCCGAGCAGCTCGACCGTGAACGTCTCCTCAGCCTTAGCGACGGCGCGCGCGTTGGCGATGAGGAACGGGAAATAGATTTCACCCGCAAGCTTCAACAGCTCGCGCACCGCAGGCGCAGGCTCGCCCCATGCGCCGTCGACGCCCGAGGCATCGTCGAGCTCGGCGATCCAGCGGAAGGTGAACGGGAACTCGGCACGCATCATGTCCTGCGGCGTCGGATCGACGGCGAGCTGCGAGATCTGACCGAACCAGCCGAAATCGGCGAGCGACGGGCGCGTGCCGAAGAGATAGGGCTGCTCCGTCACCATCCCCTCGAAGAGGCCAAGAATGAGCCGCGTGCTTTCCTCGATCGCGGGTGCGTTCCCGGGCGTGCAACCGACCAGCGCCATGCGCCCGACCTGGCGGTCGCGGAACAGTTTCGCCGCGTTCAACACCGTCTCGCGCCCATGGCCGCCGAGACGGTCGAAGGCCAGCCACTGCGACATCTGCTTCCGGTCGCGCTCGCGATACCAGCGGTAATGGAACATCGCCTTGGTGCCCCACTCGTCCGCGAAGTCCTCGAGCAGAGTGGCCAGGAACGCGTGCGCGGGATTGTCGGGCACGATGGAGCGCTCGGCGTGCAGGCGCTCGAGCGCGAAGATCATCGGCGTGGAATCGTTGTGCCACGAGCCGTCGGGATATTGGATCACCGGAATGACCGGCGCCTTGACGTGCTTGAACACCGCGTCGTCGCCGCTGCGCATCTGGCGCCAGATGTGCGGCAGGCGGCGATAGCGCATCACCGCGCGCATCTTCATCGAATAGGGCGAACCGAGCCCGCCATGGATCGTATAGATGCTCATGCCGCGCTCCCGGCGGCGCAGCACAGAAGCGCGGTGCGCTCCAGCCCCGCGTCGCGATGCGGGATGGCGGCGAGATATTCCGGATCGGCGATCATCTCGAGGAATTTCGCGCGCGAGGGATAGCGCACGCAGACGACCTCGTCCCACTCCTGCTCCGCGCCGCCGATGAAGACGAGCGCCTGCGCGCCCATCCACACGATCGATCCGCCGCGCGCCGCGACGCATTTCATCGCCACGGCGCCGTAGCGCATATAGGCCTCGCGGTCGCGGTATTTGAGCAGGTTGACCATGACGACGGCGCCGTCGGGGCCGTTTTCCATCAAGGCTTGAAGCTGCGCCGGGGTCGGCGAGAGCGCGGGGTTTGACATCGGACCTTGCGTCCCATAATCTGAATTCGAATTCAGATTTATGCCATGCCGCGACGAATAGCAACACCGGCCGAGAAACATTCGCTCCCCGCGCAACAGGCGCGCTCGAAGGCGACGCGCGAACGCCTGCTCGCCGCCGCCGAGAAGGTGTTCGCCGAGAAGGGCTATGACGGCGCCAAGCTCGCCGACATCGCCGAGGAGGCCGGCGTTTCCGTCGGCGCGGTCTATTTCCGCTTCAAGGACAAGGACGCCCTCTTCCTCGCCATCGCCGAGACCTTCACCGGGCAGGCGCGCGCGCGGCTGGGCGACTTGGTGCTCGAAGGCAAGGCGCACACGACCGCGGACATCGTGCGCAATTTCGTCCTGCGCACTGCGTCCAACATGCGCACCCATCGCGGGTTGTTCCGCGCCATCATCGAGCGCGGCTTCGGCCACGAAGGCGTGATGACGATCATGTTCACCTTCCGCGACGAGATCGCGCACGCGCTCGAAACCGTGCTGGCGGAGCGCGGCGGGAAAAAGAGCGAACTCGGCGACGCCGTGCGCGTCGCGACGCAGATGATCTACGGCTTCCTGCTGCTCGGCATCCTCAATCCCCGCGCGCCGACGCAGCAGAACGCGCGCGCCGCGGTCGCGGGCCTCGCCGACGCCGTCGCCGCCTATCTTTCGACCGTGGTGCCGGCATGACGCTGAGCTTCGATCTGTTCTGGTCGTTCCGCAGTCCCTATTCATATCTGGCGACCCCGCGGCTGGTGGAGATGGAGCGCGAATACGATCTCTCCATCGCTGTGCGTCCAGTCTATCCGCTGGCGGTGCGCTCGGGCGATTTCTTCGAGAAGCAGAACCCGCTCTGGATCCCCTATCTCATGCGCGACACGTATCGCGTGTCGCAGATGCTGGGCCTGCCCTATCGCTGGCCGCGCCCCGATCCCGTCGTCATCGATCCAACGACGCGCGCGGGCGTGGCCGAGCAGCCTTATATCCACCGTCTCACGCGGCTCGGCTGTGCGGCGGCGGAAGCCGGACGCGGATTGCCGTTCCTCACCGAGGTCAGCGCGCTTATCTGGTCCGGCACGGTCGACGGCTGGCACCAGGGCGATCATCTCGCGCAAGCCGCGTCGCGCGCGGGCGTCGATCTCGCCACGCTCGACGCGAAGATCGCGGCCGAGCCCGACCGATACGAAGCGATCATCCGGGCAAACCAGAAAGCGCATCAGGAATCCGGTCATTGGGGCGTGCCTACCTGCGCCTTCGAGGGCGAGCCGTTCTTCGGCCAGGACCGGCTGGACGCGCTTCTGTGGCGGATGAAACAACGGGGGTTGAAAGCCAGATGATCCGCATCGCCAAATATCTCCTGCCGCTCATCGCGCTCGCGGCGATCGGCTGGTTCGCGCTCACGAGCGCGCCGGTCGAGACCTGGCTGTTCCGCCATACCGCGTTCCACGAGCTCGCCAAGCAGCCCGTGACGCTGGCGAAGGACAACGAGCTCTCGGTGCTGTTCTGCGGCACGGGCTCGCCCCTGCCCGACAGGACGCGCGGCGGGCCGTGCACGATGATCGCGGCGGGCGGCAAGCTCTATCTCGTCGACGCCGGCATCGACAGCGCGCGCAACCTGATGCTGTGGCGCGTGCCGCTGCAGGACGTCGCGGGCGTGTTCGTGACGCATTTCCACTCCGACCATATCGGCGAGCTCGGCGAGATCCGCCTGCAGACCTGGGTCGCGGGCCGCGACACCAAGCTGCCGGTCTATGGGCCCGAAGGTGTCGAGCAGGTCGTCGGCGGCTTCAACCAGGCCTATGCGCTCGATGCCGGCTATCGCACGGAGCATCACGGTGCCCAGATGCTGCCGCCGGACGCGGTCGCGATGGTGCCGCATGTGATGGCGCCCGGCGCGGTGCTTGAACTCGACGGCCTCAAGGTCACGGCGATCAAGGTCCGTCACGACCCGGCGACGCCGGCTTACGGCTACCGTTTCGACTACAAGGGCCGCAGCATCGTCGTCAGCGGCGACACCGCGCCCGACGAAGACCTCGCGCGCGCGGCCAAGGGCGCCGACATCCTGGTGCATGAAGGCCTGTCGCCCGAGATGGTCGGCATCATGCACGACGCGCTGGTCGCGGGCGGCCATCCGCGCCAGGCGAAGATCTTCCACGACATCCCCGGCTACCACACCAGCCCCGTCGCGGCGGCGCATATCGCGGCCGAGGCGAAGGTCCATCTTCTGGTCTTCACCCACATCATCCCGATGCTGCCCAACGGCCTGGCCGAGGACATGTTCCTGCGCGGCGTTTCGGACGCCTATCATTGCTGCACGCTCCTCGCCCATGACGGGCTGGTCCTGACGCTGCGCCAGGGCAGCGACGACATCGACGGCAGGACGGATTTGAATTAGCGCGGATTCCGGTCACGTTGTTCTGAGCCCAGCGGCACGTCGCCCTTCGAGGCTCGCCCTTGCGGGCTCGCACCTCAGGGTGACGTACCTACTTTAACAGTCGCGTCATCCTGAGGTGCGAGCGGAGCGAGCCTCGAAGGATGGCGCGCCGCTCGATTCAAACACGGACGCGCTATCCCCGCCGCGCGCGAAAGAAGGCCTTCAGCATCTCGCCCGCTTCCGCCGGATCGCCCGCCCGACCGACCACCGGCCGGTGGTGGCAGGTCGGCTGCTCGAAGAAGCGCGGGCCGTGGAGGACGGCGCCGCCCTTGGGGTCATCGGCGGCGAAGACCAGGCGGCTCACGCGCCCTAAGCTGATCGCGCCCACACACATCGCGCAGGGCTCGAGCGATACATAAAGGGTCGTGCCCAACAGCCTCTCATTGCTCAGCTTTCCGGCCGCGGCACGCAGTGCCAACATCTCCGCATGGGCCGTGGGATCGCGGCGTTCGAGGATGCGGTTGCCGTCGCGCGCCAGCACTTCGCCGGCGGCCGAGACCACCACCGCGCCCACCGGCACCTCGCCGCGGGCACCCGCCGCTTTCGCTTCTGCGATGGCGAGTGCTATGGCTTCCTCGTCCGTCATGGGAGTTCCCTTTTGTCCGAAGATACGGCGTCCGGCGAGCGCATAGCAAAGGTCATCGCCCGCGCCGGCATCTGCTCGCGCCGCGACGCCGAGAAGCTGATCGCGGAGGGCCGCGTCGCCCTGAACGGCGAGACCGTGACCACGCCCGCGACCAAGGTGGGCGAGCACGACGTCGTGGCCGTCGACGGCAAGCCCCTGACCGAGCCCGAGCCCGCGCGGCTGTGGCGCTACCACAAGCCCGCCGGCATGGTGACCACGCACAAGGACCCGCAGGGCCGCGCCACGGTCTTCGCCAACCTGCCCAAGACCCTGCCGCGCGTCGTGTCGGTCGGACGCCTGGACTTCAACTCCGAGGGCCTGCTGCTGCTGACCAATGACGGCGACCTCGCGCGGCGGCTGGAGCTGCCCGCGGGCGGCTGGGTCCGGCGCTACCGCGCGCGGCTGTTCGGCAAGGTCGCACAGACCGATCTCGACAAGCTCGCCACCGGCGTCACCATCGGCGGCGTGCGCTACGGCCCGGTGATCGCCGACCTCGAGCGCTCCAGGGGCGTCTACTCCTGGGCGCTGGTCAGCCTGAAAGAGGGCAAGAACCGCGAGGTCAAGCGCGTGATGGAACATATCGGCCTGAAAGTGGCGCGCCTGATCCGCGTGCAGTTCGGGCCGTTCCATCTGGGCCATCTCGAGCCCGGCCAGACCGAGGAGATCCCGGCCCGGCTGTGGCGCGAGCATCTGGGCATCGGCCGCAAGCACCGCAAGCCGGGCAAGGACTGAACGTCCGTTCACGGATCATCTCGTGCCCGCCCTCGCCCAAAGCCCAACCGCTTGATCGTTGAATTCGCGTTCGCAGCGCCTTCGCCGCCAGCGCCCGGCGCGCCCTGGTGTTGAGGTCCAGACGGCGGATGAGATTGCGCGTGGCGCGCAGCAGCGCGCGCGTCTTCGCACGCCTCGTCATGCAGGCATGCGAATAGCGCCCGTGCCGCAACCGGTTGCGGTTGCCGAACGGCGCGCCGACCTTGCCTCCCGTGCGCTTGCCCAATTGAACCTCGATCTTCGAGGGGATACCCCCTCACCTGCTTGAACGTCCGTTCTCTCTTCGCCGCGCTTCTGTACAGAAGAAACGGCGAAATCGACGCGCAACACGCACGCGTTTTGAAGAGACTTCCGGCGGGAGATGGGGAGGGCGAGCGGACTATTCAAGTATTAGTTGCAAAATTTAATATTGCAGCTTTTACGTTCCGCGCCCGCCACTATAGATGCTCGATCTCCACGTCGCCCCATTTTTCCTTAAGATATTCGGCGACAAGACGTCGATGGCAATGATGAGGTTTGTCTTCGCTGCATAGCAGGCACCCGCCATCCAAGCCTGACCGATCAAGCGTTTCGATTTTCCGCTTTGCCATCAGGTCAATGAATTTCTGCGCGTATGTGCTCCAAGCCCCCTTCGACTTCTTATATTCGTCGAGCATGTCCTGTGTCGGAGCAAGGGCGGGAATATGCTCGTATCCGATACCGCAAATGGTTTTCGTGAAGTATTTCAAATCGTCTTTCTTCGCGAAACCCGCCAGTTGAGATACGTTGTTCAGCCGTACATCGACCAACTTTTTGACGTGCGCATTTGACAGTCGGTTGAAAAATCCTTCAGCTGAGGTCTTTGTGAAGCCGATGGTAAAGAGCTTCATTGTGCCGCTCCCGACGCCCTGTGTTCTCGTCTCTGATCGGCCGTCGGTAGTTCCTGAACGCCCTCTCGATAGGCGATGTCCTTGCTTTGTCGGGCATAGGCTTCTTCCACTGAGGTTTCATGCGAGCGAAGCAAATCATTGGGGATGCGGAATTTAACTATCAACCGTTCCAGCGCTTGTTCATGATCTTCGATGCTGCCGTCTCCAAGAATGTGTTTTATTTCCAGCCTCTCCTCAAACAGGCGGCGGGCGACCAAAATCGTTCGATGGCAGTCGAGAGGTTCCTTCTCTGCGCACATAAGCGCGACGCGATATTTTTTAGATCCCTCCCTTACGCGTTCTATGCCCTGTTTGAAAACTTCGGTTTGAGCCAAGAGATCGTATTGAACTTGGCCGTTCCGATAGCAACTGGGGTCGTCAGACCGCGCACCCAACTCCTTCCCAAGAAAGACATATTTGATGTTTGCCGCCCGAAGAGCGTTCTTCAGAGCTTCCCGATTGAACTGTGGATTGATACGGCTATAGGGACGCGAACGGACGTCACTAACCGCAGTGATATGGGTAGCCTTAAGAAGCTCTACGAATTTCTCGATAGAGTGCGTTGAATGACCAATGGTGTAGATGCTTTCAGTCATCCCGCTTTCCAATTCTGTCCGGCGTGATCAGCGCTGCGGCAAGCTTATAGACGTAGCCGTTGAATGGTTCCCCGAGGCTAACACACAACAGGGCATCCTCGACCGGAAATGTACCATTCTTGCCCTGAAGGTATTTTCGCTCGATAGCGGCATCGGTTAAGCCCAAGTTGTACTGGGCTTTGTCTAGCTCAAAGAGCGCTCTGACACTTCGTTTTTCTGGCGCGTTCGGATCGCCTTTGGGGGCCACGCGGACTCTTAACTCCAAGGGACGAATCAGGAGTAACGAACTTCTGAGTTCGCTTGCCGCCGCTTCCGGTATGCGGTCGTTGGGACCGTTCGACGATGAATGCCCATTGATCCAAAGCGGACCGCTAACCTGATCAACACAGGTTTCCAGTTGGCGCTTGGTCGCAGCCCCAACCCGCTTCCAATAGAATTGCTCAGCAATAAGATGGTTCTCGGTCTGATACGTACCCGGCTTAGGCTTGACCATCGGAATTGCAATCACGTCCAGCAACGCTGCCGTCGTTCCGTCCTTGTAACGGCGATCCGCCTCGGAAATTTCCTCGTAGGGTCTTGCACTCACTGGACGTACCCAACCGCCGATCTTATCGCCGACCACCTCTTTTCCAGCCAAACAACGACCGGACATCTTGCGGGAATTGGCAAGGCACAAAATCGTTTTTGTGTATTCGGATTCCTGGGCCATCTCTTAGAATTAGGAGCCTCAACGATGGATTTAAAGTCCGTTTTCTTGCCCTATTCATGGCTTTGTTTTTGCTTGATTTTTCCTACCCTTCCCCCTCTTCCCGCCGCGCGCGGCGTTGCGCGCGGCGTTCTTCCTTACGCTGTTCGCGCAGGGCCTGCTTGTCCGGGGCGGCAGGTTTCTCGGCGGGCTTCGCGGCCGCCGCGGGCCGGTTGAACGCGGCCTCGCGCGCCTTGGCCTTTTCGCGCGCCTCGGCGCCTGCGTCGGGCGATACGTTCAGCGGGCCGGCCGAGGGCTTGCGCGCGGCGACGTGCTCGACGTTGAGCGCGCGGAACATCATCCAGAGCTCGGCGGCGTCGTCGAGCGTGCTCTCGCCCACGCAATAGACCGCCTCGAACGTCTTCATCACCACGTCCAGCACATAGTTCTGCGGATGGCGGTTGTCGTGACGCATGCCGTCGATGAAACCCTGCTGCACGATCTCCAGCGACGGGAAATAGAACAGCGTCGCGTTCATCTCGTCCGGCTTGCTGCGCAGGAACTCGTCGAGGGCCGCGCGCAGGATCGCCTTGGACACCGCGTTCGCGCTGATGCAGCTCACCGGCCTAAACGTCGCGGCCAAGGGGATCGGCGAGACCGTGAACAGGACCTTCGCGCCCGGCACATGTTCGCGGATGAGCGCGTGGATGCGGGCGATGTCGCACCTCGTCTCCTCCATCGACATGACGCGGAATTTGTGGCGGGCGGGATCGAATACATCCTTCGGCACCGCGCGCCAGAACGTGCCGCCGGTGACCGCGTCGTACCAGACTTCCGAAAGCCCCAGCGTGATGATGAAGAACTCGCTCGCCCGGAACAGCGCGCGCGTGCGCAGGCGGATGTCCTCGTCGAAGCCGTAGCCTTCGGCCTTGAAGCCGTGCCAGAGGTTTTCGGGCTGCTTCCTGTCCTCCAGCGCCCATTCGAACTGGCCGAGGATGGAGGCGGTGTTCACCAGCCCGTCGGCGATGCGCGAGATGTGGATGCCGGGATCGCGCTTGGCCGACAGGTCGTAGCCGAGATTGTCCAGATGGCGGGTGATGTTGGCGGCGAAGCAGCTTCCGAACGCGGTGATCTTCGTGCCGCGGGTGAGGAACGGCGCGTCCGGCATCCAGCCCTTGAGGATGTGGTCGCGCAGGAACGTCCGGTCGAAATAGTCCGACTGGGTGGGATAGACGTTCACGACGTCGCCGCGGTGCCACGACGCGAGGCGCCGGCCGTCCGCGGGCGGGTCCAGGGGCTCGTCGAGAACGTCGTCACTCATGTCATTCCGCTCCAAACCGGCGGGTTTTCGCGATATCGGCCGTTTTACAGTTTACACGGGCGGCCGTTTTCCGATAACCAGCCCCGCACACCGGAGCATCGCCCGTGAAGAAGAACAAGAAATTGCCGCCTGCCTACGTCGCCGAGACCAGGGACACGCGTTTCGCGGGGACCTTCGAGGTGCTCGTCCCCGTCCCGGACCGGATAAAGCCCCACCGCGTCGCCAGCCAGTTCCCCTCCAAGCACGCGGCCGAGGGCTGGCTGCACAGCGAGGAAGGCAAGGAAGCCGTGGCGCAGGTGCTGGAGGAGAAGTGACGGGGGCACCCCCATTTGTCATGGCCCGCGAATGCGGGCCACCCAGGTGACGTTTTAATTTCTCTCACAAAAAAATCGTCATGGCCCGGCTTGTCCGGGCCACCCACGGACGTCTTCTCGGTCGTGCAGGATTGCCGTGGGTCGCCCGCATAAAGCGGGCGATGACGAGGTGGGTGGGAGAGTGCAGAACCTAGCTGGGTGGCCCGCATTCGCGGGCCATGACGATCAAAGCTAATGCCGCGGCGTCTCGTCCTGCATCGGCAGCACGGCACCGATCCTCGTCTCGTTCCCCTTCGCCTCGCGGCGCAGTTCGCGGCCTTCGCGGTCGGCTTTCTTCGCGCGCTTGACGAGCTTGCGCTCTTCCTTGCTGTCGTCGCGGCGCTTGGCGATGGCGCGCAGGTTGCGGGCGCGGAACATCCGGAACACCTCCACCGCCTCGGTCAGCGTGACCGCGCCCTCGCAGAACGCCGCCTCGAAGACCTTCATCACCGTGTCGATGACGTAGGATTCGGGGTGGCGCTCGTCCTCGCTCCAGGGATCGATGAAGCAGCGCATCACCAGCTCCATCGACGGGAAATAGAACAGGCTGCGGTTCAGCTCGTCCTCGTGCTCGCGCAGGAACTCGTCGAGCGCGGCGCGGATGATCGCCTTCGACGCGGTGTTGGCGGTGAGGCAGCTCACCGGGCGGAACGTCGCGGCAAGCGCGATCGGCGACAGCGTGAACAGCACCTTGGCATGCGGCACATGCGTGCGGATGAGGCGGTGGATCTCTTCCAGGTCGGCCTTGGTCTTGGCGAAGGACTGGACGCGGAATTTGTGGCGCGTGGGATCGAAGGCATCCTCGGGCACCGCGCGCCAGAACGTGCCGCCGGTCTTCTCGTCGTACCACACTTCCGACAAGCCCAGCGTGACGATGAAGAAATCGGTCGCGAGGAACACGTCGCGCGTGCGCAGGCGGATGGCCTCGTCGTAGCCGTAGCCCTCGGCCTTGTAGCCGTGCCAGAGCTCCTCGCTCTGCTTCGCGTTCTCCAGCGCCCATTGGAACTGGCCCAGGATCGAGGCCGTGTTGACCATCGCGTCGCCGAGCCTGGAGATGTAGACCTCCGGATCGCGGTCGCGGGACAGGTCGAAGCCGATCGCGGAGAGATGGCGCGTGATGTTTGCGGCGAAGCAGCTTCCGAAAGCGGTGATTCGCATGCCGCGCGAAAGCACGGGCTTGGGCGGCACCCAGCCCTTGAGGAGATAGTCCTCCAGGAATTCGTCCCTGGCGAAATCCTCGGCGCGGGGGTGGAAATTCACCACCTCGCCGCGGTGGAACGAGCGCTTTTCGCGCAAAGCGCCGTCGTCGCCTTCCGCCGCGCGACGCTGCCGCCCCTCTTTTCGCTGTTGCTTGCGCGCGCCCATGACCTAGTTTCGTCTCGAAACGAGAAACGCGTTACGCATGGAGCCCAGTATGCGGTGGATCATCCTGCTTTGCACCTTTGCCGGAGCGGCCCATGCCGAAACTTACACAAATGTAACGCTGATCGACGGCACCGGCGCGCCGCCGCGTCCGCATATGTCGATCACTATCACGGGCGAGCGCATCGATTCCGTCGGTCCCGCGTTGGCGGCGGGAAAGAAGGCGGTCGATATGCACGGCGCTTATGCATTGCCGGGGCTGACTAATACGCATGTGCATCTGGCGACCGCGCCGGGCCTCGCTTATGCACAGGCGATCCTGCGCCGCGACCTCTATGCCGGCATCACGGCGGTGCGCGACATGGCGGGCGACACGCGCGAGCTCGGCTATCTCGCACGCGCGACCCGGATCGGCGAGACGCCCGGTCCCGACATCCATTACGCGGCGCTGATGGCGGGGCCCGACTTCTTCAAGGACCCGCGCACCGTGGCGTCCACGGCCGGCGGCCTGACGCCGGGCGAGACGCCGTGGATGCGCGCGGTGACGCAAGCGACCGATCTTCCGCTGGCCGTCGCGGAAGCAAAAGGCACCGGCGCCACGGCGATCAAGATCTATGCCGACCTGCCCGCGCCGCTGGTGGATGCGATCACGGCTGAGGCGCATCGCCAGCAGCTCATGGTGTGGGCGCATGCGGCGGTGTTCCCCGCGAGCCCGCGCGACGTCGTCGACGCCAAGGTCGACGTCGTCAGCCACGCCTGCATGCTGGGCTATCAGGCGTCCGAGAAGATGCCTGTGGCCTATCACCACCGCGCCGCCGTCGAGGCGGACAAGTTCGCGGGCCCCAACGCGGCGCTCGACGATCTGCTCGCCGACATGAAGGTGCGCGGCACGATCCTCGACGCGACGTTGTACGTCTACATGCTGCTCGACAAGATGAAGGACGCGAACCCGCCGCCCTATTGCACGCTTGCGCTGGCGGAGAAGCTCGCCGCCGCCGCCCATCGCGCGGGCATCCCCGTCAGCGCCGGAACCGACGCCGAGACCGATTGGAAGGAGCGCATGCCCGCGCTGCCCGACGAGCTTGGTCTGCTCGTGCACGGCGCGGGCTTCTCGGCCATGGACGCGATCCGCGCCGCCACACAGGTCGCGGCGCGCACGATCGGCCAGGAGCGCGACATGGGAACGATCGAGAAAGGCAAGCTCGCCAACATCGTCTTCCTGTCGAAGGATCCGTTGGCCGACATCGCCAACGTAAAGTCCGTCGTGCTGACGCTGAAGCGCGGCAAGGCGTTCGCGCGCAGGGACTATCGCCCCATCACCAAGGCCGAAGCCAAGGACGCGGGGGACGAGTGATCATCCTCCCCCGTAGTTGCGAGGGAGGATGGCGCTACGGCGTCAGCTCGTAGATCGCGCCATACTCGTATTTTCCGCCCTGGCTGACCGTGCCGAGGACGTCGCCGTTCACGACGAGCGGCGTGCTTTGGGGATAGGCGCCGTCTGGGCAGCCGTCCGCGACGCAAAACGTGTAAAGGGTCTGGTAGCTGCTGCCGCTGAGCTCGAACAGGACGCCGGCGTCGAGCGATCCGCCGCCCTGCGTCATGGCGCCGAACAGATTGCCTTGGCCGTCGATGGCGAGACCGGCGGGAACGCGGCCGTCGTCGCAATCGGGCTGCGCACAGAAGCTGTAGCGACGCACGTACTGGTTCGAGCCGGGATTGTATTGGAAGATGACCCCCTTGTTGTTGTCGCCGCCCCGCAGGCTCACGCCGTAGAAGTTCCCCGCCCCGTCGGTGATCATCGTTGCCGGCTCGGCGCCGTCCGCGCAGTTCGCCTGCGAGCAGAACGAATACAGCACCGTCTCGGTCCAGGCATTATGCTTGGCGCTCAATTGGAAGAAGACGCCGTCGTCGCTCGCACCGCCGGCGTCCGTGACGCCATAGATGTTCTTGCCCGTGGCATCCATGATGATCCGCACGGGCACCGCGCCGTCCGGACACGGGTCCTGCGCGGGACAGAAATGGTAGAGGGTGGTCAGCGTCCAACTCGTCTTGCCCTTCTTGAGCTCGAAGACGCTGCCGTCGGCGTTGTTGGCGTTCTCGCCGAGGGGAATGACGCCATAGAGCGGCGACTTGCCGTCGTAGAAAGCGCCGTTCGCCGCCCCCGCATAGGTCAGTCCGTAGTAGCCAGGCGACGTGCCGTCGGCGCAGTCGGGCGGCGTGCAGAAATCGTAGAGCTTGACGTATCTGTACTTCGTGCCGCGGGCGTTCGGGATCAGCTTGTAGGCCGTGCCCTGGGAATTCGCGCCGCCGCCTTTGTTCGTGCCGTAGAGCACGCCGTTGACGTCGGAGATGAGGCCGGCGCCGAAATTGCCGTCCGCGCAGGCCGGCAGGGAGCAGAACGTGTAGATGGATTTGAACTTCCAATTTCCCGCGCCCGCCGGGACCAGTTCGAACACCGATCCGGGCGTGGTGCCGAACACATTGCCGGACGGATCGACGGCCATGTTTCCCGTCGTCGGCTCCGCGCCCTGGGGACAGGGATAACCCTCTTTGCAGAAATCATGGATGTTCTTGTAGGTAAACGCCCCCGCGCCGCTCCACGCAGCCGTCACCGCCAGCAAGGCCAGCACCACACCCAGAACGCGACCGGTCATACGCCTCACTCCCCTGTCTCTTCACAACCATAGCAAGATGACCGGCGCCGCGCACAGAGGGCGCGACATGATGCCCTCGCGTTCGCGCGCCGTCTGGTTGCATCCGCGTTCCGGCGGGAGCAAAAAGCGGCGTCATGAGTGAGTCCGAAGTCGCCGACGGCGCGCCGCAGCCGGTTGCCGCCGTCCCCGCCCCGCAGCAGACCGTCTATGTCGTGATCTTCGCGATCGCGTTCTGCCACATGCTCAACGACATGATGCAGTCGCTGCTGCCGGCGATCTATCCCAACCTCAAACAGGCGCTCGACCTCGACTTCGCCCATATCGGGCTGGTGACGCTGACCTTCCAGGTGACGTCGTCGCTGCTGCAGCCCGTCGTCGGCCTCTATACCGACCGCAGCGCGGTGCCGTTCGCGCTCCCCGTGGCGATGGTGTCGACCTTCCTGGGCCTGCTCATGCTCGCCTTCGCGCACTCCTATGCCGTGCTGCTTCTCGCGGCCGCGCTGGTGGGCATGGGATCGAGCGTCTTCCATCCCGAATCCTCGCGCGTGGCGCATATGGCGGCGGGCGCGCGCCGCGGCTTCGCGCAGGCGATGTTCCAGGTGGGCGGCAACACCGGCAGCGCGCTCGGCGCGCTCGGCGCCGCCTCGATCGTCGCGGCCGAAGGCCAGAGCGCGATCGCCTGGTTCTGCGCCATGGCGCTCGTCGCCATCGCCGTGCTGTTCCGGGTCGGGCGCTGGTACCGCAGCCACGGCATGGCGCGGGCGAAGCGCGCGATCCAGGCGCAGTCGGGCGCGCCCCTGCCCCGCGCCGTCGTCACGCGTTCGCTCGCGATCCTGGTGATCCTGATCTTCTCGAAATTCGTCTATCTCGCCAGCCTGTCGAGCTACTACACGTTCTATCTGATCGAGAAGTTCCACCTGAGCGTCCGCGACGCGCAGCTGCATCTCTTCCTGTTCCTCGCCTCGGTCGCGGTGGGGACGATGTGCGGCGGCCCGCTCGGCGACAAGTTCGGGCGCAAGCATCTCATCTGGTTCTCGATCCTGGGCGCGCTCCCCTTCACCCTGGCGCTGCCGCACGCGAACCTGTTCTGGACGAGCGTGCTCAGCGTCGGCGCCGGCGTCACGCTGGCGAGCGCCTTCCCCGCCATCGTCGTCTACGGACAGGAGCTGGTGCCGACGAAGGTGGGCACGATCTCAGGGCTGTTCTTCGGCCTGTCCTTCGGCATGGGCGGATTGGGCGCGGCCGAGCTCGGCTTTCTCGCCGACCGGAAAGGCATCGAGTTCGTCTACGGCGTATGCGCGTTCCTGCCCGCGCTCGGCCTCCTCGCCGCGTTCCTGCCGGATATGAAGAAGCGGCGCTGAACTACTGCCGGGACGCGACGTCCTGCTCCATGCATCCCGAGCCGTTCTCGCCCGCATAGGTGCCTTGCGCGGTGATGTAGTGCGCGATGTTCTTCTTGTCGAGCTGGCCGTAGAACGCCTGAAGCGTGCGGCCGTTGAAGGTGAGCGTCGTGTCGGTGTTGGCGTAGCTCGTCTTGCCCGAGCCCGGTACCTGCGCCGTCGCAACGCCGCTGGTCGCTTGGACCTGACCCGTCGACTGCAGCAGGTTGACGCTGCCGCTGGCGCCGAACCCGCTATAGGTCGCGCTCATCTTCGTCGCGTTGAACGTGATGAGGAGCATGGTCAGCTGGTTCGTGGTGATCGTCTGCGTGACGTTGTTGACGACGAGGCCGACGTCGGTGCCGGCATAGTTGACCGCTGTGGTCGGCTGGCAGGTGACGTTCTGCGTGACCAGATACGTCCCCGAGATGACCGGCTGCGCCGCCGCGGGCGCGCCGGCCAGAAGCGCGGCCGCGGCCGCCATGATGAAGCTCTTGCGCATGTGAAGTCCCTCCCGCGCGCTACTGCGCCGACGCCGTGCCCTGCTCGGTGCATTCCTGCCCGCTGTCGCCGGCGAACACGCCCTGGAACGCGATGTAGTGCGCGACGCCCTTCTTGTCGATCTGGCCGTACATCGCGTTGAAGGTTTGTCCGTTGGTGGTGAAGGTGGTCGCGGTGTTCGAATAGGTGCTCTTTCCCGAATTCGGCGCCTGGGTGATCGCGTTGCCGAGCGTCGCGCTTATCGAGCCGGTGATCTGGAAGATCTCCAGATCGCCGCCATTGTCGAAGCCGTTGAGCGTGACGTTCCCCTTCGTCGGGCTGAACGTCGCCTGGTACAGCGACTGCTTGAAGTTGCTGCCGCTCGAATTGATTTCGTTCACGTAGTTGTTGCCGAGCCCCGCGGTGGAGAAATTGTAGGTACCGGTGAGCTGGCAGAGCTTGGTCACGGTGACGATGTACTTGCCCGAAATCGTCTGCGCCGATGCCGGGACGCAGAACAGCGCGGCGGCTATCAAGAGTGATATGCGTTTCATGAAATGCCCCTATTCGCTTAGGTTTGAAGCTCCCCTGTTTCCAAGGCTAACACCTTCGCCGCCCTGCCGAACAGCGCGCGATGACGACAAAGTGAAAACGCGCCGCTTTCCGCCGCCCTTACGGTGAACGCGCACAACCGTAGAGGGGCGTTCCATGCCGCGCACGATCTTCATTACGATTGCGTTCATGTTGGCGGCCGCGTCCGCGCAGGCCGATGCGACGTTCCGCGGCGACCTCGCCCATAGCGGCGTCTATGCGGCAAGCGCCGTCGCGGCGGCGCCGAAGCTCGCCTGGCAATTCCACGGCAAAGGCCGCTTCATCGCCTCGCCGGCGCTGAGCGGCGGCGTCGTCTATGACGGCGCCACGGACGGCTTCCTCTACGCGGTCGACGCAGCGAGCGGCGCGCTGAAATGGAAGTTCCGCACAGGCGCGCGCATCGCCGCCTCGCCGGCGGTTGCGCGGGGCCTCGTCTACACCGAAAGCTATGACGGGAATTTCTATGCCGTCGACGTGGCGAGCGGGACGCTCAAATGGAAGTTCGCGACCGGCGGCGAGCGGCGCTTCGCGGCCAGGCATCTGCACGGCATGCTGCCGGAGACGGAGACCATGCCCGATCCGTTCGACTTCTATCTCTCCTCGCCCGCGGTGTCGGACGGCACGGTGTTCTTCGGCAGCGGCGACGGCAACGTCTATGCGCTCGATGCCGCAAGCGGCGCGCTCAAATGGAAATTCGCGACCGGCGACGTGGTGCACGCCTCGCCCGCGCTCGCGGGCGGCACGCTCTATATCGGAAGCTGGGACACGTATTTCTACGCCATCGATGCCGCGACCGGCAAAGAGAAGTGGCGCTTCAAGACCGGTGACGACGCTGAGAACCACAACCAGACCGGCATCCAGAGCTCGGCCGCGGTCGTGGACGGCGCGGTCTATTTCGGCTGCCGCGATTCCAATCTCTACGCGCTCGACGCGGCGACCGGACGCAAGCTGTGGGCGTACAACAACAAGGGCTCATGGGTCATCGCCTCGCCCGCGGTGAAGGACGGCAAGGTCTACGCCTCGACCGCCGACACGGGCCGGTTCTTCGCGCTCGATGCGAAGACCGGCGCGGAGCTCTTCGCGCTCGACTTCAAGCATTGGCCGATGTTCTCGTCGCCTGCGCTCGCGGGCGGCACCGCCTATATCGGCTCGCACAGCGGCAAGCTCATCGCCATCGACCTCGCCGGCCGCGCCGTCGCCTGGCAGTTCCAGACCGACGGCGCGCGCAACGCACCCGCCTCCGACACCGCCCCCGACGGCACGCCGAACTACGACGCGGTGTTCTCGGAGAACTTCTACGACGACATCGTCGCGGGCACCGACCATCTCATGCGCAGAGCCATCCTGTCGTCGCCCGTGGTGGGCGACGGCAAGGTGATCTTCGGAAGCAATGACGGGAATTTGTATGCGGTGAAGGGGTAGAGAGAGCGGCGTTTTCTTGCGACGGTGTCCATGAAAATATCCCGCATCTGAATTTCAACACCGGCCCGCTTGACGACCTGGGTCCCCTTCCCTTCGCATCGCCCGATGGCGATGCTCAGCCGGGGATGACAGCGGTGTTTGTTTGGATAGACACGGAGATGTAGCGCGGGCGGCCCCTACAATGTCCGCGCCGCTTCCATGAGTTCAAACATGCTGCCCGCCGTTGATGTGCAGCTCGGCGCCCGTGACGTAGGTGGATTGGTCCGTGCATAGATAATAGATCGCCTTCGCCACTTCCTCCGGCAGGCCGAGACGGCGGAGCGGGATCGTCTCGACGATCTTTTCGGTGCCGGGAGACAATATCGCGGTGTCGATCTCGCCGGGCGCGATGGCGTTGACGCGCACGCCGAGCGGTCCGAAATCGGCCGCCATCTCGCGCGTCAGGGCTGCGAGCGCGGCCTTGCTGGTGGCATAGGCGCTGCCGGCGAAGGGATGCACGCGGCTGCCGGCGATCGAGGTCACGTTGACGATGGCGCCGTGCGCGGCGGCGAGCTCCGCGACCAGGCCCTGCGCCAACCAGATCGTCGAGAAGAAGTTCACCTCGAAGACCTGGCGCCACGCCTCCATCGAGGTGGCGAGCGTGTCGAGGCGCGAGCCGTCGCCCGCGCCGTCCGTCTCAGCACCCGCGCGGCCGCTCATGCCGGCGCTGCGCGATCCCTTCGGCGAGATGCCCGCGTTGTTCACCAGCGCGTCGAGCTTGCCGTCCTTCAGGCGCTCGCGCATCTCGCCCACCGCGCGCAGCGTGTCGCGCGGATCGGCGAGGTCGACCTGGATGTGGTCCTCGGGTCCCGCGGCCCAGGGACAATTCTCCGGGAACGCGTGCCGCGAGCAGGTGATGACGCGCCAGCCCGCGCTCGAGAAACGCTTGACGGTCGCGTGCCCGATGCCCCGGCTCGCGCCGGTCAGGATCAGCGTGCGGCGCTCTTCGTTCGCGGGGTGCGCGGTGGTCATGGCTCACATTAGTGCAAATCATGATCGGTTGGTATCACAAACAAACCTGTCATGGCCCGCGAATGCGGGCCACCCAGCTGACGCTTGCTCTTGCTCCGGAAAAAGGAACTCGGAGCGAGCTTGGCATCAATGTGCGGAACCCACCTGGGTGGCCCGCATTCGCGGGCCATGACATTGGGTTTGATCGAGTCAACTTGAACGCAACTGGTTCAGCAAGCGGCCGTCACTCTGTCGCCGGCACCGACGGCAGGAAGGTCTTGATCCGCTCGACGCGGCGCAAGGTCGCCTTGTTGACGATCTCGATCCTGGAGAGCTCGAGCGCGGCTTCCGCGAAACGCTTCCGCGCGACGAGGAAGTCGACATAGTCCAGGACGTCGGCCTCCTTGGTCTTTCCCGACGTCAGCGCGGCGCGGAAGGCGCGCTCGGCCGCCTCGTGGTCGCCGCGCGCGACGTGGAGCAGCGCCGCGCGGCGGTAGGGCTCGCGCGAGTTGCGCGTCGCGTCCGACCAGCGGCGCAGCGCGAGCATCGCGTCGTCCCAGCGCTCCAGCGCCTCCAGCGCGTCGACATGCACGCGCAGGATCGCGGGCGATTTGGGGAATTTCTCGACCAGCGCCTCGAGGCGCGGCAGCGCCTGGGCGCCCTCGCCGCGCGCGATGGCGATGCGCGCCTCGATCAATTCGCTGCGCCAGCTCGCGGCGGAGGCCGGAAGCTTATCGATGGCCGCGCGCGCCTCGTCGAAACGCCTGAGCCTCAGGCACAGCTCGGCATAGAGCACCGCCGCTTCCGGATCGAGCTCGTCGACGTGGCGCAGCGGCTCAAGGAGCTCGGCCGCGCCGATGCGGTTCTGCGCCGCCAGCTCCTCTTCCGCCTCCTCCAGCCGCTGCTTGACGTCGGCCGCCGACATCGTGCTCGCGCCCGGCATGTAGGCGTCGAGCATGCGCTCGACGTTGAGGCGGATGAGCGACGGGCGGACATGGACCTGGTCTTCCTCCCAGGCCTGGGCGCGGTCGCTCATCACCACGCTCTCATAGGACGGGAAGTAATCGATGCGATCGCGCGTCGCGGCGATGTGCTCGGCCGCCGTGCGCAGCACCGCCTTGGAATAGGAATTGATCACCAGCACGTCGCCCGCGGTGTGCGTCGTGCCCAGCGGAACCGGCGAGACCGTGAGCAGCACGCGCTGGTCGGGGCGGCCGTATCGTTTCAGAAGCGCGAACGACGCCTCGAGCGAGCGCAGCGTATCGTGGAAGTCCAGCACGTGAAGCTCGAAGCGGTCGGCATGGCGCGCCACCAGCATGCGCGGCGGCGTGCGGTTCAGATAAGTCCCCGTCTCGCGGTCGAACCACAGCTCGCTGAGCCCCAAGGTCATGATCACGACGCGGCAGTCGACGACGCGGCGCGTCACGTCGGTGATGGCCTTGCGGTATTGCAGGATGCGCTCGCGCGGCGCCGGGCGCACGAGGATGTGCGGCTCGACGAAGCGCCCCGCCGCGACCTCGAAGATGTGCTTCTGCGGATCGAAGGGATGGGCGGGATCGAGCGCCCAGGTGAGCTCGTTCTCGATCGAGACCACGCCGTAATTGTTCAGCACGCCGTTGCCCAGCGGGTCGACCGACTGGTCGGGCCAGGCGAGCTGCGAGGTCGCGACGTCGAAGCCGCGCGCCGCGAGCTCGCGCTCCACGTTGCGCGCGAAGCACGAGCCCATGGTGAACACCTTCTCGCGCGGCTCGAAGCGGAAGGACGGCGCGAAGGCGGGACGGCACAGGGGCTCGATGCGGTTGGTGTCTTCCGTGCGGCGCGACGGCCACTCCGCGAAAGGATTGGAGCGCAGGTTCGCGATCGCCTCGGCGCCGCTGAGGATCTTGAGCGGCATGGTCACGCCACCATCGAGGGCTGCGGCGCCTCGACGCCCAGGGGGTCCTGATGGATGATCACCTCGGCGTGCGGGAACGCGGCGCAGAGGCGGTGCTCGACCTCGTCGCTGACTTCGTGGGCGCGCATCAGGCTCATCTTCGGGTCCAGCTCGATGTGGAACTGGATGAAGGCGTGCACGCCGGCCGCGCGGGTGCGCAGGTCGTGCACGTTGCGCACCTCGTCATGCGCACGGATGATGGCGACGATCTTCTCGCGGTCGGAATCGGGAAGCTCGCGGTCCATGAGCTGGTCGTAGCTCTGGCGGAACACGCCCCAGGCGCTGGCGATGAGTACGGCCGCGACGAAGATCGCGATGATCGGATCGGCCACCTGCCAGCCCAGACCCCAGGCAAGACCGATGGCCACGATCACGCCCGCATTGGTGGCGATGTCGCCCAGATAGTGGATCTTGTCGGCGCCGATGGCGAGCGAGCCGGTCCGCGCGACGACATAGCGCTGATACATCACAAGCGCGACCGCGCACACCGTCGAGAAGATCATCACCGCCAGCGCCATGAACCCGCGCTCGACCGGCTGCGGCGCGATGAGCCTGTCCGCGGCCTGGAACAGCAGGAACGTCGCCGAGCCCGCGATGAACGCGCCCTGGGCGAGGCCGGCGAGCGGCTCCGCCTTGCCGTGGCCGAAGCGGTGCTCCGCGTCCGCCGGCGTCAGCGCCGAGCGGATGGCGAAGAGGTTGAGCGTCGAGGTGAACAGATCGAGCGCGGAATCCGCGAACGAGGCGAGGACCGCAACCGAGCCGCTCGCGAACACCGCGAAGGTCTTCAGGATCACCAGCAGCGCCGACACGCCGAGCGAGGCCAGAGCCGCGCGGCGCATGATCCGCGCATTGTCCTCGAAGCGGGCGTCCTGGCCTGAGGTCACGGGAACAGTCTTTCCGTGCGCCAGGGCTTGCCGGGGGCGTCGCGGCGGTAGACCAGGCGGTCGTGCAGGCGGAAGGGACGGTCGCGCCAGAACTCGATCTCGAACGGCGCGATGCGGTAGCCCGACCAATAGGGCGGACGCGGCACTTTCTGCAGCGCGTATCTGGCGGCGTATTTCGCGATCTCCTTCTCGAACGCGAAACGGCCTTCCATCGGACGCGACTGGGCGGACGCCCAGGCGCCGATCTGGCTGTCCTTCGGGCGCGTCGCGAAATAGGCGTCGGCCTCGTCGTCGCTGACGCGGACGACGTGGCCCCGCGCACGCACCTGCCTGCGCTGCGTCTTCCAGTGCAGGCAGATCGCGGCAAAGCCGTTGCCCGCGATCTCGCTGCCCTTGGCGCTTTCGGTGTTGGTGTAGAAGACGAAGCCTTCCGGCCCTGCGTCCTTGAGCAGCACCATGCGCACGTTCGGGCGGCCCTGCGCGTCGACGGTCGCGACCGACATCGCGTTCGCCTCGTTGGGCTCGGTCTTCCTGGCCTCTTCCATCCAGGCGTCGAACAGCGCGAAGGGATCGTCCCTGACGCTGATCCCGCCGTCGTCCACATGCCCGCCGATGTCGCTCATGGAGGTTCGATACCACCTTCGTTTTGCGGGCGGAAGCGGCTTCCCTAAGCGAGCCGCCGAATGCGCCCCGCGAGGTCCGCTTTGCGTCCGGCAAGAGCCGCGAAGCGCCCGTCGGCGGTAATGACGTAAGTGTTCCTTCGCAGGGCGAGCGCGAGATAGAGGCAGTCGTAAACCGGATGCGACAATTCCGTCGCCAGTCGAAGCGCGTCTTCGATATCGTCATCGATGGCATTGGCGGCGACAGGAGCCGAACGCAACCGGCTTAAGCGCTGCTGCGCTTCGGATACATCGAGTTCACGGCGCGCGACATATTTCCATAGCCCGTTGGCGGCTTCCGTTATCCAGATGACGGGTGCAATCAATTCCGACGACGAGCGAAGCGCCATGGCGGCCGAACTCAACTCTTCGAGCATTACCCATTTGAGCGCTACGGAGGCATCGACGACGATTGTCATCGTTCGTCGCGGGATTCTCTGATGAGGTCTTCGGATGGCGTGAATTTGCGCCCCCGCAGCGCCTCGCGCAGCCTCGTCGCCTCTTCCCAGAAATCCTCGTTCTTGGGCTTCAAGGTCTGTTCGAGAATTGCGCGATGCTCCGCCTCGGCGCTGCGGCCGTTCTTCGCCGCGCGCTTTTTCAATTCGGTGGCGACGTCATCGGGAACGTCTCGGACTAGAAGCTGAGCCATACCCTATGCTATCATGTGATAGCACCCCCTTGCAATCACACCGATTGGCACGATCGAATGGAACCTCGCTACGACAAGGCCACCGATAGCTTGTACATCGAAGTGCGGCCTCTGCCCGCCGCGCGCACGATGGAGGTCGAGGAGGATATCGTCCTCGACATCGGGGATGACGGCAAGCCCGTCGGCTACGACATTCAGCACGCCTCCACGAAAAGAGAGTTCATCGCGCGCCTCATTCTCGAACAGGAACAGGCCGCGGCGGAATAACGATGGCGTACCGGTCACCCGCGGCGCTTTTCGCACTGTGTCTCATGTGGTCCGCGGCCGCGATGGCTCAGGAAAGCCCCGAGTTGATAAAGGAGCACCTCGTCGACATCGGTGGCGGGCGGCATCTCAACATGGCTTGCATCGGAAGCGGCGCGCCGACGGTCGTGTTCGAGCTGGGCGGGCTCAGCCACCTCCTCCATTGGCAGAAGATTCAACAGCCGGTTTCGGCGCTCACGCGCGCCTGCTTCTATGAGCGCGCGGGATTTGGTTTCAGCGATCCTGCGGGCCGGGCGATCACCGCCGACAACGTCGCCGACGATCTTCACACGCTGCTGCACGCGGCGGGCATCGCCGGTCCTATCGTGCTCGTGGGCCATTCGCTCGGCGGCGTCTATGCCACGCATTACACCGACAAGTACGAATCCGAGGTCGCCGGTCTGGTCCTGATCGATCCGGCTTTCGTCGATATGCTGGACCCCGCCGCGAACCCTGCCGCCGCCGAGATGGCGCAAACCTACGATCAGGAGACCGCCGCGTTTCAACCCTGCGCGGCTCTGGCGAGAGAGGGCAAGCTCTCCCAGACCGACCCGCATGGCTGCTTCCAGGTCGCAGCCGGCCGCACGCCGGACGAGATCAAATATCTCATGCACCAATTCACCCGGCCTGACATGTATGACAGCATCATCGCGGAAGGCGGCAATCTGTCGTCCCGCGCGGGGCAGCCCGCGGTGGACTATCTGGAGATCAAACAGGCTGCCCGCTCCTGGGGCGACAAGCCCGTCATCGTGCTGACGGCCGGCGCGGACCCGGACCAGCCGAAGGACAAGGGCTATGCCGCGTTCTGGAAATCGGGCCATGACAAGCTGGCAGCGCGTTCGACACGCGGAGAATCCATCGTGGTCCCCAACACCGCGCACTACATCCAACTGGATCAGCCGGACCAGGTCGTCGCCGCGATAAGGAAAGTCGTCCTGGAGGTGCGCCAATCGAGCGCGCACTAGCCTGCGTACACGTTGTGCTACCGTCGGATGGGAAGACAGCCGCGAAATAGGATCGAACGGACTCATGCATCCAGTCTCCCGGCAAGCCGCCGTCCTGTGCGTCTGCGCCGCGCTTGCGGCCGGTTGCGCGTCGTCCGATGAGCCCGTGCAGACCAAGGCCACCTTCGACACGGGCGTGGCGGCGTATGACGCCAAGGACTACGCCAAGGCGTTCGAGATATTCTCCTCCATCGACGACCGCGACCTGGCGGCGATGCGCAACGTCGCGCTGATGCTGCGCAAGGGACAAGGCACGGCCAAGGACCCGAAGGCGGCGGAGCTGATGTATGCGCGCGCGGCTGAGAGCGGGCTCGCCACCGCCGCGGCCGATCTCGGCGAGATGCTGCTCGACGGCGAAGCCGGTCCGCCCGACCCGAAAGCCGCGGCACCCTGGCTCGCGGGCGCCGCCGACGCGGGCCACCCCGTCGCCGCCTTCGAGCTCGCCCAGCTGTTCGAGGCCGGCAACGGGGTCCCGAAGGACCTGGCCCAGGCGCGCAAGCTCTATCGGCAGGCGGCCGATGACGGCATGGACGAGGCGAAGAAGCGCCTCGACGCCCTGCCCCCCACAGCTTCGGATGCGCCGGCGAAACCCAAACCGTGATAGGCTCGGCTCCTCGAGGGAGGGCCCGATGTCCAAGCCATTCACGATCATCGCCGCGATCATCTTCCTGCTGGTGGCTGCCGCTCATGCCTACCGCGCCTATGCCGGTCTCGCCGTCGTCGTCGGCGGCCACGAGATCCCGGTGATGGCGAGCTGGATCGCCGCCGCCGTCAGTGCCGTCATCGGCCTCATGTTGTTCCGGGAAGGCGGGCGCTGACCCCTTAACCGGCCCCCTTAACCAGTTGGGCGCGCGATCCTATATGGTGTGACCGGCCGGCGATTCCGGCGAAGAGAGACCATGCGCGATCCCTACGACGTCCTGGGCGTTTCCAAGAAGGCGAGCGAGGCCGAGATCAAGAAGGCCTTCCGCAATCTCGCCAAGAAGCATCACCCCGACACCAAGGGCGGTGACGCGGCCGCGCAGAAGAAGTTCCAGGAGATCAGCGCCGCCTACGACATCGTCGGCGACAAGGAGAAGCGCGCCAGGTTCGACGCGGGCGAGATCGACGCCGGCGGCAACCCGCGCGGCTTCGACCCCGGCGCCCATGGCTTCGGCCGGGGCGGCGGCGGCGGACCGCGCGACTTCCACTTCACCTGGACCGACCAGGATGCACAGGGCGCGCAGGGTGCCCAGGGCTTCAGCGCCGAGGACCTGTTCAGCGACCTGCTGGGCGGGCTCGGCGGCCGGGGCGGACGCCAGCAGCCGCGGCAGGGCCAGGATTTCAGCGTTGCTGTCACTGTCAGCTTCGAGGAGGCGGCGCGTGGCGGCTCGCGCCGGGTTATGCTTCCCAACGGCGAGCAGATCGACGTCAAGATCCCGCCGGGGCTCAAGGACGGTCAGCAGATCCGCCTCAAGGGCCGCGGCGGCGCGGGGCGCAAGGGCGGTCCGGCGGGCGACGTGATGATCCAGGTCCAGGTCGCGCCGCATCCGTTTTTCACGCGCGACGGCAACGACTTGCACATGGAACTTCCCATCACGCTTCAGGAGGCGGTACTGGGGGGCAAGGTCCCGGTGCCGACGCTGACGGGCACGGTCTCCCTTTCGGTGCCTCCCGGCTCGAACACCGGCGCCACGCTGCGCCTCAAGGGCAAGGGCATCCCGGCCGCGCAGCCCGGCGACCTCTACGTGCAGCTTACCGTCACCCTGCCCGACAAGCCCGACGACGCGCTCAAGACTTTCGCCGAGGGTTGGAAGACCCAATACGACCCGCGGGCCAAGCTTCGCTAAAACGGCGGCTGGTCACGCAGGTATGGAAAGCCGCCGTTGACGTCTGGCGCCTCGGCCCAGATGGACTTGCTCAATCCCCTCGGGAGACCGGACTGGAACTCGGCGGTCGTGAGGCCTTTCAGGCCGGGATCGTGGGCGCGGTTGCCGGCGCCGGCGTTCACGCCGCTCAGGTCCAGGTCCCAATAGTCATGGTCGTTGGGGGTCTCGGCCGCATCCGAGCCGATCACGCCGCCGATGAAAGCGTGCGGTCCGCCGCTTGCCGCGCCGGTTGCGTAGGAGTCGCTTATGAAGGCGAAGGTCGGGTCATCCGTGCCGTTGCCGCCGACCAGCCCGCCAGCGATGGCCGCATCCCCGCCGCTGACCGCGCCGGTCGCATAACAGTACCGGACGAATTCGTCGTTGATGCCGACGAGGCCGCCCATCGTCGTGTCGTCGGCACCGTGGACCGCCCCGGTGGCATAGCTGAACTCGATGTCGCTGGCGCTGAAGCCGACCAGTCCACCCTCGACGAAGGCCGTACCGTCGACCGAGACGTCGACGCCGGCGTGGGAGCGGATCACCGTGCCGGTCTCGTTGCGGCCCACCAGTCCGCCCGCATAGCTCGCGGAGCCCGACGCCGTCACTGTGCCCGTGGCCGATGCGCCGTAGACTCCCCCCATGTTCTCGCCGATCAGGGAGCCGGTGATCTTCTCGACGCCGCTGCCGCGCACGCTGACATCGGACAGAACGATGTGGCTCACGAACGAGCCGGAATGGAGCGTGCCGACCAGCCCGACGGGATCGGAAGTCGTCTCGTCGTCTATGGTGAGATGCGAGATCGCATTGCCCAGGCCGTCGATCATTCCAAACCATCCGAAATCCGACCCGAAGGACGGTATCGGGGACGAAGGGAACGTCTTCTTCGGCGCCCTCACGCTTTTGGCGAGCGCGATGTATTGCGCGGTCTTGGCGAGATGCACGAGGTCGCCGAAACTGAACGCCAGGACGTAGGGCTCCTGGTCGATCGTCAATGCGCTCGTCTTGTCCCAGAGCTCGACATGGCCCTTGGCGGAGTATTCGAGGACGCCGATGAGGTTCAGCCCGCCCGGACCCGCCACCACCAGGGGGCTGTTGAAAACGATGTGATTCTGGGAGTTCAGCGTGAGCGCGCTCGCGCTCGTCCAGCTCAGCGGCGCATCCAGGACGATGTTCGGGCGCGGACCTTGCCCTTCGACCGTCACATCGCCGTCCGCAAGCATGCCCGCGAGATCGCCTGCGTTCAGCACGGCCCTCTTGGAGACCTGCTCGCAGACGCCGCCGCTGCAGCTCATGCCCTGCGTCGGACGGTTCGAGATCACGAGGTCCGCGCGTGCCTGCGTGCCGGCAAGCAGCGTCAGGACCAGCAGGATTCGATAGCTTCGCATCTGTCGAGCCTACCACGATGCGTGCGCCCCTGAAAATCTGGTAACATGGGCGCGGGAATTGGGAGGAGAGCCTTATGTCTGCGAAAATGCACATCGCCGTTCTGGCTGCGTCGCTCGCGTTCTGCGGTTCGGCGGCGGCGGATGAGAGCGCGTTCGCGTTCAAGGTCGAGAACGCGTCCGGCGGTCCGGCCACGGTCATGGTCGACGGCAAGCAGACCTGCTCGCTCGCGCAGGCGGCGATCTGTACCGTGACGATCAAGGACACCGATGCGCACACTTACGCCTTCGCCCTTGCCGGCGGCGCGTCGATGAGCTTCGAGCCCGGCAACCTGGAAGCCGTCGATCTCTGCAAGATCGACGCGAAGGGCGCGCACTGCATGGACCCGGCAGGCACCGCGACGAATTAGAGCTGAGTTATCCTCCCCCGTCCTTACGGGGGAGGTGGCGCGTGAGCGAAGCGAACGCGC
>Ga0265318_10000228_pt1 | contig 48687 bp, 53 predicted proteins | sample 4821metaG_FD_192431 | JGI IMG/M metagenome (GOLD analysis project Ga0265318, IMG submission 192431) | Rhizosphere microbial communities from Carex aquatilis grown in University of Washington, Seatle, WA, United States - 4-8-21 metaG | ecosystem: Host-associated > Plants > Roots > Rhizosphere >... | reverse complement strand
TGATCGCTCCGATCGCGATGGAGGAGGGCCTGCGCTTTGCGATCCGCGAGGGCGGACGCACCGTGGGCTCCGGCGTGGTCTCCAAGATACTGAAGTGACGGCAACAGGCCAGTAGCTCAATTGGCAGAGCGGCGGTCTCCAAAACCGCAGGTTGGGGGTTCGATTCCCTCCTGGCCTGCCAGCTTCGAAACGGGCGTATGGGGCGCCAGGCGGCAATCAACCCGATGAACGAACAGGTTCCGGAGAGCGGAGTCGGCGGCGGCGCCGATACCGCAAAGCTCGTGGTCGCCGGCCTGCTGGTGCTGGGCGGCATCGCGGGCTTCTACGTGCTCAGCGCGCATGCCGACTGGCTGCGCTGGCTCGCGGTGCTCGCGGGCGTGGTGCTGGCAGGGGTCGTATTCGCCGCCTCGGACAGCGGTCGCACGTTCTGGACCTTCATGCAGAGCGCGCGCCAGGAGCTGCGCAAGGTCGTGTGGCCGACGCGGCAGGAGACCGGCATGACCACGGCTGTGGTGTTCGGATTCGTGGTCATCGCCGGCTTGTTCTTCTGGGGACTGGACGTATTTCTGTCGTGGGCTACACGGCTGCTGACCGGACAGGGGGGATGAGCCGTGGCATTGCGATGGTATGTGGTACACGCCTATTCAAACTTCGAGCACCGGGTCGCCGAGGCGCTGCGCGACCGGATCAAGCGCGATGGCCTGGAGGCCCGCTTCGGCGAGATCCTCGTGCCTACGGAAGAAGTAGTCGAGATGCGCGACGGGCAGAAGCGGCGCAGCGAGCGCAAGTTCTACCCGGGATACGTGCTGGTGCAGATGGAGATGGACGAGCAGACCTGGCACCTGGTGCGCGACGTGCCGAAGGTACTCGGATTCATCGGTGGCACCAGCGACAAGCCGGCACCTATCTCCGAGAAGGAGGCGATGCGGATCCTGCAGCGCGTCGAGGAAGGCGTCGACAAGCCGCGACCGAAGGTGCTGTTCGAGCCCGGGCAGGTGGTGCGTGTCGTCGCCGGTCCGTTCAACGATTTCAATGGCGTGGTCGAGAGCGTCAACTACGAGAAGAACCGCCTGCAGGTTGCGGTGCAGATTCTCGGGCGCTCGACTCCGGTGGAGCTCGATTTCTCGCAGGTCGAGAAGGTCTGAAGCGGCCGGCGCGACGGTTAGGGACAGCAATGGGGAGCCTTCACGGGCGTCAGCACCCAGAGGATGAAGAGTAATGGCTAAGAAGGTCCAGGGTTACATCAAGCTGCAGGTGCCGGCGGGCGCGGCGAATCCGTCGCCACCAATCGGTCCTGCGCTCGGCCAGCAGGGCGTGAACATCATGGAGTTCTGCAAGCAGTTCAATGCGCAGACCGCCAAACTGGAAAAGGGGCTGCCGATACCGACGGTGATCACCGTGTATTCGGACCGCAGCTTCACGTTCATCATGAAGACGCCGCCGGCGTCGGTGCTGATCCGCAAGGCCATCGGCATCGAGAAGGGCAGCGGCACGCCCAACACCTCCAAGGTGGGCAAGATCACGCGCGCGCAGATCGAGGAGATCGCCAAGGTCAAGCAGCCCGACCTGACGGCCGCCGGACTCGAGGCGGCGATGCGCACGATCGCAGGCAGCGCCCGCAGCATGGGCGTCGACGTGGAGGGACTCTGACATGGCCGCAACTCCCAAACGCGCGCAGCCCTGGAAAGCCAGGCTGGTACCAGGCAAGCAATACCCGCTGGAGGAGGCGTTGACGCTGGTCAAGGAATTCGCGACCGCGAAATTTCCGGAATCGATCGACGCGGCGGTCAATCTCGGCATCGATGCCAGCAAGTCCGACCAGCAGGTGCGCGGCTCGACGGTGATGCCGCACGGCATCGGCAAGTCGGTGCGGGTGGCGGTGTTCACGAGCGGCAAGAATCAGGATGCCGCGCGCGCTGCGGGCGCCGACATCGTCGGACTCGAGGACCTGGCCGAGAAGGTCAAGGCCGGCGAGATCAACTTCGACGTCGTGGTCGCGAGCCCGGATGCGATGCGGGTGGTCGGCCAGCTCGGTCAGATCCTGGGTCCCCGTGGCCTGATGCCCAATCCCAAGGTAGGCACGGTCACCCCGGACGTCGCCGGTGCCGTTCGCAACGCGAAGGCCGGCCAGGTCCGCTACCGCGTCGACAAGGCCGGCATCGTGCACGTGCCGATCGGGCGGGCGGGGTTCGAGGTCGGCGCGCTCAAGGACAACCTGCTGGCGCTGATCGGAGATCTGCAGAAGGCGAAGCCGGCTGCGTCCAAGGGGATCTACCTCAAGCGCGTCACGGTGTCCTCCACGATGGGACCGGGCATCGCGATCGATCAGTCGAGCCTCGGGCTCTAGTTTTTGGTTTGGTGCGGGTCGGCACGCAGGTGCCGACCATCATCGAAGACCGCAGGCGAATCCGGCACAGGGATTCTTAAAGGCCGCCTGCGCAGATGATGGTGAACCCCTTCAGCCAGGGCCGTCCTGAGCTGAGGATCACCGTCGATAAGGTGGGAAGCGTCGGGATGGCGCGTCCCGTGTTGGAACAGGTGATCTTCAAGGGCAGGAGGAATCAATGGCTCTCGACCTGGAAGACAAGAAGGCGCTGGTGGCGGAAGTTTCCGCGGTTGCGGCGCGCTCGCTGTCGGTGGTCGCGGCGGAATACCGCGGCCTGACCGTCTCGCAGATGACCGACCTGCGCACGAAGGCGCGGGCGGCGGGAGTGTACGTGCGCGTGGTGAAGAACACGCTCGCGCGCAAGGCCGTCGCCGGCACCTCGTTCGAGTGCATTGGTCCGGTGCTCAAGGGGCCGCTGGTACTGGCGTTCTCGAAGGATGACCCGGGCGCAGCCGCGCGCGTGGTCAAGGCCTTCGCCAAGGACCACGACAAGCTCATCGCCAGGGCCGTGTCCCTGGGCGGTCAGTTGCTGCAGGCATCGGACCTCGAAAAGGTTGCCAGTCTGCCGACGCGCGAGCAGGCACTCGGGATCCTGATGGGCGTCATGAAGGCGCCGATCCAGAAGCTCGTGGGCACGCTCGCCGCGACCCCGTCGAAACTCGTGCGTACCCTCGCTGCGGTGCGCGACCAGAAGCAGGCCGCCGCGGCCTGAATCCGGAACCCATTCAGACATATTTCAGGAGACGACAATGGCTGTATCCAAAGACGAAATCCTCGACGCCATCGCCAAGATGAGCGTGATCGAGGTGGTCGAGCTGATCGCGGACATGGAGAAGAAGTTCGGGGTCACGGCGGCCGCTCCGGTGGCCGTCGCGGCGGGCCCGGCCGGCGCGGCCGCGGCCGCGGCGCCGGTGGAGGAGAAGACGGAGTTCACCGTGACGCTCAAGGAGTACCCGGCGGACAAGAAGGTGACCGTGATCAAGGTCATCCGCGAGATCACCGGCCTCGGCCTCAAGGAGGCCAAGGACCTGGTCGAGGGCGTGCCCTCGCTGGTCAAGGAAGGCATTCCGAAGGCCGACGTCGACACCATCAAGAAGAAGCTCGAGGAAGCTGGCGCCAAGGTGGAGGTCAAGTAACCTCCATGCGTCGCCTTGAATCCCGGGACGCCCTGGTCCCGCGGACTCCTGCACCGCGTATCGCACGCGGGTCCGGGGCCGGAAAAGTCCGGCTTCGGGCCCGCGTGCGCGTCCATGTTCTCTAGAGGGTGACACGATGCCGTATTCATTTACCGAGAAGAAGCGCATCCGCAAGAATTTCGGCAAGCAGCCGAGCATTCTGGAGGTGCCGTACCTGCTCGCGATCCAGCTGGACTCCTACCGCAGCTTCCTGCAGGCGGACACTCCGGAGGATTCGCGGCAGAGCACCGGGCTGCATGCCGCTTTCAGGAGCGTGTTCCCGATCTCCAGCTACTCGGGCAATGCGGTTCTCGAATACGTGCATTACCGGCTCGGCGAGCCGGTATTCGACGTCAAGGAATGCCAGCTGCGCGGACTGACGTTCGCCGCGCCGTTGCGCGTCAAGGTGCGCCTGATCGTGTACGACAAGGAAGCGACCGGCGCCAAGAAGCCGATCAAGGACGTGCGCGAGCAGGAGGTCTATCTCGGCGAGCTGCCGCTGATGACCGACAACGGCACGTTCATCGTCAACGGCACCGAGCGCGTGATCGTGAGCCAGCTGCACCGCTCGCCCGGAGTGTTCTTCGACCATGACCGCGGCAAGACCCACTCCTCGGGCAAGCTGCTGTTCTCCGCGCGCATCATCCCCTACCGCGGCTCGTGGCTGGATTTCGAATTCGATCCGAAGGACTGCGTGTTCGCGCGCATCGACCGGCGGCGCAAGCTTCCGGTGTCGATCATCCTGCGCGCGCTCGGCATGACCGAGACCGAGATCCTCGATACCTTCTTCGAGAAGAATACCTTCGAGCTGACGGCCGACAGCGCCGCGATGCGGCTGGTGCCGCAGCGCCTGCGCGGCGAGACCGCCACCTTCGAGATCCGCGCCGGCGATACCGTCATCGTCGAGGAGGGTCGGCGCATCACCGCACGCCACGTGCGCCAGCTCGAGGACGCCGGCGTCACCCAGCTGCCGGTGCCGCGTGAGTACCTGCAGGGCAAGATCCTGGCCCACGACGTGGTCAATACCGACACCGGCGAGATCATCGCCAAGGCCAACGAGGTCCTGACCGCGGCGAGCCTGCAGAAGCTCGTCGAGGCCGGTATCCACGAGGTCAACACGCTGTACGTGAACGACCTGGACCGCGGGCCGTATATTTCGGATACGCTGCGCATCGATCCGACCAAGACGCGCATGGAGGCGCTGGTCGAGATCTATCGCATGATGCGTCCCGGCGAGCCGCCGACCAAGGACGCCGCGGAGAACCTGTTCAACAACCTGTTCTTCAACAACGAGCGCTACGACGTCTCGGCCGTGGGCCGGATGAAGTTCAACCGCCGGGTCGGCCGCAAGGAGATCCTCGGTTCGCCGATCCTGTCGAAGGAAGACATCCTCGACGTGCTCAAGGTGCTGATCGACATCCGCAACGGCAACGGCACGGTGGACGATATCGACCACCTCGGCAATCGCCGCGTGCGCAGCGTCGGCGAGATGGCCGAGAACGCGTTCCGCGTCGGACTGGTGCGCGTCGAGCGCGCGGTCAAGGAGCGTCTCACGATCGCTGAGTCCGAGCCGCTGATGCCGCAGGAGATGATCAACGCCAAGCCGGTGGCTGCGGCGGTGAAGGAATTCTTCGGCTCCTCCCAGCTCTCGCAGTTCATGGACCAGAACAACCCGCTGTCGGAAGTCACGCACAAGCGCCGCGTATCGGCGCTTGGGCCGGGCGGACTGACGCGCGAGCGCGCCGGATTCGAGGTCCGCGACGTGCATCCGACGCACTACGGCCGCGTGTGCCCGATCGAGACCCCCGAGGGCCCGAATATCGGACTGATCAACTCGCTGTCCGTGTATGCCCGCACCAACCAGTACGGCTTCCTCGAGACGCCCTACCGGCGGGTCGAGGCCGGTCGCGTGACCGACCGGATCGACTATCTGTCGGCGATCGAGGAGGGCGAATTCGCGATCGCGCAGGCCAACGCGCGCACCGGTCCGGGGGGCGAACTCGGGGACGAGCTCGTGTCCTGCCGGTTCCAGAGCGAGTTCACGCTGATGCCGCGCGAGCGCATCAACTACATGGACGTCTCGCCGAAGCAGATCGTGTCGGTCGCCGCATCGCTGATCCCATTCCTCGAGCACGACGATGCGAACCGCGCGCTGATGGGATCGAACATGCAGCGCCAGGCGGTGCCGACGCTACGCTCCCAGACGCCGCTGGTCGGCACCGGCATGGAACGCCCGGTTGCGATCGACTCCGGCGTGGCCGTGGTCGCGCGACGCGGAGGCCGGGTGGACTCGGTCGATGCCTCGCGCATCGTGGTGCGGGTCAATGACGAGGAGACGCTGGCGGGCGAGCCAGGTGTCGATATCTACAACCTGACCAAGTACACGCGCTCGAACCAGAACACCTGCATCAACCAGCGTCCGCTGGTGAACGCCGGGGACGTGATCGCGCGCGGTGACGTGCTGGCGGACGGCCCGTCCACGCACCTGGGCGAGCTCGCGCTGGGCCAGAACATGCTGGTCGCGTTCATGCCCTGGAATGGCTACAACTTCGAGGATTCGATCCTGATCTCGGAGCGGGTCGTGCAGGAGGACCGCTTCACGACCATCCACATCGAGGAACTCACCTGCGTCGCGCGCGACACCAAGCTCGGGCCGGAGGAGATTTCCGCCGACATTCCGAACGTCGGTGACGCGGCGCTCGGCAAGCTCGACGAGGCGGGTATCGCCTTCATCGGCGCCGAGGTGCGCGCCGGTGACATCCTGGTCGGCAAGGTCACGCCGAAGGGCGAGACCCAGCTGACGCCGGAGGAGAAGCTGCTGCGCGCGATCTTCGGCGAGAAGGCCTCGGACGTGAAGGACACGTCGCTGCGCGTACCGCCCGGGATGGACGGCACCGTGATCGACGTGCGCGTGTTCACGCGCGATGGCATCGAGAAGGACTCGCGCGCGCAGTCGATCGAGAAGGCGGAGATCGAGCGGGTGCGCAAGGACCTGCAGGATCAGCGCCGCATCCTCGAGGACGACCTGTACCAGCGCATGCGCGGCATGCTGCTCAATCACACCGTGGCGAGCGGCACGAAGAAGCTCAAGGCCGGCACCCAGATCACCGCCGAGTACCTGGATGAGCTGCCGCGCGAGGAGTGGTTCCAGATCCGCCTCGACGACGAGGAGGCGAACGGTGCGCTGGAGGCCGCGGCCGAGCGGCTGCAGACGCAGCAGAAGGCATTCGACAAGCGCCTGGAGGAGAAGCGCGTGAAGATCACGGCCGGCGACGATCTCGCGCCTGGCGTGCTCAAGATGGTCAAGGTGTACCTGGCGGTCAAGCGCCGCGTGCAGCCCGGCGACAAGATGGCCGGTCGCCACGGCAACAAGGGCGTGATCTCGACCATCGTGCCGGTCGAGGACATGCCCTATCTGGAGGACGGTACACCAGTCGACATCGTGCTCAATCCGCTCGGAGTGCCTTCGCGCATGAACGTCGGCCAGGTGCTCGAGACGCACCTCGGCTGGGCGGCGAAGGGGCTCGGACTGAAGATCGGGCGCATGCTCGAACGCCAGGCGCAGACCGAAGAGCTGCGCGGCTTCCTGGACCAGATCTACAACCAGACTGGCGGCCAGAAGGAGCGCTTCGCCGAGTTCAATGACAAGGAGGTCCTGGAGCTCGCGCGCAACCTGAAGGAAGGCGTGCCGATGGCGACGCCGGTGTTCGATGGCGCGAGCGAGGCCGACATCAAGGGCCTGCTGGCACTGGCCGACGTGCCGCTGTCGGGCCAGACCTGGCTGTTCGACGGCCGGACCGGCGAACGCTTCGACCGTCAGGTGACGGTGGGCTACATGTACATGCTCAAGCTCAACCACCTGGTGGACGACAAGATGCATGCCCGTTCGACCGGGCCCTACAGCCTGGTCACGCAGCAGCCGCTCGGCGGCAAGGCGCAGTTTGGCGGCCAGCGCTTTGGCGAGATGGAGGTATGGGCGCTCGAGGCCTACGGCGCGGCCTACACGCTGCAGGAGATGCTCACGGTCAAGTCCGACGACACCGTCGGGCGCACCGCGATGTACAAGAGCATCGTCGACGGCAACCATGAGATGAAGGCCGGAATGCCGGAATCGTTCAACGTGCTGGTGAAGGAAATCCGCTCCCTCGGCATCAACGTCGAACTCGAGCAGGACTGAGGCATAGCCTCAAAGGTGTATCCATGAAAGACCTACTCAAGCTCTTCAAGCAGCAGACGCCGGTCGAGCACTTCGACGCGATCAAGATCGGGCTGGCCTCGCCGGAGATGGTGCGCGCCTGGTCGTACGGGGAGGTGCGCAAGCCCGAGACGATCAACTACCGCACGTTCAAGCCGGAGCGCGACGGCCTGTTCTGCGCCAAGATCTTCGGGCCGGTCAAGGACTACGAGTGTCTTTGCGGCAAGTACAAGCGCCTCAAGCACCGCGGTGTGGTGTGCGAGAAGTGCGGCGTCGAGGTCACGCAGTCCAAGGTGCGGCGCGAACGCATGGGCCACATCGAGCTCGCGAGCCCGGTGGCGCACATCTGGTTCCTCAAATCACTGCCCTCGCGCATCGGCCTGATGCTGGACATGACGCTGCGCGAGATCGAGCGCGTGCTGTACTTCGAGGCCTTCGTCGTGATCGATCCGGGCATGACGCCGATGCAGCGCGGCCAGCTGCTGACCGACGAGATGTACCTCGAGGCGATCGAGGAGCACGGCGACGAATTCGATGCCCGGATGGGAGCGGAGGCGGTGTTCGAACTACTGCGCACGCTCGACCTGAAGGCCGAGGTCATCAAGGTGCGCGAGGACATGGGCGCGACCGCCTCGGAGACCAAGCTCAAGCGGCTGTCCAAGCGGCTCAAGCTGATCGAGTCGTTCATCGAGTCTGGCAACAAGCCCGAGTGGATGGTGATGACCGTGCTGCCGGTGCTGCCACCGGACCTGCGCCCGCTGGTACCGCTCGACGGCGGTCGGTTCGCGACCTCCGACCTGAACGACCTGTACCGCCGCGTGATCAACCGCAACAACCGGCTGCGCCGCCTGCTCGAGCTGTCGGCGCCGGACATCATCGTGCGCAACGAGAAGCGCATGCTGCAGGAAGCGGTCGATGCGCTGCTCGACAACGGCCGCCGCGGCCGGGCTATCACCGGTACCAACCGGCGTCCGCTCAAGTCGCTGGCCGACATGATCAAGGGCAAGCAGGGCCGCTTCCGGCAGAACCTGCTCGGCAAGCGAGTGGACTACTCCGGCCGTTCGGTGATCGTGGTGGGCCCGACGCTGCGCCTGCACCAGTGCGGGCTGCCGAAGAAGATGGCGCTGGAGCTGTTCAAGCCGTTCATCTTCCACAAGCTGCAGTTGCGCGGTGAAGCCTCGACCATCAAGGCCGCCAAGCGCCTGGTGGAGCGCGAGGGTCCGGAGGTGTGGGATATCCTCGAGGAGGTCATCCGCGAGCATCCGGTGCTGCTCAACCGGGCGCCGACCCTGCATCGCCTCGGCATCCAGGCCTTCGAGCCGGTGCTGATCGAGGGCAAGGCGATCCAGCTGCACCCGCTGGTCTGCACGGCGTTCAACGCCGACTTCGACGGCGACCAGATGGCCGTGCACGTCCCGCTGTCGCTCGAGGCGCAGCTCGAGGCGCGGGCGCTGATGATGTCCTCGAACAACATTCTCTCGCCTGCCAATGGCGATCCGATCATCGTGCCCTCGCAGGACGTGGTGCTCGGGCTGTACTACCTGACCCGTGAGCGCGTAGGCGCGGTCGGCGAAGGCATGTTCTTCACCGACGTGCAGGAGGCGCATCGCGCCTACGAGAGCCGCACCGTCGATCTGCAGGCCAAGGTCAAGGTGCGCCTGCGCGAGTACGTGATGCAGGACGGGGAGCTCAAGCCCCGCCGGCGCCTGGTGGCCACGACGGTCGGGCGCGCGCTGCTCTCGGAGATCCTGCCGCGCGGTCTGTCCTTCGACATCATCAACATCGACATGACCAAGAAGGCGATCTCGGCCAGCATCAACGCCTGCTACCGCGCGCTCGGGCTGAAGGAAACGGTGATCTTCGCCGACCAGCTCATGTACACGGGCTTCCACTACGCGACCCGCTCGGCGGTGTCCTTCGGCATCGACGACATCGTGATACCGGAGCAGAAGGTCAAGCTGGTCGCCGCGGCGGACCGCGAGGTCAAGGAGATCCAGGACCAGTATGCCTCGGGCCTGGTGACCAACGGCGAGCGCTACAACAAGGTCGTGGACATCTGGTCGCGCGCGAACGATCAGGTCGCCAAGGCGATGATGGACAAGCTCGGCAGCGAGGAGGCGACCGACAGTCGCGGCGTCAAGCAGCGGCAGAAGTCCTTCAATTCGATCTTCATGATGGCGGACTCCGGCGCGCGCGGCTCAGCGGCGCAGATCCGCCAGCTGGCCGGCATGCGCGGCCTGATGGCCAAGCCCGACGGCTCGATCATCGAGACGCCGATCACGGCGAACTTCCGTGAAGGCCTGAACGTGCTGCAGTACTTCATCTCGACCCACGGCGCGCGCAAGGGCCTGGCCGACACGGCGCTCAAGACCGCCAACTCCGGCTACCTCACGCGCCGTCTGGTCGACGTCGCGCAGGATCTGGTGGTCACCGAGGTCGACTGTGGAACACAGAACGGCCTGGCGATGGCGCCGCTGGTCGAGGGCGGTGACGTGGTCGAGGGCCTCGGGGAGCGGGTGCTCGGACGCGTGACCGCGACCGACGTGCTTACGCCCGGCAAGGACGAGGTACTGCTGTCGGCCGGAACGTTGCTGGATGAGGGCGGGGTGCGCCTGCTCGAGCAGCAGGGCGTGGACCAGATCCACGTGCGCTCGCCGATCACCTGCCAGACGCGCTACGGCGTGTGCAGCAACTGCTATGGGCGTGACCTGGCGCGCGGCCGCCTGATCAACATCGGCGAGGCGGTCGGCGTGATCGCGGCGCAGTCGATCGGCGAGCCGGGCACGCAGCTCACGATGCGCACGTTCCACATCGGTGGGGCGGCCTCGCGGGCCGCGGCCGCCAGCAGCGTCGAGATCCGCAACCGCGGCACGCTGCGCTTCCACCACATCAAGACCGTCGAGCACGAGAAGGGGCACCTGGTGGCCGTATCGCGCTCGGGCGAGCTCGGAGTCGTGGACGAGTTCGGTCGCGAGCGCGAGCGGTACAAGATTCCCTACGGCGCGACCATCACGGCGAAGGAAGGACAGCGGGTCGAAGGCTCGCAGATCGTCGCGACCTGGGACCCGCATACGCACCCGGTGGTGACCGAGGTGGCGGGCTTCATCCGGTTCCAGGACTTCGTCGACGGCATGACGGTGGCGTCGCAGGTCGATGAGGTGACGGGACTGTCCTCCACCGTGGTGATGGATTCCAAGCAGCGCGGCGGCAAGGAGCTGCGTCCGACCATCAAGCTGCTGAACTCCAAGGGCAAGGAGGTCACGTTCGCGAACACCGTGATTCCGGCGGTCTACACGCTGCCGCCCGGGGCGCTGATCAACCTCGAGGACGGCGCCAAGGTGTCGGTAGGCGACATCATCGCGCGCATCCCGCAGGAATCCTCGAAGACCCGCGACATCACCGGCGGACTGCCGCGCGTCGCCGACCTGTTCGAGGCGCGCAAGCCGAAGGATCCGGCGATCCTGGCCGAGAAGAGCGGGACCGTCAGCTTCGGCAAGGAGACCAAGGGCAAGCGCCGGCTGGTCATCACCAGCGATGACGGCGAGAAGTACGAGGAGCTGATCCCGAAGTGGCGCCAGCTCAACGTGTTCGAGGGCGAGACGGTCGAGCGCGGTGAGGTCATCGCGGACGGCGAGCCGAATCCGCACGACATCCTGCGGCTGCAGGGCGTCGAGGCGCTGGCGAACTACCTGGTGCGCGAGATCCAGGACGTGTACCGGCTGCAGGGCGTGAAGATCAACGACAAGCACATCGAGGTGATCATCCGCCAGATGCTGCGCAAGACCGAGGTCGTGGCGGCCGGGGAGACCACGCTGCTGCGCGGCGAGCAGATCGACCGCTCGCGTGCGCTGGACATCAATGACCGTACCGAGACCGACGGCAAGCAGGCCGCGCGCCTGCAGCCTGTGCTGCTCGGCATCACCAAGGCCTCGCTCGCCACCGAGTCGTTCATCTCGGCGGCGTCGTTCCAGGAGACCACGCGCGTGCTGACGGAAGCCGCGGTCCGTGGACTCAAGGACGACCTGCGCGGACTGAAGGAGAACGTCATCGTCGGACGGCTGATCCCGGCTGGCACCGGCTTCGCGGCCCATGCACACCGGCGCCGGAAGTTCGACGAGAGCGGGCGGCGCAGCTTCATGGACGTGGGTGGCGCGGTCGGCGAGATGGACGACGCCAGCGTGGGCGAGGAAGAAAGCGCCGCCAGCTAGGCGAGGCTGACTCCAGGGCGCCTTGAGGGCAGCCCGGTCGCGCGCGGCGCATGCTGCGCGCGACCGGAAGCCTTGGCCTGCCGGCGTTTAAAGCGATGCTCAACTTCTCCGACGTCAGCGTGCGGCGTGGCAAGCGGGAGCTGTTCTCCGGCGCCACCTTCAGCCTGTTCCGCGGCGAGAAGGTCGGGATCACCGGCGAGAACGGCAGCGGCAAGTCGAGCCTGATGGCGCTGGTGCGCGGGGAGCTGCAACCGGAGGCCGGCAGCTTCGAGATGCCCGCACAGCTCGAGCTGGCGCACGTGTCGCAGGAGCTGCTGGCAACCGAGCAGAGCGCGATCGAGTTCGTGCTCGATGGCGACGCCGGACTGCGCCAGATCGAGCAGCAGCTGGCCGAGGCCGAACGGGCCGACGACGGCGAACGCCTCGGTGAGCTGCACGCAGCCTACGCGGCGATCGGCGGCTACGACGCGCGCAGTCGCGCTGGCCGGCTCCTGCACGGTCTCGGGTTCTCGAACGCTGATGAGACCCGGCCGGTCAGCGCATTCTCGGGCGGCTGGCGGGTGCGGCTCAACGTCGCGCAGGCCCTGATGTGCCGCTCGGACCTGCTGCTGCTCGACGAGCCGACCAATCACCTGGATCTCGACGCGATCCTGTGGCTCGAGACCTGGCTGCGCGAGTACCCGGGTACCTTGCTGCTGATCGCCCACGACCGCGAGTTCCTGGACGCCGTGACGGACCGCATCGTGAATATCGAGCACGGTCACGCGCGCGCCTATCGCGGCAACTACTCGGCCTTCGAGCTGCAGCGCGCCGCCGAGCTGGCCGAGCACTCGGCGCTATACGCGCGCCAGCAGCGCGAGATCCGCCACATGGAATCCTTCGTTGAGCGCTTCCGCGCCAAGGCGAGCAAGGCGCGGCAGGCGCAGAGCCGACTCAAGGCGCTCGAGCGGATGCAGCGCATCGCTCCCGCGCACGTCGACTCACCGTTCACATTCTCTTTTGCAGCGCCCGCGAAGCTGCCGCGCCCGTTGCTGGCGCTGGAGAAGCAGGGGGCCGGCTACGGCGGGCAGCCGGTCATCGCCTCGTTGAGCCTGACGCTCGCGCCCGGCGACCGGGTCGGGCTGCTGGGGCGCAATGGCGCCGGCAAATCCACGCTGATGAAGCTGCTGGCGGGGGTGCTGCCGGCGCAGGGCGGAACCCGGACCGAGGCTCGCGACCTGCGCATCGGCTACTTCGCGCAGCATCAGCTCGAACAGCTCGTGGTGCGAGATTCGCCGCTCCAGCACCTGCAGCGCATCGAGGCGGCGCAGGGCGGACCGCGCTCGGCGGAACAGACGCTGCGCGATTTCCTGGCCGGGTTCGGCTTTCCGGGAGACCGGGTGTTCGAGCCGGTCGCGCCGTTCTCGGGCGGTGAGAAGGCGCGGCTGGTGCTGGCACTGGTTGCCTACCAGCGTCCAAATCTGCTGCTGCTCGACGAGCCGACCAACCATCTGGATCTCGAGATGCGCCAGGCGCTCAGCGTGGCGCTGCAGGACTACGCGGGCGCGGTGGTGCTGGTGTCCCACGACCGCCACCTGCTCAGCACGGTCGCGGACGACTTCCTGCTGGTGCACGGCGGGCGCGCCGTGCCATTCGACGGGGATCTGGCGGACTATGCGCGCTGGCTCGGGCAGCAGTCCCAGGCTTCCGAGACGGCGAGCGCTGAGCCCGACTCGGCCGAGGCGCGCAAGCAGCGCCGGCGCCTCGAGGCGCAGCGTCGGGCTTCGATGAGCCCGCTGCGCGATGCCGTGGCGAGCCACGAGCGGGAACTCGAGCGTCTGGCGCGCGAGCGTACCCGCATCGAGGCGGAGCTCGCCACGGCCGCCAGCGGCAGCGACCGGCCGCGCCTGGCCCAGCTGCTGCGGGATCAGGGACGGCTGGTGCGGGCGATCGAGGAGGCGGAGGCGTCGTGGCTGCGCGCCAGCGAGGAACTGGAGGCGCAGCGCGACCCGGTGCCCTGAAGGGGACTACCGGTGCCCCAACGCGGCCTTCACCCCACAGTGCCGGGCTTGCTGCAGCACGGCAAGGCGTTGACTAAACACGCCTCGCTACCTAGAATCGCCGGCCTTTGTCGGCCCGGCCCATTGACAGCCTGACCGAAAGAACCGCGCCTCGAGCACGCCGGGCCGTCTCGTCACCGAGACGGCCCGGCGCGTCTCGTCGGTCGCCTCACAATTCGAAGGGAATGCTGGAGTCCGAATGGCCACTACAGGTCAGTTGATCCGTCAGCCACGCCGCGTGCAAGCCGAGAAGACCAAGGTGCCGGCGCTGGGCGCCTCGCCGCAGAAGCGCGGGGTGTGCACACGCGTCTACACGACGACGCCGAAGAAGCCGAACTCCGCGCTGCGCAAGGTGGCGCGCGTGCGCCTGACCAATGGCTATGAGGTCAGCAGCTACATCGGCGGCGAGGGCCACAACCTGCAGGAGCACTCGGTCGTGCTGATCCGCGGTGGCCGCGTCAAGGACCTGCCGGGCGTGCGCTACCACACGGTGCGCGGCACGCTGGATTGTGCCGGCGTCGGCAACCGCAAGCAGGGTCGTTCGAAGTACGGCGCCAAGCGCCCGAAGAAATAACGAGGAAGTGCCCCATGTCCCGTCGCGCCGCGGCCCCGAGCCGCACCATTCTTCCGGATCCGAAGTTCAACAGCGAGATGCTCGCGAAATTCATGAACGTGGTCATGCAGAGCGGCAAGAAGTCGGCCGCCGAGCACATTCTCTACGGTGCCATCGAACGCATCACGGAGAAGACCGGTCGCCAGGGTGGCGAGGCGATTGAACTGCTCTCGCAGGCCCTGGACAACGTGAAGCCGGTGGTGGAGGTGAAGTCCCGCCGGGTCGGCGGCGCCACCTACCAGGTGCCGGTCGAGGTGCGCGCCAGCCGTCGCCAGACGCTCGCGATGCGCTGGGTGATCGAGGCCGCCCGCGATCGCAGCGAGAAGTCGATGGCCTTCCGGCTGGCGCACGAGCTGCTCGATGCTGCCGAGAACCGCGGTGCGGCCGTGCGCAAGCGCGAGGACACGCATCGCATGGCGGAGGCCAACAAGGCCTTCGCGCACTACCGCTGGTGAGCCTCCGCGCGCCGACGGCGGGGATCATTTCCAGGAATCTATCGTGGCACGTGCAACGCCCATCGAGCGTTACCGGAACATCGGCATCTCGGCGCACATCGACGCCGGGAAGACGACCACGACCGAACGGATCCTGTTCTACACCGGCGTGTCGCACAAGATCGGCGAAGTGCACGATGGCGCGGCGGTGATGGATTACATGGAACAGGAGCAGGAGCGCGGCATCACGATCACGTCCGCCGCCACGACCTGCTTCTGGAAGGGGATGGACAAGAACTTCCCCGAGCACCGGATCAACATCATCGATACCCCCGGGCACGTCGATTTCACGATCGAGGTCGAGCGCTCGCTGCGCGTACTGGACAGCGCGGTGGCGCTGTTCGATTCCGTGGCCGGCGTGCAGCCGCAGTCCGAGACGGTCTGGCGGCAGATGAACCGTTACGGCGTGCCACGCATCGCCTTCGTGAACAAGATGGACCGCGCCGGTGCGAACTTCGAGCGCTGCGTGGACATGATCCGCACGCGCCTGCGCGCGAACCCGGTGCCGATCCAGCTGCCGATCGGCGCCGAGGAGAACTTCGAGGGCGTGGTCGATCTCGTCCGGATGAAGGCGATCCGCTGGGACATGGAAACCCAGGGGATGAAGTTCGAATTCGGGGAGGTTCCCGAAGGCCTGCGCGCACAATGCGAGCAATCCCGTGCGCGCATGATCGAGGCGGCCGCCGAGGGCGACGAGCAGCTGCTCGACAAGTACCTCGAGGCGGGCACCTTGAGCGACGAGGAAATCAAGCGCGGGCTGAAGGCGCGGGCGCTCAAGAACGAGATCGTGCTGTGCATGTGCGGCACCGCGTTCAAGAACAAGGGTGTGCAGGCGCTGCTGGATGCCGTGATCGAATACATGCCATCGCCGGTCGAGATGCCCGAGGTCAAGGGAATCGGCAGCAACGGGGAGACGGTCACGCGCCGCGCGGACGACGACGAGCCGTTCGCCGCCCTGGCGTTCAAGATCCTGAACGATCCATTCGTCGGCAACCTGACCTTCTTCCGCGTCTATTCCGGCACGCTCAACTCGGGCGATACCGTGTACGTGCCGACCAAGGGCCGCAAGGAGCGCATCGGGCGGCTGCTGCAGATGCACGCCAACGAGCGCAGCGAGATCAAGGAAGTGCGCGCCGGGGACATTGCGGCCGCGGTGGGCCTCAAGGACGTGATCACCGGCGACACGCTGTGCGACCTCGAGAAGGTCATCACGCTCGAGAAGATGATCATTCCGGTGCCGGTCATCTCGGTGGCCGTGGAGCCGCGGACCCAGGCCGACCAGGAGAAGATGGGCATGGCGCTGCAGCGCCTCGCCAAGGAAGACCCCTCGTTCCGCGTGTCGACCGACGAGGAGTCGGGCCAGACGATCATCTCGGGGATGGGCGAGCTGCACCTCGAGATCATCGTCGACCGCATGAAGCGCGAGTTCAAGGTCGAGGCCAACGTCGGCAAGCCGCAGGTGGCCTACCGCGAGACGATCCGCGGCCGCGTCGAATCCGAGGGCAAGCACGTCAAGCAGTCCGGCGGGCGCGGCCAGTACGGGCACGTCTGGCTCAAGATCGAGCCGAACGAGACCGGCAAGGGCGTCGAATTCATCAATGGCATCGTCGGCGGCAGCGTGCCGCGCGAATTCATCCCGGCGGTCGAGAAGGGCGTGAACGAGGCCTGCGACACCGGCGTGGTCGCGGGCTATCCGGTCGTGGACGTGAAGGTCACGCTGTTCGACGGTTCCTACCACGACGTCGACTCGGATGAGATCTCGTTCCGCATGGCCGCGATCTTCGGCTTCAAGGACGGTTTCCGCCGCGCCAAGCCGGTGATCCTCGAGCCGATCATGAAGGTCGAGGTCGTGACCCCGGAAGAATACATGGGTGACGTGATCGGCGACCTGAACCGCCGCCGCGGCCAGATCATGAGCATGGAAGACCTGCCGATGGGCAAGACCGTCACGGCCGAGGTGCCGCTGTCGGAGATGTTCCAGTACGCGACCAACGTGCGCTCGATGAGCCAGGGCCGGGCCACGTTCACGATGGAATTCGCGAAGTACATGGAAGTGCCGGCGACCATCGCCGACACGATCATCAAGAAATAGACCAGTCACAGTGAATGAATCTTTTGCGAGGTCAATGACATGTCCAAAGAAAAGTTTGAGCGCACCAAGCCGCACGTAAACGTTGGGACGATTGGGCATGTAGATCATGGCAAGACGACGCTGACGGCGGCGCTGACGAAGGTGATGGCGGAGACGAACGGCGGGACGTTCGTGGCCTATGACCAGATTGACAAGGCGCCGGAGGAGAAGGCGCGCGGGATTACGATCAGCACGGCGCACGTGGAGTACCAGAGTGCGGCGCGGCATTACGCGCACGTGGACTGTCCCGGGCACGCGGACTACGTGAAGAACATGATCACGGGTGCGGCGCAGATGGACGGTGCGATTCTGGTGGTATCGGCGGCGGACGGGCCGATGCCGCAGACGCGTGAGCACATCCTGCTGGCGCGCCAGGTAGGGGTGCCCTACATGGTGGTGTTCATGAACAAGGCGGACATGGTGGATGACAAGGAGCTGCTGGAGCTGGTGGAGATGGAGGTGCGCGAGCTGCTCACGGCGTACAAGTTTCCCGGGGAGAAGACGCCGATTGTGATTGGCAGTGCGCTCAAGGCGCTGGAAGGGGACAAGAGCGAGATTGGGGTACCGGCGGTGATTCGGCTGGTGGAGGAGATGGACAAGTTCATTCCTGTGCCCAAGCGGGACATTGACAAGCCGTTTTTGATGCCTGTGGAGGACGTGTTTTCGATCTCCGGGCGCGGGACGGTGGTGACGGGGCGCATTGAGCGCGGGATTGTGAAGGTGAACGATGAGGTGGAGATCATCGGGCTGAAGGCGACGGCCAAGACGATCTGCACGGGGGTGGAGATGTTCCGCAAGCTGCTCGATGAGGGGCGTGCTGGGGACAACGTTGGGGTGCTGCTGCGGGGCACGAAGCGCGAGGAGGTCGAGCGCGGGCAGGTGCTGGCCAAGCCGGGGAGCATCACGCCGCACACGCAGTTCGAGTGCGAGGTGTACGTGCTGACCAAGGAGGAGGGCGGGCGACACACGCCGTTCTTCAAGGGCTACCGGCCGCAGTTCTACTTTCGCACGACCGACGTGACGGGTTTGATCGAGCTGCCGGGCAACACCGAGATGGTCATGCCCGGGGACAACATCAAGATGACGGTGGAGCTGATCGCTCCGATCGCGATGGAGGAGGGCCTGCGCTTTGCGATCCGCGAGGGCGGACGCACCGTGGGCTCCGGCGTGGTCTCCAAGATACTGAAGTGACATATGGCTAACCAGAACATCCGCATACGGCTCAAGGCTTTCGACCATCGTCTGATCGACAACTCGGCGCGCGAGATCGTCGAGACCGCACGGCGCACCGGCGCCACGGTGCGCGGTCCGGTACCGCTGCCGACCAAGATGGAGCGCTTCACGCTGCTGGTCTCCCCGCACGGCGACAAGGACGCGCGCGACCAGTACGAGCTGCGCACCCACAAGCGGCTGATGGACATCCTGAACCCGACCGACAAGACCGTGGACGCGCTGATGCGCCTCGAGCTGCCGGCCGGCGTCGATGTGCAGATCCGCCTGAACTAAAGGCGGCGGGAGCCGCCGCGAGCGACGGCACGGCAGTTGCTTAGGCAGGGGCTCGCCGATATACTGCGCGGCCTTTTCGCCCCCCCGGAAGGTCCGGCCCCGTGGCCGATCGCGGCGGTTTGGCAAGGGCGATTTTTCCCGCGAAAGCGGCATTTATCGGGCGAGGTTGGCCGGCCGTAAGGGCTAAGGCCAAGACCACTCGAGAGCATCGGCGCCGTGCGCGGCGCTGCCCTCCTGTAGTCATTTACGCCCCGAGAGCGATTCGGCCTGCACCCATTGTCGTTTGGGTCGTGCAGGCCCATGCGAGGACGAGACCATGGCTATCGGACTGGTCGGCCGCAAGTGCGGCATGACGAGAATTTTCACGGCCGCTGGCGAATCGGTGCCCGTGACTGTCGTTGAGGTGCTCCCAAACCGGGTCACCCAGGTCAAGTCGGCCGAGAAGGATGGCTATCGCGCGGTGCAGGTCAGCTTCGGCACGCGCCGTCCCCAGCTGCTCACCAAGGCGGTTGCCGGCCACTACGCGAAGGCGAACGTCGCACCCGGCCGCGGACTGCTCGAGTTTCGCCTCAAGGAGACCGACGGCGTGGATCTCAAGGCCGGCAGTGAACTCAAGGTGGACCTGTTCACTGAAGGCCAGGCCGTGGATGTCACCGGCATCACGATCGGCAAGGGCTATGCGGGCGTCATGAAGCGGCACAATTTTGCGGGCGGCATGGCGACCCACGGCGCCTCCCTCGCGCACCGCGTGCCGGGCTCGATCGGCCAGCGGCAGACGCCGGGCCGGGTATTTCCGGGCAAGCGGATGTCGGGGCACATGGGTGTGGTGCGCCGCACCACGGAGAACCTGAAGGTCGTCGGCGTCGATGCACCGCGCAACCTGCTGCTGATCAGCGGCGCCGTGCCGGGCGCCGAAGGCGGTCAGGTGATCGTGCGCGCTTCGGTGAAGGCGGCGCGACAGGCTGCCCGCAAGACCATCCAGCCGACCAAGGCGGCCGCGCCGCCGAAGGCTGCTGCTGCGGCGAAGCCGGCGGCGCCCAAGCCAGCCCAGCCGAAGAAGAAGTAATTGCCATGAAGCTCAAAGTTGCGAATGGCGGGGCCGAACTCGCCGTATCAGACGAGACCTTCGGGCGCGAATACAACCCGGCGCTGGTGTTCCAGGTGGTCAACGCCTACCTGGCTGCCGGACGCACCGGAACCAAGGCCCAGAAGACGCGCGCGGAAGTACGCGGCGGCGGCAAGAAGCCCTGGGCCCAGAAAGGCTCCGGTTCGGCGCGCGCCGGCTCGATCCGCAGCCCGATCTGGGTCGGTGGCGGCCGCGCCTTCGCCGCCCAGCCGCGGGACTTCACGCAGAAAGTGAATCGCAAGATGTATCGCGGCGCAATCCGCGCGATGCTCTCCGAACTGGTGCGCCAGGACCGTCTCGTCGTGACTCCTTCCTTGAGCCTCGAGGCGCCGAAGACGCGGCTGCTCGCCGCGCACCTGAAGTCCCTCGCGCTGGATAACGTGCTGATCATCGTTGAGGCTCCGGATGAGAAGCTCACGCTCGCGGCCCGCAACCTGCCGCACGTCGAGCTGCTCCCCGCCTCCGCGATCAATCCGGTCAGCCTCGCGCGCCACGACAAGGTCCTGGCGACCGTCGGCGCGCTCAAGCTGATCGAGGAGCGCCTGCAATGACCACCAACGCATCGCGCAAGCCGCTCGGGACCGAAGGGCTGATGAACGTGCTGCTCGCCCCGCACGTGACCGAGAAGACCTCGGTCGCGCTGCAGGAGCGCAACCAGTACGCCTTCCGTGTGCGCCGCGACGCGACGCGCGTGGACGTACGCCGGGCGGTCGAACTGATGTTCAGCGTCAAGGTCGAGGCCGTGCAGGTCGTGAACGAGCCGGGCAAGCGGCGGCGCTTCGGCGCGCGCTCCGGCCGCACGCAGGACTCGAAGAAGGCCTATGTCCGACTGGCCGCGGGCCAGAGCATCGACTACGAAGCGCAGGTCAAGCGCTGAACCCACGCCGCAGCCGAGATATACCAACATGGCCCTGATCAAATTCAAGCCCACCTCGCCCGGCACGCGCTTCCAGGTGCGCATCAGCCGCAAGCACCTGCACAAGGGTGGTCCGTTCGAGGCGCTGACCGTGGCGCAGAGCCGGACCGGTGCGCGCAATCATTTCGGACGCATCACCACGCGCCATATCGGCGGCGGATCGCGCCAGAAGTACCGCCTGATCGATTTCCGGCGCGACAAGGACGGCATCGCCGGCGCGATCGAGCGCGTCGAGTACGATCCGAACCGCACCGCGCACATCGCGCTCGTGCTGTACAAGGATGGCGAGCGCCGCTACATCCTGGCGCCCAAGGGCCTGAAGGCGGGCGACGAGATCCGCTCCGGCAGCGAGGCGCCGATCAAGGCCGGCAACGCGATGGCGCTGCGCCACATTCCGGTCGGATCGCTGGTGCACAACATCGAGCTCAAGCCCGGTCGGGGCGGCCAGATGGCGCGCAGTGCCGGCAGCTCGGCGCAGTACACCTCGCGCGAGGGGCTGCACGCGTACCTGCGCCTCAAGTCCGGCGAGATGCGCAAGGTGCACATCGACTGCCGTGCCACGATCGGCGAGCTCGGCAACGACGAGCACAACCTGCGCAAGTACGGCAAGGCCGGGGCGATCCGCTGGCGCGGCGTGCGCCCGACGGTGCGCGGGCTGGCCATGAATCCGGTCGACCACCCGCATGGTGGCGGTGAAGGCAAGTCAGGCCAGGGCAACCCGCACCCGGTGTCCCCGTGGGGCTGGAATACCAAGGGCAAGAAGACCCGGCGCAACAAGCGCACGAGCAACATGATCGTGCAGCGGAGGAACTAAGCGTGCCTCGTTCGTTGAAGAAAGGTCCATTCGTCGATCTGCACCTCGCCAAGAAGGTGCAGGTGGCCGCGCAGAAGAACGACCGTCGACCGATCAAGACCTGGTCGCGCCGGTCGATGGTAATACCCGACATGGTCGGACTGACGATCGCGATCCACAATGGCAAGCAGCACATCCCGGTGCTCGTGACCGAGAACATGGTCGGTCACAAGCTCGGCGAATTCTCCCCGACGCGGTTGTTCAAGTCGCATTCGGGTGATCGCAAAGTGACCAGCGCGGAGTAGACCCATGCAGGTGATTGCTCGACTGCGCCACGCGCGCATCTCGCCGCAGAAATGCCGCCTCGTTGCCGATTCGGTGCGTGGCAAGGGCGTCGGCAATGCGCTCGCGACCCTCAAGTTCATGCCGAAGAAGGGCGCGCGCCTGGTGCTCAAGGTGCTCGAATCGGCCGTGGCGAACGCCGAGAACAACCTCGGCGCCGATATCGACGAGCTGAAGGTGGCTCGCATCGAGGTCGACACCGCGCCGGTGCTCAAGCGCTTCGCGGCACGCGCCAAGGGCCGCGGCAACCGCATCGTCAAGCGCAACAGCCACATCATGATCCAGGTCAGCGACGGCAGGAAGGACTAGCAGATGGGCCAGAAGGTCAATCCCCTGGGGATCCGGTTAGGGATCACGCGTGACTGGACGTCCAAGTGGTACGCCGGCAAGAAACTGTTCCCGCAGCTCGTGCACACGGACTTTCGGGTTCGCGAGTTCCTCAAGAAGCGCCTGGTCGACGCCTCGGTGAGCCGCGTGCTGATCGAGCGCGCCGCCAAGAAGGTCAACATCACGATCCAGACGGCGCGCCCCGGCATCGTGATCGGCAAGAAGGGCGAGGACATCGACAAGCTGCGCGGCGAGACCGCGCGGCTGCTCGGCATGCCGCTCAGCGACGTGCGCCTGAACATCGCCGAGATCCGCAAGCCCGAGCTCGATGCGCAGCTCGTAGGCGAGAGCATTGCGCAGCAGATCGAGAAGCGGGTCATGTTCCGCCGCGCGATGAAGCGTGCGGTCATGAGCACGATGCGCAGCGGAGCGCTGGGTATCAAGGTGCGCATGTCGGGCCGGCTGAACGGCTCGGAGATCGCGCGTACGGAGTGGTACCGCGAGGGGCGTGTTCCACTGCATACCTTCCGCGCCGACATCGACTACGGCCTGGCCGAGGCCAGGACCACCTACGGCGTGATCGGCATCAAGGTCTGGATCTTCAAGGGTGAAGTCTTCGACCAGGCGCAGCTCGACCGCGCCGCGGAGAGCGCCGCGCCGGCCGAGGCCGCACCGGCCGCTGCCGCCATTCCGGGTGCCCCGTCCGCTGCGGGCGCTCCGGCCATGGTCGCGCCCGCGGCGGCACCTCCTGCGCCGGAGGCGACGGCTTGAGGCGCCTCGCGCCCCAACGCCACTGAGTCAACATCATGCTGCAACCAAAACGTACCAAGTATCGCAAGCAGTTCAAGGGCAACAATGGTGGCCTGGCACTGCGCGGGAACTCCGTGGCATTCGGCGACTTCGGCCTCAAGGCGGTCGACCGCGCGCGCATGACCGCGCGCGAGATCGAGGCGGCGCGTCGCGCGATGGCGCGCCATGTGAAGCGCGGCGGCCAGATATGGATCCGCGTCTTTCCCGACGTGCCAATCACCAAGAAGCCGCTCGAAGTGCGCATGGGCAGCGGCAAGGGCAACGTCGAGTACTGGATCGCCAAGGTCAAGCCGGGCAAGGTGCTGTTCGAGATGGAAGGCGTGACCGAGGAAGTCGCCCGCGAGGCCTTTCGGCTCGCCGGCTCCAAGCTGTCCGTGTCCACCACGTTCGTGAAGCGGCAGGTGCGCTGATGAAAGCCAGTGAATTGCGCAACAAGTCGGCGGCGGAGCTGCAGCAGGAACTACTGTCGCTGCGCAAGGAGCAGTTCGCGCTGCGGCTGCAGCGCGCCACCGGTCAGGCCGTGAAGCCCGACCAGTTCGGCAAGGTCCGCAAGAATATTGCCCGAGCCAAGACGGTGCAGCATGCGCTGCGCACCCAGGCCGCCGGAGTCAAGAAATGAGCACGGAAGTCACCAGCGCCGGCAAGTCGGTGCGCACGCTCACCGGACAGGTCGTGAGCAACAAGATGGACAAGACGATTGCGGTTGCGATCGAGCGCGTCGTGCGCCATCCGACCTACGGCAAGTTCGTGCGCCGTACGACCAAGCTGCTCGCGCACGACGAGAACAACGAGGCCCGTGAGGGCGATACCGTGTCCATCACGCCGTGCCGGCCGCTGTCGCGGCGCAAGTCCTGGCGCCTGCTCGCGATCGTCGAGCGCGGCGAGCAGGCCTGAAGAGGATTAGTCCCATGATCCAGATGCGAACCATGCTCAATGCCGCCGACAACAGCGGCGCGCGCACGCTGATGTGCATCAAGGTGCTCGGTGGCACGCGCCGGCGCTATGCGAGCGTCGGGGACGTCATCAAGGTGAGCGTCAAGGATGCGATTCCGCGCGGCAAGGTCAAGAAGGGCGAGGTGTACGACGCGGTGGTGGTCCGCACGCGGCGCGGCGTGCGCCGGCCGGACGGCTCGCTGATCAAGTTCGACGGCAATGCCGCGGTGCTGCTGACCAACAAGCTCGAGCCGATCGGCACCCGCATCTTCGGGCCGGTCACGCGCGAGCTGCGCAACGTCCAGTTCATGAAGATCATTTCGCTGGCACCCGAAGTGCTCTGACGTTTCAGGCGGTACGCAGACATGGAAAAGATCAGGAAGGGCGACCAGGTAGTGGTGATCTCGGGCCGGGACAAGGGCCGACGGGGCGCCGTGCTCGGCGTGCAGGCCGACGGTGTGCTGGTGGAGAACATCAATCGCGTGAAGCGGCACACCAAGGCGAACCCGCAGGCGAACAAGCCGGGCGGCATCATCGAGAAGGAAATGCCGCTGCCGGTCTCGAAGGTCGCGCTGTGGAACCCGGCCACCAAGAAGGGCGACCGCGTGGGCATCCGGCGGCTGGCCGACGGCAAGAGGGTGCGTTTTTTCAAGTCCAACGGCGAAATGATCGACGCCTGACGGGAACTGATATGGCAAGGCTGCAGCAGTACTATCGCGACCAGGTGCTACCGAAGCTCAAGAACGAGCTCGGCCTCTCCAATCCCATGGAGGTCCCGCGGATCACCAAGATCACGGTGAACATGGGCGTGGGCGAGGCCGTGGCGGATCGCAAGGTCATGGATGCCGCGGTCGGCGACCTGGCGAAGATCACTGGCCAGAAGCCGATCATCTGCAAGGCCAAGAAGGCGATCGCGACCTTCAAGGTCCGCGAGGGGCTGCCGATCGGCTGCAAAGTGACGCTGCGCGGTGCGCGCATGTACGAATTCCTCGACCGCCTGATCAGCGTGGCGATGCCGCGCATCCGTGACTTCCGCGGTGTCTCACCGCGCGGTTTCGACGGGCGGGGCAACTACAGCATGGGCGTGCGCGAGCAGATCATCTTCCCGGAGATCCAGTACGACCAGGTCGACCAGCTGCGCGGCATGGACATCACGATCACGACCACGGCGCGCGACAACAAGCAGGGCCGGGCCCTGCTCGACGCCTTCAACTTCCCGTTCCGCAAGTAGAGGAACACCCTATGGCCAAGACCAACATGATAGAGCGCGAGCATCGGCGCGCCCGGGTGGCGAAGAAGTACGCGGTCAAGCGCGCACAGCTCAAGGAAATCATCCGCAGCCCGAAGTCCAGTCCGGAGCAGCGGCTCGCGGCGCAGGTGCAGCTGCAGACCCAGCCGCGCGATGCCAGCGTGAGCCGCCAGCGGCGTCGCTGCCAGATCACCGGCCGCTCGCGCGGTGTGTATCGCAAGTTCGGGCTGGCGCGCACCAAGATCCGCGAGGTCGCGATGCGGGGCGAGATTCCGGGTCTCGGCAAGGCGAGTTGGTAGGAGAGTCGAACGATGAGCATGACCGATCCGATCGCCGACCTGCTGACCCGCATACGCAATGGCCAGTCCGCACGCAAGACCAGCGTGACCGTCGGGGCGTCGAAGCTCAAGACTGCCATCCTCAAGGTGCTGAAGGCCGAGGGCTACATCGCGGACTTCACCGCCTCGAGCGACGATGGGAAGCCTACGCTCGCCATCGAGCTCAAGTACTACGAGGGCCGCCCGGTCATCGATCGCATCGAGCGGGTGAGCCGTCCGGGGCTGCGTATCTATCGCGCCAAGGGCGAATTCCCGCGCGTGCTCGGCGGCATGGGTACGGTCATCGTCTCGACGCCGAAGGGCGTCATGACCGACAAGGCGGCACAGGCGATCGGCCAGGGTGGAGAAGTGCTCTGCATCGTTGCCTGACGCAACGAAAGCTGATGGGAAACCGAAAATGTCCAGAGTTGCCAAGAGACTGATCGACCTGCCCGCCGGGGTCACCGTGAGCGTGACTCCCGGATCCGTGACCGTGAAGGGCGCGAAGGGCAGCCTGACCGTCGCGGTCAGCGCCGGCGTGTCAGTGGTGCAGGAAGCCAAGACGCTGCAGGTGCACTACCAGGGCGACGACTCCGCGCGCGTGCGCGCCGGCGCCACCCGCGCGCATCTCGCGAACATGGTGCGCGGCGTGACCACCGGCTACGAGCGCAAGCTCGAGCTGGTCGGCGTCGGCTTCCGTGCCGCGGTGGCCGGCAAGTCGCTGAACCTGACGCTGGGGTTCTCGCATCCGGTCAGCTTCCCGGTGCCCGAGGGCATCACGATCGAGACGCCGAGCCAGACGGAGATCCTGATCAAAGGCACCGACCGCCAGCGGGTCGGCCAGACCGCCGCGGAAATCCGCCACATCCGGCCGCCGGAGCCCTACAAGGGCAAGGGCGTGCGCTACTCGGACGAGCAGATCACCCTCAAAGAAGGCAAGAAGAAGTAGCGCAGCGAGAGCCACATGAACATCACGAAGAAGGAGCGGCGCCAGCGCCGCGCACTGAAGACCCGGGCGCAGATCCGCGCGCTGCGCGTCGCACGGCTGACCGTGCACCGCACGCCGCAGCACATCTATGCGCAGCTGTTCGACGGCGACGGGGCGAAGGTGCTGGCCGCGGCTTCCACGGTCCAGAAGGACGTGGCGGCCGGACTCAAAGCCACCGGCAATGTCGAGGCCGCGCGCGCGGTCGGTCGGGCGATCGCCGAACGGGCGCGCACGCTCGGTGTCACGCGCGTCGCGTTCGACCGATCCGGCTTCCAGTTCCACGGCCGCATCAAGGCGCTCGCGGACGCGGCGCGTGAGGCCGGACTCGAGTTCTAAACCGATCGCTGCCCGAGGGCGGGCGAGGCACGACTATGGCAAGAATGGAAAAGACACAGAGCGCGGACGAACTGGTTGAGAAACTGGTTGCCGTGAACCGGACCGCCAAGGTCGTGAAGGGCGGGCGGCAGTTCGGATTTACCGCGTTGACGGTGGTCGGCGACGGCGCCGGGCGCGTCGGCTTCGGCTTCGGCAAGGCCCGCGAAGTGCCGGTGGCGATTTCGAAGGCAATGGCGCAGGCGCGCAAGAACATGGTCAACGTGAGCCTGCGCAACGATACGCTGCACTACGCCGTCAACGGTACGCACGGCGCGACGCGCGTGTTCATGCTGCCGGCTTCCGAGGGAACCGGCGTCATCGCGGGCGGCGGCATGCGCGCGGTGCTCGAGTGCGTCGGGGTGCGCAACGTGCTCGCGAAGAGCTATGGATCGCGCAATCCGATCAACGTCGTGCGTGCGACCGTCAATGCGCTCGCGAGCGTTCGCTCGCCCGAGGACATCGCCGCCAAGCGCGGCAAGACCGTCGAGGACATCCTTGGCGGGAGCGTCGCATGAGCGGTGCCGCAGCCGGAGCGCGGGCCCTCAAGGTCACGCTGGTGCGCAGCACCGCCGGACAGCTGCGGCAGATCGCCGCCTCGGTGCGCGGTCTCGGCCTGCGTCGTCGGCACCAGAGCGTGAGCGTGGCTGATACCGCGGAGAACCGCGGCATGATCCGCGCGGCGGGGCATCTGCTCAAAGTGGAGTCGAACTGAAAATGTCGGAACTGCGATTGAATGGCCTGCGTCCGGGCTTAGGTTCGCGCAAGCCCCGCCTCCGGGTCGGGCGTGGCGCCTCCGCCGGCCAGGGCAAGACCTGTGGCCGCGGGGTCAAGGGCCAGCGTGCGCGCAAGGGCGGCTATCACAAGGTCGGCTTCGAGGGCGGTCAGATGCCCCTGCAGCGCCGCCTGCCCAAGGTCGGCTTCCGCTCCGCCGTGAAGGCGACACGCGCCGAAGTGCGCCTCGGAGAGCTCACCAAGCTGGCCGCGGCGGTGATCGACCTCGCGGCGCTCAAGGCCGCCGGTATCGTGTCGGCCGGGGCGGAGCAGGCCAAGGTTGTGCTATCCGGGGAGATCAAGGTGCCGGTCACGCTCAAAGGCGTCGGTACCACCAAGGGCGCGCGCGCGGCGATCGAGGCCGCCGGCGGGAAGATCGAGGACTGAAGTGGCCAATTCCACGCTCACCAACCCAGCCAGCGTGCTGGCCGACGCCGGACGCCTGGGAGAGATCCGAGGCCGACTGGTGTTCCTGGTGCTGGCGCTCGTGGTCTACCGCATCGGCACCTTCATTCCGGTGCCGGGCATCGACCCGGCCGCCGTGGCGCGCTATTTCAACGACCAGTCGAACACGATCCTCGGCGTCGTCAACATGTTCTCCGGCGGCGCGCTGCAGCGCCTGTCGATCTTCGCGATGGGCGTGATGCCGTACATCTCGGCGTCGATCATCATCCAGATGCTCTCGATGGTGGTGCCCTCGCTGATGGAGGCGCGCAAGGAGGGCGAATCAGGCCGGCGGCGCATCACCGAGCTCACGCGCTACGCCGCGGTCGGTCTGGCGCTGTTCCAGTCCTTCGGCGCCGCGGTCGCGCTCAGCAATGGCGGCATGACGCTGGCCAAGGGCTTCTTCGAATGGCTGTTCCCGGCCACGGTCACGATGACCACCGGCACGATATTCCTGATGTGGCTCGGCGAGCAGATCACCGAACGTGGCGTTGGCAACGGCATCTCGATGATCATCCTGTCGGGCATCGTGGCCGGACTTCCGGGCGCGGTCGGCCGGACCTTCGAGCAGGTCAGCACGGGCGAGATGAATCCGCTGTTCGCGATCCTGCTGATCGGCATCGTGATCGGCGTGACCGGGTTCTGCGTGTTCATGGAGCGTGCGCAGCGCAAGATCACCGTCAACTATGCGAAACGGCAGGTCGGCCGCCGCATGTATGCCGGGCAGAGCAGCCACCTGCCGTTCAAGCTGAACATGTCGGGCGTGATCCCGCCGATCTTCGCCTCGAGCCTGCTGCTGTTCCCGGCGACCATCGCGAGCTTCTTCGGTACCAATCCGGACTCCAAGCTCAGCGAGATCCTGCAGGACGTGGCGACCTCGCTCGGCTACGGGCAGCCGCTGCACCTCGTGCTGTACGCGGTGCTGATCATGTTCTTCTGCTTCTTCTACACCGCGCTGGTGTTCAACTCGCGCGAGACCGCGGACAATCTCAAGAAGTCCGGAGCCTTCATCCCGGGCATCCGCCCGGGGCAGCAGACCGGCGAGTACATCGACAAGGTGCTCACTCGCCTGACGCTATGGGGCGCGATCTACATCATGGCCGTGTGCCTGGTGCCGGAGATCCTGGTCTCCTCCCAGGGCGTGCCGTTCCAGTTCGGCGGCACCTCGCTGCTGATCGTCGTGGTCGTGGTGATGGACTTCATGGCCCAGCTGCAGGCTCACCTGATGTCGCACCACTATCCGGGTCTGATGAAGAAGGCCAACCTGCTGGGCGGAGCGCGCGGCAGCTCCGGCCAGGGCTAGCGGCCGAAACCAGTAGCAGCGTGGGTGTCCGATGAAAGTACGTCCGTCCGTCAAGAAAATCTGCAAGCACTGCAAGATCGTGCGGCGCCGCCGCGTGGTCTATGTAATCTGCACCGACGCGCGCCATAAGCAGCGCCAGGGTTGAGGAAACACCATCATGGCACGCATCGCCGGCATCAATATTCCGATGAACAAGCACGTGAGCATCGGGCTCACGCACATCTTCGGCATCGGCCGTTCCCGGGCGCTCGAGATACTCGCGGGCGCGGGGATTGCCGCGACCACCAAGGTCAAGGATCTCACCGACGCCGAGGTCACTGCGATCCGCTCGCAGCTCGCGAAGTGGCCGGTCGAGGGCGACCTGCGCCGCGAGGTGTCGATGAACATCAAGCGCCTGATGGACCTCGGGACCTGGCGCGGAATGCGGCACCGCAAGGGGCTGCCGGTACGCGGCCAGCGCACACGCACCAACGCGCGCACGCGCAAGGGGCCGCGCAAGCAGGCGGTCAAGCTCAATGCGCCGCCCGGCAAGGCCTGAGCACGCAGCATGAATTCACACCAAGGCAATGACATCCATGGCTGAGCAGAAGAATCCACAGAATTCGCAAGCGGGCGCCGGCGGGCCGAAGAAGCCCAAGAAGGCGCGCAAGAACGTGCTCGATGCGATCGCGCATGTGCATGCGTCGTTCAACAACACGATCATCACGATCACGGATCGCCAGGGCAACACGCTGTCGTGGGCGACCTCCGGCGGCTGCGGATTCCGCGGCTCGCGCAAGAGCACGCCGTTCGCCGCGCAGGTCGCAGCCGAGAAGGCGGGCAACGCCGCCCAGGAACATGGCGTCAAGAACGTCGAAGTGCGCGTCGGCGGCCCGGGTCCGGGCCGTGAATCGGCAGTGCGCGCGCTCAACGCCTGCGGCCTGAAGATCACCAGTATTTCGGACGTCACGCCGATTCCGCATAACGGCTGCCGTCCCCCGAAGAAGCGTCGCGTTTAGCCGCGGCGGAGGAAGCAACAGCAACATGGCGCGATACATCGGTCCAACCTGCAAGCTCGCCCGTCGCGAGGGCACGGATCTGTTCCTCAAGAGCGGCGTGAAGCCGCTCGAGAGCAAGTGCAAGCTGCAGGTGCCGCCGGGCGGCATCAAGGGCGAGCGCCGTCAGCGGCTCTCGGACTACGGCCTGCAGCTGCGCGAGAAGCAGAAGCTGCGGCGCATGTACGGCGTGCTCGAGCGGCAGTTCCGCAACTACTACCAGTCGGCGGCGCGCCGCACCGGCTCGACCGGTGAGTCGCTGCTCAAGATGCTCGAATGCCGGCTCGACAACGTCGTGTATCGCATGGGATTCGCTTCGACCCGCGCCGAAGCGCGGCAGCTCGTCGGGCACAAGTCGGTCAACGTGAACGGCCACGCGGTCAGCGTGCCCTCCTACCAGTGCCGCGCCGGGGACGTGATCGAGATACGCGAGAAGTCGCGCAAGCAGCTGCGCATCCAGAGCGCGCTGGCGGTGGCGGCGCAGGTCGGGTTTCCGGACTGGGTGGAGGTCAGCGACAAGGAGTTCCGCGGAGTGTTCAAGGCGGTGCCGGCACGGGACGAAGTGCTGCCGGACATCAACGAGAACCTGGTCGTGGAGCTGTATTCGAAGTGAGCCGCGTCAGCGTGCGCCCGTCCGGCGCACCGGCCCGGATCTAAGCGTTCCAATTCAAGTTTGGGGTGTCGAAAGCCATGCATGCAACAGTATCGGAATTCCTGAAGCCCCGCGTCGTCAAGGTGCAGCCGGTGGCGCCTCGCCAGGCGCGCGTCGTGATCGAGCCGTTCGAGCGCGGATTCGGCCACACGCTCGGCAATGCGCTGCGGCGCGTGCTGTTGTCCTCGATGCCCGGAGCCGCGATCACGGAAGTGGAGATCGACGGCGTGCTGCATGAATACACCAGCATCGAGGGCGTGCAGGAGGATGTCGTCGACGTCCTGCTGAACCTCAAGTCGGTGGCGATCCGCATGCATTCCCGCAACAGCGCCGAGCTGCGCCTGCACAAGAAGGGGCCCGGCCCCGTGACAGCGGGCGACATCCAGGCCGACCACGATATCGAAGTGGTGAACCCCGAGTTCGTGATCGCGAACCTCACCAAGGCCGGCGAACTCACGATGCAGCTCAAGATCGAGCGGGGCCGTGGCTACCGTCCGGCGATCCAGCGCGTCGCCTTCGAGGAACAGAGCCGCCCGATCGGTCGCCTGCTGCTCGATGCTTCCTTCAGTCCCGTACGGCGCGTGACCTACTCGGTCGAGGCGGCGCGCGTCGAGCAGCGCACCGATCTGGACAAGCTGATCATCGACATCGAAACCAATGGCACGATCGAGCCCGAGGAGGCGATCCGTCGCGCCGGTGGCATCCTGAAGGACCAGCTGTCGGTGTTCGTGGACCTGCAGGGCGAGGACGAGGCGGTTGCCAAGACCACCGAGATGCAGTTCGATCCGATCCTGCTGCGACCGGTCGATGAGCTGGAGCTCACGGTGCGCAGCGCGAACTGCCTGAAGGCCGAGAACATCCACTATATCGGCGATCTGGTGCAGCGCACCGAGGTCGAGCTGTTGCGCACACCCAATCTCGGCAAGAAGTCGCTGACCGAGATCAAGGAAGTCCTGCAGAGCCATGGGCTCATGCTCGGCATGCGCCTCGACGGCTGGCCGCCCGCCGGCCTCAAGCACGACGAAGAGACCAGCGCGGGCCTGATCTGACCGTCGGAAACTCATAGAGAGAAGTCATGCGTCACAAGCTTTCCGGCCGGCAGCTGTCCCGCAACAGCCCGCATCGCCATGCGATGCTGCGCAACATGGCGGCCTCGCTGCTGCGGCACGAAACCATCCATACCACCCTGCCGAAGGCCAAGGAGCTGCGGCGCGTGGTCGAGCCGCTGATCACGCTGGCGAAGACGGATACCGAGTCGCGTCGTCGCCTCGCGTTCGCGCGGTTGCGTGACCCCGAGGTCGTCACCAAGCTGTTCTCCGATCTGGGCGTGAGGTTCCGCGCCCGGATGGGCGGGTACACGCGCATCCTGCACCTGATGCCGCGCGCCGGGGACGCGGCGCCGATGGCGCTGATGCAGCTGGTGGACGGACCGGTGGCCGCGGCACAGACGGCGGCGCCTCCGGCTGCCGCGAAGGCCCGTGCGAAGCGCCCTGCGAAGCAGAAGGCGGCGCAGAGCGCGGAGGCGGCGGCGCCCACGCGCAGAAAGAAGGCTGCGGCGTAGGGATTGCAGGGATTGCAGGGAGTGTCCGGCATGAGCATCGGATCGGAATTCAAAGAATTTGCGATGAAGGGCAACGTCGTCGACATGGCGATCGGCGTCATCATCGGCGCCGGATTCGGCAAGATCGTCTCCTCCCTGGTCGGCGACGTGTTCATGCCGGTACTCGGCAGACTCATCGGCGGGTTCAACTTCTCGGACCTCGCCATCGGCATCGGCAATGACCCTACCGGCAAGGCGGTAGCGGTCAAGTACGGTGTGTTCCTGCAGAGCATCTTCGACTTCCTGATCATCGCGCTGGTGCTGTTCATGGCGATCAAGGCGATCAACCGGCTGAAGAAGCCGGCGCCTGTTCCAGCGGCCGAAGCCGCCCCGCCGCCGCGCCAGGAGCAGTTGCTCGAGGAGATCCGTGACCTGCTCGCCCGGCGCTGATCCGTCCACCGGACCAGCCACTGTTTAAAATTTGCATCAGAAACTATAGAATCCCGCGACGTGGATTCGCTGGCGTATCGGCCACGGGGTTGAACGTCACGAGGCGCGCTCTTTCCTTCAATCTCCTGGGGACCCATCGATGAATACAAAGCTTGCTCTTAGCGCTCTGGCGGCGGCACTGGTGCTCGCGGCTTGCAGCAGCAGCCCGGATTCCACTGCTCCGGCGGCCGCCCCGGCGGCTCCTGCGGCACCCGCCAGCCCGCCCGCTGACAGCACCGCCGCGGCCCCGGCCGCTCCGGCTGCCGACGCCGCTGCGCCCGCGGCTCCGGCTGCCACGACCCCGCCCGCGAAGCCGTAATTCGCGTCGGAGTTCGCTCAGTTCGTTCCGGGCGGCTACGCCCGGGACCCTGAGTTCTGGTCGAAAAGCCCGCGCAGGCCGGAGTGATCCGGTCTGCCGGGCTTTGCTATTTGCCTGGAATCTCGAGCGATGCATCAAGTCAGCCTCCGCAACAGCCGCAGCGCCCGGGATGACCGTCAGTGGATCGAGAGTGTGTTCGGGGACTACCTGGCCGATCTGGCCCCGGCGGCCACGGGACTGTTCCCTGCTCTCGGCGAGGTCGGACATCGGGCGCCCGACCAGCTGCTGCGCTGGTTCAGCGATATCCGGGCGCAGATCCTGACGATCCTCTACGGCGAGGAGCGGGCCGGATTCGCGATGGTGCACCGCCCCTCCGCCGCCGAATACTCGATGGCTGAATTCTTCATCGCCCGACCGTGGCGGCGGCTCGGGATTGGCGCGCAGGCGGTGCGGCTGATCTTCGACCGTTTCGCCGGGCAATGGCTGATCACCGAGCACTTGAGCAACGCCACGGCGGTCGAATTCTGGCGGGGCGTGGTCGCGCGCTATACCGCCGGGCAGTACGAGGAACGCATCGTCAACGGCGAAGTCCACCAGCGATTCGAGACCGGCCCGCGTCGTCGCTAGGGCGCCGCGCCAGCAGCGGTCGCAGGTACTGGCCCGTGACCGACTCGGCAACTTCGCAGATCGCCTCGGGGGTGCCCGCGGCCACCAGCCGTCCGCCGCGCTCGCCGCCATCGGGTCCGAGATCTATTACGTAGTCGGCGGTCTTGATTACATCCAGGTTGTGCTCGATCACGACCACGGTGTTGCCGGCGTCCCGCAGCTGGTGCAGCACCTGCAGCAGTTGCGCGATGTCGTGAAAGTGCAGCCCGGTGGTCGGCTCGTCGAGGATATAGAGTGAGCGCCCGGTGCCGCGCTTGGACAGCTCGCGCGCGAGCTTTACGCGCTGCGCCTCGCCGCCCGAGAGCGTGGTCGCGTTCTGACCGAGGCGCACGTAGGACAGCCCGACCTCCATCAGGGCGCGCAGCTTGCCGTCAATCGTCGGCACGTTCCCGAACATCGTCCGCGCGTCCTCGACCGTCGTGTCGAGCACTTCATGGATGCTGTGGCCGCGGTAGCGGATCTCAAGCGTCTCGCGGTTGTAGCGCCGGCCTCGGCACACATCGCAGGGCACATAGAGATCGGGCAGGAAGTGCATTTCGACGCGGATTACGCCGTCGCCCTGGCAGGCCTCGCAGCGGCCGCCCTTCACATTGAAGCTGAAGCGCCCCGCGTCATAGCCACGCGCGCGTGCCTCCGGCACCGCCGCGAACAGCTCGCGGATCGTCGTGAACAGGCCCGTATAGGTCGCGGGGTTGGATCGCGGGGTGCGGCCGATCGGGTTCTGGTCGATCTGGATCACGCGATCGAAGTATTCGAGTCCGTCGATGCCATCGCAGATGCCGGCACCATCGAGGCTCGAATCATTCAGGTGCGCCGCGGCGCGACGGTACAGCGTGTCCTCGACCAGCGTGGACTTGCCGGATCCGGACACGCCGGTCACGCAGGTCAGCAGCCCGACCGGCACCCCTACCGTGACCTGCCGCAGGTTGTTGCTGCGGGCGCCGCGTACGGTCAGCCACCGCGCAGGGTCGGGCGCGCGGCGCGCCGGGATCGGAATGAACGCCCGCCCCGACAGGTAATCCCCGGTCAATGAGGCGGGGTTGGCTTCGATCTGCGCCGGCGTGCCCTCGGCGACCACGTGGCCGCCGTGGGCGCCGGCTCCGGGACCCAAGTCCACGACGTGATCGGCGGCGCGGATCGCGTCCTCGTCGTGCTCGACGACGATCACGGAGTTGCCGAGATCGCGCAGGCGCTTCAAGGTCTTGAGCAGGCGCTCGTTGTCGCGCTGGTGCAGGCCGATCGAGGGCTCATCCAGGATGTACATGACGCCGGTGAGCCCCGAGCCGACCTGGCTCGCGAGCCGGATGCGCTGGGCCTCGCCGCCGGAGAGCGTGCCGGCTCCGCGATCCAGGCTCAGGTACTCCAGCCCGACGTCCACCAGGAAACTCAGGCGCGCCGACACTTCGCGGACGATGCGCGCCGCAATCAGCGCGCGCGCGCCGTCCAGGCTGAGCCCGGTGAAGTAGTCGCGCGCCTGGCCCACCGTCAGACGGGTTACCGCGGGCAGGTTGCGGCCGTCGAGCAGTACCGAGCGCGCGGCCTCGTTGAGCCGCGCGCCACCGCACTCAAGGCACGGCCGCGTACCGAGGTACTTGCGCAGCTCTTCGCGCACCGCCTGTGACTCGGTCTCCCGAAAGCGCCGCTCGAGGTTCGGTACGATGCCTTCGAACGCGTGCTTGCGGCGCGTGAGGTTGCGTCCCTCGCGCGATCGGAACTCGATCTGCTGCTGACCGCTGCCGAACAGCAGCAGCGTGCGTATCGCCTCGGGCAGCTCGGTCCAGGGCTGCTCGACATCGAATGCGTAATGACGCGCGAGGGATTGCAGCAGCTCGAAGTAGTGGGCGTTGCGCCGGTCCCAGCCGCGTACCGCGCCGCCGGCCAGCGACAGGTGCGGGTGCACGACGACGCGCTCCGGATCGAAGAACTCCTGGAACCCGAGGCCATCGCAGGCCGGACAGGCACCGGCCGGATTGTTGAACGAGAACAGCCGCGGCTCGAGCGGAGGCACCGTGAAGCCGCACTCGGGACAGGCGTGGCGGCTGCTGAATCGCATCGGCGGGAGCGTGGCGTTGTCGGGAAACACGGCTTCGGCGGTACCGTCCCCGATCCGGATCGCGGTCTCGAAGGACTCCGCGAGCCGCTGGCTCGCGTCCGCGCGCACCCGGAAGCGGTCCACGACGGCCTCGATCCGGTGCTTGCGCTTCGGATCGAGCTTCGGCGCCTCGTCGATCTCGTGTACGACGCCATCGATGCGCACGCGCACGAAACCCGACCCTGCCAGCTGTTCGAGCACCTGCGCGTGCTCGCCGCGCCGCTCGTCCACGATCGGCGCGAGCAGCAGCGCGAGCTCCCCGGCGGGCCGCTGCAGCACCGCGTCGACCATCTGGCTCACGGTCTGCGCCGCCAGATCGATGCCGTGGCGCGGACAGCGCGGCAGCCCGGCGCGCGCGAACAGCAGCCGCAGGTAGTCGTAGATCTCCGTCACCGTGCCGACCGTCGAACGCGGATTGTGCGAGCCGCTCTTCTGCTCGATCGCGATGGCCGGGGACAGACCCTCGATGCTGTCGACATCGGGCTTGTCCATCATGGCCAGGAACTGGCGCGCGTAGGCGGACAGGGATTCGACGTAGCGCCGCTGGCCCTCCGCATACAGCGTATCGAAGGCGAGCGAGGACTTGCCCGAACCGGACAATCCCGTAATCACGATCAGCCGCTCCCGGGGCAGATCCAGGTCGATGTTCGCCAGGTTGTGGGTGCGGGCGCCGCGTATGCGGATGGTCTGCATGGGGTACCTGGAGGAATCCTGAACGCGCGAAAGGCCAAAGAACCACTATAAACGCAGCGGCGGGTCACACTCAAAAGCTCTACAATCGAAGCGGCGAACGGAACATGAAAAGCAGCGAACGGAACATGCGCCGGGGCGTCGGCGCAGCGGAGAGGACCTCATGGCACGTGGCATCAATAAAGTCATCCTGATCGGTCACCTCGGCGCGGATCCGGAAACCCGCGCGATGCCTTCGGGACTCACCGTGGCGAATCTGCGGCTCGCGACCACCGAGAGCTGGAAAGACAAGCAGTCCGGCGAGCAGCAGGAGCGCACCGAGTGGCACAACGTCGCGCTGTTCGGGCGGCTCGGCGAGATCGCCGCCGAATACCTGCGCAAAGGTTCGCAAGTCTATATTGAGGGCCGACTGCGCACTCGCAAGTGGCAGGACAAGGAAGGCCGGGACCGCTACACGACCGAGATCGTCGGCAACGAGATGCAGATGCTGGGCGGGCGTGGCGGCGCGGGCGGCGGTGGCGGGGGTGGGCAAGGCGGCGCGGCCGGTGGCGGCTACGCGGAGCCCTCGGCTCGGGCCGAGAGCCCGGAGGGTGCCTCCGCCGGTGCGGGCGCGACCCGCGAGGAGTTCGACGACGACATCCCGTTCTAGCGGTCAATTATATAACTTATTGATAATAAAAGTATTATTTGCTATTCACGCGCGGGCCGCCTCAGGGTTCGCGTTCCCTGCCGGGGCCAAAACCGCTAGGCTGTGCGCTCGCCCAAAACCCGATCCGCATGGCTGGCCGCTACTACATCAAGACCTTCGGTTGTCAGATGAACGAGTACGACTCCGCACGCATGGCGGACGTGCTGCGTGCGAACCTCGGATTGCTGGCGACGGATGATCCGGAGCAAGCCGACGTACTGCTGATGAACACCTGCTCGGTGCGGGAGAAGGCCCAGGAGAAGGTGTTCTCGCTGCTCGGCGAATGGCGGGAGCGCAAGGCGCGCCGCCCGGAGCTGATCATCGGCGTCGGGGGCTGCGTGGCCTCCCAGGAGGGCGACGCGATCGTCGCGCGCGCCCCCTGTGTCGACCTGGTGTTCGGACCGCAGACGATCCACCGCCTGCCGCAGATGATCGAGCAGCTGCGCCGGCAGGGCCGCGCAGTCGTCGACGTCAGCTTCCCCGAGATCGAGAAGTTCGATCTGCTGCCGGCGCCGCGCGCCGAGGGCAGCCGGGCCTACGTCTCGGTGATGGAGGGTTGCAGCAAGTACTGCAGCTTCTGCGTGGTGCCGTACACGCGCGGCGATGAGGTCAGCAGGCCGTTCGAATCGGTGATCGCAGAGGTGGCCGTGCTCGCGGCCCAAGGGGTCGGGGAGATCGTGCTGCTGGGCCAGAACGTCAACGCTTACGACGGCCCGATGGCGGACGGCGCGCACGTGGATCTGGCGACCCTGATCCATCACGTCGCGGCGGTGCCCGGCGTGCAGCGCATCCGGTTCACGACCTCGCATCCGCTGCACTTCGGCGACAGCCTGGTCGAGGCCTATGCGCACGTGCCGCAGCTGGCCAGCCACCTGCACCTGCCGGTGCAGAGCGGCTCGGATCGCATCCTGGCGCTGATGAAGCGTGGCTACACCTCGTTGCAGTACCGCGAGCGGCTGCGCGCCGTGCGCGCGGTACGCCCCGGCATTGCGATCTCCACCGACTTCATCGTCGGGTTTCCGGGCGAGACGGAGCGTGATTTCGCCGCCACACTGCGCCTGGCAACCGAGATGCAGCTGGATCAGTCGTTCTGCTTCCTCTACAGCCGCCGCCCCGGGACTCCGGCCGCGGCGCTGCCCGATGAAGTCCCGCTCCCGATCAAGCAGGAACGCCTCGCGCGGCTGCAGGCGCGGCTCGATGCCCAGGCGCTCGACATCAGCCGCTCGATGGTCGGCAGCCTGCAGCGCGTGCTGGTCGAGCGGCATGCGAGCCGCGGTGCCGGGGAGCTCGCAGGCCGTACCGAGAACAACCGCTGGGTCAATTTCCCAGGTCCCGACTCGCTGCTGCAGCGCTTCGTCGAGGTCCGCATCACCGAGGCGCGACCGCATTCGCTGCGTGGCGCGCTGCCGGACGTCGCGACGGCACCGCCCGCCCGCGCGCGCGCGGCCAGGGCCTGAGCACGCGTGAATTCCGGCGCCATTGCCCGCGAATTCGCCCTCGAGCCCGCGGACAATACGCGTCTCGCGACGCTGTGCGGTCCGCTCGATGCGAACCTGCGCCTGGTCGAGACCCGGCTCGGGGTGCAGATTCGGCGGCGCGGCCATTCCTTCCGCGTGCGCGGCGCGCGCGCGGACTCGACCGAGTCGGTGCTGCGGGCGCTGTTTGCGCAGACGCGCGACCGCGAATTGACGCCTGAGCAGGTGCACCTGTGCCTCGTGGAGCATGCGCACGATGCGCCCATGGACGAGGACGACACGGTCGAGATCGCGACGATGGAGTCCCCCGGCTCAGAATCACGGGGCGAACGTGGCGCTGCGGCTCGGCGCAGCACGGTGCGCGCACGCGGTGCGCACCAGCGCGAATACCTGACCAGCATCCACCAGCACGATCTGAGCTTCGGCATCGGGCCGGCCGGAACCGGCAAGACCTATCTCGCGGTCGCGTGCGCGGTCGAGGCCTTGCTGGCCGAACGGGTGCGCCGGATCGTGCTGGTGCGCCCGGCAGTTGAGGCCGGCGAACGGCTCGGCTTCCTGCCTGGAGACATGGCGCAGAAGGTCGATCCGTACCTGCGCCCGATGTACGACGCGCTCTACGAGCTGATGGGGTTCGAGCGCGTCGCCCGTTTCATCGAGCGCAACGCGATCGAAGTGGCTCCGCTCGCGTTCATGCGCGGCCGCTCGCTCAACGAGTCATTCATCATCCTGGACGAAGCCCAGAACACGACGATCGAGCAGATGAAGATGTTCCTGACGCGCATCGGCTTCGGCTCGCGTGCAGTCGTGACCGGCGATCTCACGCAAACCGATCTGCCGAGCGGGCGGATGTCCGGGTTGCAGCATGCCCAGGCGGTGCTGCGTGGCGTCGACGGCGTCGCGTTCACGCTGTTCGACGCAGGCGATGTGGTACGTCACCCGCTGGTGCAGCGGATCGTGTGCGCCTACGAGTCCCATGAGCGCGCCGGCACGTCATGACACGGGTGCTGCGCGGCGGGCGGCGGCCCGCCAGACCTGCGCCGGGGCCGGCGTTGCGGGTCGAGCGGCGCGTCCGGGCCGGCTGGCAGCCGACGCGCGCCGACTTCCGGGGCTGGGCGGGCGCTGCGCTAGGTCGCGCGGCGGCCCGCAGCGAGCTTGGCTTGCGGCTGGTCGGTCCGGCCGAGAGCCGCTCTCTCAATGCGTGTTATCGGGGACATGACCATGCGACCAACGTGCTGTCGTTCCCGGCCCTGCCGAGTGCCACCAGTGTGGCGGGCTGGCTCGGCGACCTCGTGCTCTGCCCGGCGGTGGTGCGTGCCGAGGCGCGTGCGCAGGGCAAGAGCGCGCGCGCCCACTGGGCGCACCTGGTCGTGCACGGCGTGCTGCACCTGCTCGGCTTCGACCATGAGCATCCGCAGCAGGCGCGGCGCATGGAACGGCGCGAGATCGCTTGCCTGCGGCGGATCGGCATCGCGAATCCCTACCGGGCAACGGAGCGCTGACCAGCATGGCTAAGGAGGGCTCGGGCGGATCAGGACGCACCGGCGCCACCGGCCGCTGGCGCGCAACGCTCACGCGCACGCTGGCCGCCGGCCTCAAGGACCGCTCGCAGCTGGTCGAGATGCTCAGCCAGGCGCATCAGCGCGGCGTGCTCGACGCGGAGGCTTTCGCGATGCTCGAGGGCGTACTCGCGGTGGCCGACCAGCAGGTGCGCGACATCATGATTCCGCGGGCGCAGATGGCCTGCCTGCGCCGCGAGGATCCGATCGCCCGCATCCTCGCGGCGGTCGTGGAATCGGGGCATTCGCGCTTTCCCGTGCTCGATGGCGATCGCGATGACGTCGCCGGCATCCTGCTGGCGAAGGACCTGCTGCGGCTGTACGCCGGCGCCAGCCCGGCGAAGTTCGACATGCGCGAGTACCTGCGGCCCGCGGTGTTCGTGCCCGAATCCAAGCGGCTGAACGTGCTGCTCAAGGAGTTCCGGGTCAACCGCAACCACATGGCGATCGTGATCGATGAGTACAGCGGCGTCGCCGGGCTGGTCACGATCGAGGATGTGATCGAGCAGATCGTCGGCGACATCGACGACGAGTTCGACATCGAGGATGACCAGAACATCCGCCGTGAGGGCGAACGGCAGTTCAGCGTGCGCGGCAGCACGCGCATCGACGAGTTCAACCAGTACTTCCACGCCGAGCTGCCGGATGGCGAGTTCGACACGGTCGCCGGGCTGGTCATGAAGCAGCTCGGGCGCATGCCCCGGCGCGGCGAGAGCGTCACACTCGGGCCGTTCGAGTTCCGCGTGATGCGCACCGACCGGCGCCGCATCGACAGTTTGCGCGTCAGCATACCGCCACAGTTTCACGCCACGGCCCCGCCAGAGTGACGGGGCTGCGCGCATCGCTCGTGGCGCTGGCGGCCGGCGCACTGCTGGCCTGCGCATTCGCGCCGCTGCAGCTGTGGCCGCTCGCGATCCTGTGCCCGGCGGTGCTGATGTGGCTGTGGGAGGGCGCCGCGCCGCGCCGCGCGGCATGGCTCGGCTTCTGCTTCGGTGTCGGCACCTTCGGGCTCGGTACGTGGTGGCTGCTGATCAGCATCTATGGCTTCGGCGGTGCGCCGATCTGGCTCGCGGTACTGCTGCTGCTCGCGCTGGTCGCGATCATGGCCGCCTACCAGGCGCTGCTCGGCTACCTGGCGTCCCGGCTGCTGCCCGCAAGTGGTCCGGTGCGCTGGCTGCTCGGACTCCCGGGGCTGTGGCTGCTGGTGGAGTGGTGGCGCGGCTGGTTCCTGAGCGGGTTCCCGTGGCTGTCACTCGGCTACTCGCAGACCGATACGGTGCTGCGCGCGTTTGCACCGGTGAGCGGAGTGTATGGCGTGTCGGGGCTGCTGCTGCTCGGCAGCGGCGCGCTGCTGGCGCTGCTGCGCGGGACGCGCCGGGTGCGGATGCTGGCAGCGGCACTGCTGCTGCTGCCATGGGGCACCGGAGTGCTGCTGGATCGGGTGCTGTGGACGCGCGCAGCGGGCGCGCCGGTCAGCGTCGCGATCGTACAGGGCGCGGTGCCACAGGACCTCAAGTGGCAGGCGGATAATGTCGTGCCGACGCGCGAGCTGTATGCCCGACTGAACCAGCAGGCGCTCGGCGCGCAGCTGATCGTGTGGCCGGAGGCGGCGCTGCCGCAGCTGGCGAATGAGATTCCGCGGTTCCTCGGCCAGCTCTATTCGCAGGCGCGCGAGCGCCAATCCGACATGATCATGGGTATCCTGCGTGCCGACGGGCAGGACCGGTACTACAACTCGATCATGACGCTCTCGGATCGAGTGCGATTCTACGACAAGCACCATCTGGTGCCGTTCGCCGAATACTTTCCGGTTCCGGGCTTCATTCGTTCGTGGCTGCGGCTCATGAACCTGCCGTACTCGGATTTCACGCCGGGCGCCGCGCAGCAGCCAGCGGTCGACGCCGGCGGCACCACCCTCGCGCAGAGCATCTGCTACGAGGACGCCTATGGCAGCGCCAACCTGGCGCCGCTGGCGCACGCAGCGCTGCTGGTCAATGTCACCAATGACGCCTGGTTCGGGCATTCCTGGGCGCGCTACCAGCACTTCCAGATCGCGCGGATGCGAGCCATCGAGGCCCAGCGCCCGCTGCTGCGCGCGGCCAATGACGGCGTCTCGGCGCTGGTGGGCGAGCACGGGCAGGTGCTGGCGCGGGCGCCGGAATTCCAGCCCGTGGTGCTGCGCGGCACCGTGCAGCCGCGCGCCGGGCTGCCTCCCTACGCACGTGCCGGCGACATGCCGGCCATCCTGGCGGGGCTGCTGGCGGCCGCCCTTGCGATCTTGCGGGCGCGCCCCAAGATCCACAAGCGGGTGGTCGGTACCGCCGACGGTACCGCCGACGGTGCCGCCTGAAGGGGCTTCCGGAACCGCCGCGCCTCTTCAGGGTCTATCATGCAGCCATTCAACGACGGTCCGGAGTAGCTCAACTATGTCGCATCAGGATGTGGGGCCCCGCCTGCTGGGAGCCATTGCCCTCGTCACATTGTTCGCCGCCTGTTCCTCGCAGTCCTCCTCGGCCGCGGCGGCCAATGACCCGGCGAAGCCGGCGCTGCATCCCGCCGCCGCGGTGATGGTGAGCCCCGAGGCGATCGCGGCCGCAAACCGCGGGCTGCCGGATTTCTCCGATCTGGTCGCGCAGGTCGGCCCCGCGGTGGTCAACGTACAGGTGGTCGAGAAGACCCAGGCCGCGCAGGGCGCCGAGGAGGAAGGGAATGAGGATTCGGAGGATCCGTTCGGCGATTTCTTCCGCCGTTTCGGGATTCCGCGCAACGGCATCCCGCAGCCACGCAACTTCGCGCCGGTGCGGGGAATCGGCTCAGGCTTCATCATCGCTCCGGAGGGCTACATCCTGACCAATGCGCACGTGGTCAACAATGCTTCCAAGATCACCGTGAAGCTCACCGACCGCCGGGAGTTCGATGGCAAGGTCGTCGGCATGGACGAGCGCACCGACGTCGCAGTCATCAAGATCAGCGCCAAGGGTGATCTGCCGGTAGTGCGCCTGGGCGATTCGAACAAGCTGCGCCCCGGCCAGTGGGTGCTCGCGATCGGCTCGCCGTTCGGCTTCGAGAACAGCGTGACCGCGGGCGTCGTCAGCGCGATCGCACGCGGCAACGTCGGCGAGGCCGGCAACGGCTACGTGCCGTTCATCCAGACTGACGTCGCGGTGAATCCCGGCAATTCCGGCGGCCCGCTGTTCAACCTGGAAGGCGAGGTGGTCGGCATCAATTCCCAGATCTACAGCCGCAGCGGCGGCTACGAGGGGATCTCGTTCGCGATCCCGATCGACGTTGCGAACAACGTCGCCGGGCAGCTGATCAAGTCGGGACGCGTGAGCCGCGGGCGCATTGGCGTGACGATCCAGGAGGTCACTGCCGCAACCGCCGACAACTTCGGTCTCGATCGCCCGCGCGGCGCGGCGGTCGCCTCGGTCGAGCCGGGCGGACCGGCCGACAAGGCCGGGATCGAGCCGCTCGACGTCATCCTCAGCGTCAACGATCGCGGCGTCGAGAGCTCCGAACAGCTGCCATCGATGATCGCCGAGATCAAGCCCGGGCAGTCGGTGCAGCTCGAGGTCTGGCGCGACAAGGCCATCAAGCACATCAACGTCACGGTCGAGGAACTCAAGGAAAAGAACACGCGTCGCACCAGCGTCCAGGAGAGCCAGGACAGCGGTGGCGGCGACACGGCCACCGTCAACCGCATCGGACTGTCGGTACGGGCGCTCAGCGCCGCGGAGCGTACGCAGCTGAAGACCCGCGCCACGGTGGTGATCGTGGCGGCCAGCGGGCCCGCGGTCGACGCCGGCCTGCGCGAGGGCGATATAGTCCTGTCCGTGAACCGGACGACGATCGGAACGGTCGCCGAATTCCAGGCCGCGGTGAAGAGTGCCGGCCGGTCCGCGACGCTGCTGATCCAGCGCGAAAACCAGCAGTCGATCGTGACCGTCACGCTGCAGTAGCTCCCGGCGGGCCGCGCCGGCGGCACCTCGTGTATTCTTGCGCGCATGCAGGAACGCTACGAGGCTGCCGCCGTCGAGCGCGCGGCGCAGGACTACTGGGACGCGCACGATTCGTTCTGCGCCCGTGAGGATGCGGGTGCGCGCAAGTACTACTGTCTGTCGATGTTCCCGTACCCCTCGGGGCGGCTGCACATGGGGCATGTGCGCAACTACACGATCGGGGACGTGATCGCGCGCTTCATGCGCATGCAGGGCTACAACGTGCTGCAGCCGATGGGCTGGGATGCCTTCGGCCTGCCGGCCGAGAATGCGGCGATCGCCAATGGAGTGCCCCCGGCGCGCTGGACCCGCGAGAACATCGACTACATGCGCCGTCAGCTGCGCTCGCTGGGGCTGGCGATCGACTGGCATCGAGAGCTGAGCACTTGCGACCCGGCGTACTACCGCTGGAACCAGTGGCTGTTCCTGCGCATGCGTGAGCGCGGCATCGCCTACAAGCGCACCGGCGTCGTGAACTGGGATCCGGTCGATCAGACGGTGCTCGCCAACGAGCAGGTCATCGATGGTCGCGGCTGGCGTACCGGCGCGCTGATCGAGAAGCGTGAGATTCCGATGTACTACCTGCGCATCACGCAGTATGCGCAGGAGCTGCTCGATGCGCTGGGGTCGCTGCCGGGATGGCCCGAGCGGGTGCGCGTGATGCAGTCCAACTGGCTCGGCCGCAGCGAGGGCGTCGAGGTGGCGTTTCCGCATGCGCCGGATACGCGCGCGCTGCTGGGCGCAGATGCTGCCCCGGATGCGGCACTGCGCGTATTCACGACCCGCGCCGACACGCTGTTCGGCGTCACGTTCGTGGCCGTATCGCCCGAGCATCCGCTGGCCGCGGCGGCCGCCGTGCGCGACCCCGAACTGGCCGCGTTCATCGACGAATGCAGGCGCGGCAGCACGATGGAAGCCGACGTCGCGACGGCTGAGAAGCGCGGCCGGGCCACCGGGCTGCACGTGCTGCACCCGCTGACCGGCGAGGCGATCGAGGTGTGGGTCGCGAACTACGTGCTGATGGCCTACGGCGAGGGCGCCGTGATGGGAGTGCCGGCACACGATGAGCGGGACTTTGAGTTCGCCTTGCGCTTCGGGGTCGGGATCCGCACCGTGATCCTGCCCCCGCAGGGCGGTTACGAGCGCGCCGATGCGCCGTGGCAGGCTGCCTATGCAGAGCCGGGCGTGCTGGCCGACTCCGGTGAATTCACCGGAATGCGTTCCGCTGCGGCGGTAGCGGCCATCGCCGCGGCGCTGGGACGCCTCGGGCGTGGCGCGCGGCGCGTGCAGTGGCGACTGCGCGACTGGGGCATCTCGCGCCAGCGCTACTGGGGCTGTCCGATCCCACTGGTCCATTGCCCCGACTGCGGTGAGGTGCCGGTACCCGACGCGCAGCTGCCGGTGATCCTGCCCGAATCCCTGGTGCCGGACGGCAGCGGCAATCCGCTGACGCGCTGCGAGGAATTCGTGCGCTGTGCGTGTCCGCAATGCGGGCGTCCGGCGCGGCGCGAGACCGACACGATGGACACGTTCGTCGATTCCTCGTGGTACTTCCTGCGATTTGCCTGCGCCGACAACCGCTCCGCCGCGCTCGACGAGCGCGCTCGCTACTGGCTGCCGGTCGACCAGTACATCGGTGGCATCGAGCATGCGATCCTGCACCTGCTGTACTCGCGCTTCTGGACCCGCGTGATGCGCGACCTGCAGCTGCTGCCGCTCGATGAGCCGTTCGCGAACCTGCTCACGCAGGGCATGGTCCTCAATCAGATCTACTTCCGCAGCGGCAGCGATGGCCGGCGCGCCTACCTGAACCCCGCCGAGGTCGAAGTGCTATACGGGCCGGATGGCACACGCCACGGCGCGCGCTCGCTGCTGGACCAGGCTGCGGTCGAGTACGGCGGGCTCGGGACCATGTCGAAGTCGAAGAACAACGGCGTGGACCCGCAGTCGCTGGTCGAGCAGTACGGGGCCGACACCGCCAGGCTGTTCATGATGTTCGCCGCGCCGCCCGAGCAGTCGCTGGAGTGGTCCGACGAGGGTGTGCAGGGCCAGTACCGCTTCCTGCGGCGGCTCTGGAAGGCCGTGTACGAGCATGTCTCGGGCGGGCCGCCGCCGCCGCTGGACGTCGCAACGCTGGACGAGCCCGCGCGCTCGCTGCGGCGTGCCGCACACCAGACGCTCGCGAAGCTCACCAGCGATCTTGGCCGTCGGCGCACGTTCAATACCGCGATCGCCTCGGTGATGGAACTGCTCAACGCGACCGGGCATTTCGCGGACGGCAGCCCGATGGCCCGCGCGGTGCGGCACGAGGCGCTCGAGATCGCGGTGCTCGGGCTCTCGCCGATCGTGCCGCACATCGCGCATGCGCTCTGGCATGCGCTCGGCCACGAGCGGGCGGTCATCGACGAGCGCTGGCCGGAACCGGACGCCCGTGCGCTCGAGCAGTCGATGGTGGAGCTGATCGTGCAGGTCAACGGCAAGCTGCGCGGCCGGCTGCAGCTGCCGGCGGGCGCGGGCCGGGAAAGCGCCCTGGCTGCGGCGCTGGCGGAACCCACGGTGCAGCGATTCGTCGAGGGCCGCGAGATACGCAAGGCCGTGCACGTGCCCGACAAGCTGTTGAACCTCGTGGTATGAAAGTTCGACGTCCGGCGGGCGCAGGCGCGCTGGCCATGGGGCTGCTGGCACTGGCATGCGGCGGTTGCGGCTTCCGGCTGCAGGGCAGCGTCACGCTGCCGCGTTCGATCGCGCTGGTGCGCATCGAGACGCGGGACACGGAATCGGATTTCTATATCGAGCTGCGCAAGGCGCTGCTCGCCAGCGGCGCGCGCATCGACGAGGGCGGCCAGGATCCGGCTGCAACCGTGATCCGCATCGACGCCGACAGCTCCTCGGACCAGATCCTGACGGTCTCGGCGCTGAACGTGCCGACCGAGTACGAACTGCGCTACACCGTGCAGTTCGCCGTGATCTCCCGCGGGCAGGAGCTCATCGCCCCGGAATCGCACGTGCTGGTGCGCGACTACAGCTTCAACGAGAGCGCGCTGCTGGCCAAGCAGCGCGAACAGGGCATCTTGAGTGATGCGCTGGCGCGCGATCTGGTCTCGGTGCTGATGCGGCGGCTCGCCAGCCTGTGATGTACCTGTCCACCGTCGATCGCACCGCCGTGACCCGGCTGCTCGCGCGCTACCACCTGGACCTGCGGATCGTCGCGCCCCAGGACGCGATACCGGCCTCCTACTGGGGCGACAGCGAGGCTGGTCTGCAGGGCAGTACGCTGTACGCGCGGCTGGACACACCGCTGCATTCGGTGCTGCACGAGGCGGCGCACTACATCTGCATGAGCCCCGAGCGGCGTGCCGGGCTCGATCGCGACGCGGGCGGCGATGATGCGGAGGAGAGCGCGGTGTGCTACCTGCAGCTGCTGCTGGCCGATACGCTCGCGAGCGTCGGTGCGGCGCAGCTGTGCCTCGACATGGACCTGTGGGGCTACAGCTTCCGTCTTGGCAGCGCGACCGCCTGGTACGAGCAGGATTCCGCGGACGCGCGCGCCTGGCTCGCGGAGCGTGGGATCATCGATCGCGGGGCCGCGCTGACCGGAGCGCTGCGTCTCTAGCCCGCTGCGCGGCGCGCCGGCCGCGCGAAGCGGTCGGTCGCGGCGACGAGCGCGCGCGTAATGCCGGGTTCGAAGGCGGAATGTCCTGCGTCCGGTACGATCTGCAGCTCGGCTTCGGGCCATGCGCGATGCAGGTCCCAGGCGCTGCGCAGCGGACATACGACGTCGTAGCGGCCCTGAACGATCACGGCAGGGATGTGCCGTATGCGCACGACGTCGCGCAGCAGCTGATCATCGCACTCGAGGAACCCCCGGTTCACGAAGTAGTGCGCCTCGATGCGGGCAAAGGCGGAAGCGTATTCCGGGTGGTCGAATTTCGCGAGGTAGCGCGGGTTGGTGTGCAGAAAGCTGGTCGCGCCTTCCCAGCGGGACCAGGTGCGGGCCGCGGCGGTCCGCACCGCCGCGTCCGGCGAGGTCAGGCGCCGGTAGTAGGC
>Ga0265318_10000226_pt1 | contig 48701 bp, 75 predicted proteins | sample 4821metaG_FD_192431 | JGI IMG/M metagenome (GOLD analysis project Ga0265318, IMG submission 192431) | Rhizosphere microbial communities from Carex aquatilis grown in University of Washington, Seatle, WA, United States - 4-8-21 metaG | ecosystem: Host-associated > Plants > Roots > Rhizosphere >... | reverse complement strand
CTTCTGCTGGTCTGTACGCTCTAGGAAACACCACGCAGAACAGCTCGACGACGCTTGCCCTGTCGGCGCTTTCTTTTAACGCGCTCGGCGCGATGACGATGGGGTACTCGAACAGCTCTATTCAGGTATCGGCGCCAGCGACGTCGAGCCTTTCCGCCACCGGTGCCGTGTCGATCTCCACGAACGGCAGCACGATCTCGATTGGGGCACCGGCGCAGTCGACGCTATCCACGTACGAGCCGTACCCGATCGTGAATGCGAACACGACGGTGTTTGCAGCGAACACCAACACCTCTGGCAGCTGCTCGTTCTTCCCGATGGAAGTGCACGCGCCAGTCAGTGTCGGATTCCTGCACCTCGTAGCTCAAGTGCAGTTCTCCACTGTGGGCGCGGTGAGTGGGCAGCAGTCGGCCACGCACGCGTTCGGGCTCTACTCGCGTGGTACGGGTGCGAATAGCACCACACTGAGCGCCATCGTCAGCACGTCGTTCGGTGTGTCAGTCACGTACAACAACGGCTCGGCGACGATTAACCAGCCACTGACGTCGGCCTATTCAGGCTACAGCACCGGTACGTACACGCGCACGGACAACAGCATCTCGTCCTCCATGCTGGCCCGCATTCAGGTGCCGGTGAACATGCTCTTGCCACCTGGGCAATACTGGCTGGGCATGTTCGGGAGGAACTCGTCCAGCTCGAACGCGATCGGGAGCTACCTTGCGTGGCTCGGGAATCAGGTGACCCTCACCAATCTGGCGCCGCTCGGATCCAACTCCTCAGCGTTCTCAACGGGAACGAACCTCGTCGGCGTATCTGGTGCACCGTGGCTGATGGGTATGGGCGTGCATACGGGCGCCACAACCACGCTCCCAGCGACGCTCGCGATCTCGGGCTTCACGGGCAACCTGAGCGTGCTTCCATACATGAAGTTCGTGAGCACCTAGGAGGGCCGCGATGTCAATTCCACTTCTGCTCTATCTGTTCAATGAGGCGGCGAGCGGCACAGGGCCCACCGCGGTCCTCGACACGTCGGCTGGAACAGCAGCCAACGCAACCATCACGTATGGCACTGGTTCGTGGACCTCGATCGCGGCTGGCGATGGCCTTAGCTTTGCCACCGGCGGCAGTGCGTTAACGGGCAGCCTGGGCGGAACGAAGGTTCAGACGGCACTCGCCGGATCGACGACGATGACCGTCCAGCTCGTTGTCGACGTCAACAATACGTCTGGGTCCTACTTCACGCTTTACGACACCAGTCTGAACCCGCTAATTGAGATTGTCATCGATTTTGGGAACCTAGAGGCGCAACTATCGATAGCAAACGGCGGCGGTGCATGGACCCTCGGTCACCTGATCAACTTCCCGTCGTCGGGTCCGTTCGTGGCCACGTTCGTTGTCGACACGAACCAGAGCGGAGGTAATAAGTGCTTGGCGTGGTGGGGATCGACCGCTGCCGATACGATCATAGTGACCGATCCATCTGCTGGGCTGGCCGTCGACAACGGGACGAGTTGGACGGGCGGCGCCGGAATGAAGCTCGGCCTGGGCTTCTGGGTGGGTGGCGCACAAACAGCCGGGAGGATGTACTTCGCTGCCTTGTACCAGGCGGCGCTTTCGTCGAGCGCCGTGCTGGCTGGCGCAGCGGCGCTTCTCATCAACAACGACGCCAATCCGAATGCAAGTTCAGGAGCGTCACTGGCATGGTTTCGCACATGAAAAACGGATCACGCATATGTGCTGGTTTAGCGGCTGTCGTATTCCTCTACACCTCTGTGGCGCGGGCTGCCGTGTCTCGCGACGCGCAGGGGTGGACCGTCGTGACGCCGTCGGTGGATAGCGTGCTCATCTACGTCAGCTCATCTGGTGGCAGTGACAGCAACACAGGGCTCAGCCCGGCCCAGGCTGTCCAGACCATCGCGCATGGGATCAGCCTTACGCAGTTTGGGCGTCCTGATGAGCTGCTTCTGAAAGCTGGAGACAAGTGGTACGAGTCGATTGGGGTATTCCGGAACATGGCTGGGCGCAGCCCCCAAGAACCGTACTTAATCAGCGTGTACGGTACCGGCGCTCGCCCACAGATTCGAACAAATGCAACCACTGCAGGGATGGGCGCAATGCTCGGACACTTCACGAACACATTTGCCGGATATGTGTTCGTGATCAGCATCGATTTCTACGATTCGGCCAAGGATCCAGCAAGTCCTGATTATCAAGGACTTAATCCAACATTCAACACGAGCCAGTGGAACGTGGATGGTGTTAGCTGGCTTGACACAGGCACAGATCTGCTGTTCGAGGACTGCTTTTTTCATTATCTGGCCAATGGGCTAGTGATCCAGTACGTCTCGGGACCTAGCCCAACAGGCATCACAATTCGACGCTGTGAGATCACTGATCAGTACGCTACGGCAGGAGCGCTCAGCCAAGGAATGTATCTAGGGGGTCTCGCTGATCCTGCAGGTACGATCGAAGAGAACCTGTTCGATCACAACGCATGGGATCCGGCTGGTGCACCCGTCTCTGTTGACCCTCCAGGTGTGTTCAACCATGCAGTTTACGTGGCTGATGGCCAAGCGCCGCTTGTGCAAAACTGCATGTTCGGGACTGACAGCTCACTGAGCCTGAAGTACGTATTCTACGGAAGAATCCCTTCTATTTCGACGATGACCAACATGGCTGTCTTCAATAACCTTTTCTACCACGGCGAGATTGGAATCTCGATGGCAGGAGATCCTGGCGCTGGATGCTACACGACAGGATGCATTCTCTCGCCGCACGTGTCGTACAACGTGATGTCACAGATCAACGAGAGTAATCCTACCGGCCGCGCGATTGGATGGGGGTCCGAGATCAAGAATGTCGTCAACGGGTTGTATGACTACAATTTGATGGCCGACTTCAGCTACACCAACAACGCTTTTGGGATTGCCGGAGATGACGACAACAACACAGCAACTAGCGGAAACAATACGATCACACTCAACACGTTCTACAAGATAGATGGGCCTGGTGTATCGATGTCGCCGCAGCCAAACTGGATCCTGAGCCACATCACCAGCAATGCGATTCAAGACCCGAGCCTCGGCGCAGTCCTGTGTGATCAAGGATCGACCTCTTTCTCGACAGTCGCGTATTCTGGGAACACATACTCACCGACGAACGTGAACCACTTCGCGACGGTGAACGGATCGGTGGTCTCGTACGCCACGTGGATCACTGACAGCGGTGAGACCGGCAGCCAGATCCACACCAACAGCTACCCAGATCCAACGCGGAATCTCGACAGCTATGCGCGCAACGTGCTGGGGATGGCTGGCGGCGCGCCCCAGTATCTTGCAGCGATCCGCACGGCGAGCAAGTCAAACTGGCATCCTGAGTGGCTCGCGCCCGCCATCAACAGCTACATTCGTGCTGGATTCAACCTACCTGACCCGCCGTCGCAGGGTACGTCAATCGGCTACTACAAGTGGGGGGCGATCTTGCTCTTCTTTCTGGCTGGCGTGATCGCAGCCGTGGCTGTTCGGAAGCGCTTGCGTCGGCGCGGTGCCTTGACCGAGGCTGAACAACTCGTTGTGGCCGCGGGAGCCTTAGAGGCTGTGCGCGAGCCGCTAGACCTGTTCTCGGCGCTCGAACGCGAAACCGAAACAGAGTGGACGAGGCGCCGCTGATGTCGCCGCTATCCGATCTCCTTCGCTCGACTGCGGCCACGCGTGGCGCTGCACTCCTGCGTGCCGCAACGCCTTCGTGGCTGTCGGCAGTGCTCGCCGCTGCGGGAGGCACGGAGACGGCTGTGGCTGCTGCGCTGGACGCTGCTGTGGAGTGGGTAGCTGCACGCTATGGCGGAAGCGCTGAGGAGGCCCGTGCGTACGTCAAGCGAAGCGTGGCGAGGACCGCGGATAGCGCACGGGGGACGGCTGCCGCTACACATCTTCGCCAGTGGCTGGACACGCGCTGAAGCCCCCTTGCCAGATAACTAGCGCCTGTTGTATCGTCCGCCTTCGTGAGCTTGATCGTTCAAGACCTCGGCGGGGCAAACAACGCAGATCTCGACGGTGCGCGGGCCCGGCTGATGAAGAGCGGGTCCTGGAAGCAGCAGCGCATCATCGTCGTCATGCCCGCGGCGGCCCTCATCCCGGCCACGGTCGCACTGTCGGTCTGGAATCTTGGCTTCCCGCCGAACAACGGCGTCGTGCGCATCCTGGCACAGGGGATGGAGGTGGGTGACGCCTACAGCTCCGCCATCCAAGGCATTCTGAACGAGCCGAACCTGCGTGACTGGGAATACGTCCTCACCATCGAGCACGACAACCTGCCGCCGCCCGATGGTGTGCTCAAGCTCGTCGAACAGATGGAGCAGCATCCTGAGCTGAGCGCGATCGGCGGCTGCTACTTCACGAAGGGGCCCGGCGGCGTGTGTCAGATCTGGGGCGACCCGCGCGACCCGAACATCAACTTTCGCCCCCAACTGCCCGACCCGAACGGAGGGCTCGTCGAATGCTGTGGCCTGGGGATGGGCTTCACGCTGTTCCGCCTGGCGATGTTCAAAGATACGAAGCTGCGTCAGCCGTGGTTCAAGACTCAGACAGTCGGCGGGATGGCCACTCAGGATTTGTACTTCTGGGGGGACGCTCGGAAATTCAACTACCGATGCGCTGTTTCGTGCGACGTGCGTGTTGGCCATCTCGACCACGAGGGCAAGTTCGGCCCGGCCGGCAAGATCTGGTGAAAGGGAGACGATGAAGCTCGATATCGGATGTGGGACTCGTAAGGTAGCGCCGGACTGGACCGGCGTGGACAAGATGAGCTTCCCTGGCGTGGACGTCGTGCTGGACGTGGCGGCGCGCGAGCGAGACGTGAAGCTCATCGCTGCAGGCGTCCCGTTCAAGCGCTGGCCGTGGGACGACAGCAGCATCGAGGAGATCTACTGCAGCCACTTTCTGGAGCACCTGGAGCCGGACGAGCGCGTGCACTTCGCCAATGAGGTGTTCCGCATCCTGAAGCCTGGCGCCAAGGCCACGATCACCGTGCCTTGGTGGGCCTCCCAGCGATCCTACGGCGACATGACACACAAGTGGCCACCAGTCGTGTTCTTCTGGACGTTCTATCTGAAGAAGGACTGGCGTGCCGCGAACGCGCCTCACAACACGGAGTACACGTGCGACTTCGACGCGGGTGGGGGCACCGTGCCGATGAACGATGGGCGGTACGCTGGGCGCAACGACGCCTACATCCAGGAGGCGATGCAGAACAACATCGAGGGCGCCTCTGACCTCATCTTCACGCTGGCCAAGCCGCTCACGCCGCGCTGATGCGGATCGACCTACGCACGGTGCCGTTCTACTGGCTGAACGGGCGTGAGCACCGGCGCGAGCATATGAACACCGTGCTGCAGGGCTTTCGCCACGAACGCGTGGACGGGACGCCGCCACCACAACTGGGGCCAAACCCGAGCTTGCGCGTCCTGGCGCCGCTCGGGCACGCCAAGGTCATCGAGCGCGCCGTGACCCGGATGCCGTCTGGCCGGTTCGAGCCATTCGTCCTGATGGAGGACGATGTGGCGTGGAAGAGCAGTCTCAACTTGGCGGACCCGCTCACCATTTCATTTCCCGACAACGCTGACGCGGTCTACCTCGGGATCTCGCGCGCTGCGTGTCGCCCGGATGCAAACGACTACCACTACGAGATCCTACGCAGGCGGTGCGCCGAGTACCCTCACCTGCAGCGGGTGTACAACATGCTGACCGCGCACGCGGTGCTGTTCCTGACCTTCCGGCACGCGCTGGCGTACACACGGGCGATGATCGAGAGCTGCGCCACGCGAGAACCCTGTGACACGCTGTCGTGCAAGCTGGCCGTGCGCCACGAAGTATTCGCGTACGGTGAGCCCCTCGTCTACCAGGCCGCCGCGGTAGGCGGGCAGGAGTGGGAAACGAACATCGCGTGGACCGACGATGGCACCGTGTCCGATCAGTTCGACGCCAGCCGTTACTACAGCGTACATCCGTGGTCAATGCTCGTCTTCGGCTAAGCCAGGCGCTGTTGTAGACTTTCCTGCACCGTGCTGATCACACCCGCCAGGCTCATTCGCCCGCAGCCGCGCACGGATCTGCTTCCGGTGTGCATGGTGATCCCGCCCTCGGCGTTCCTGCTCGATGAGCGGGTATTCGTGACGCTCGGCATCCTGAAGGTGGCGGCCGTGCTAGAGAAGGCTGGGCACACTGTGGAGATGCTCGACTGCTCGGGCGTTACGAACTACCTGGAAGCGGTGGAGCGGCACGTGCGCGAGACTGCCGCACAGGTCGTCGCGCTCACGACCACCACACCACAACTCCCCGCGGCGGTGCGCATCGTCGAGCGCATTCGGGCTGTGCGGCCTGACCTACGGATCGTGCTGGGCGGCCCCCACGTGACCCTCGTGCACGCCGCGATGAAGCTGGAACGGAAGCGCGGACGTACTGGCCGAGCCCATCGAGCTTGGACGCACCTGGAGGCGTTGTTCGATGTGTTGGTGGCGGGGGACGGGGAGATCGCCGTGTTCCCGGCGCTGGAGCCGGACGCGCCGAAACTTGTCGACGGTGACGATCCGAAGACGGCCCTGTTCATGACGAATACCGTCTACGACGAGAGCCCTTGGCCGGCGCGGCACCTCGTGGACCTGTCGAGCTACCGGTACACGATCGAAGGGCACAAGGCGACATCGCTGGTCGCACAGTTGGGGTGCCCATTCGCGTGTGGCTTCTGCGGAGGGCGCAACTCGAACACGCTTCGCCGGATCCGTACGCGGAGCACGCAGAACATTCTCGACGAGATCGCCTACCTGCACGACGTGCACGGGTTCACGAGCTGGATGTTCTACGACGACGAGCTGAACGTCTCGAAGTCTGTGGTTGAGCTGATGCGCGGGATTGCCGCTCTCCAGCGCGTCCGTAACACAGAGTTTCGCTTGCGAGGCTTCGTGAAGGCAGAGCTGTTCACTGAAGAGCAGGCCGAGGCGATGTACACTGCAGGATTCCGGTGGATCCTGTGCGGGTTCGAGGCTGCCGCCCCGCGCATCCTGGAGAACATCAACAAGAAGGCTACGCTCGAAGACAACACGCGCGTCGTCGACATCTGCCGGCGCTACGGACTCAAGGTCAAGGCGCTCATGTCCATCGGCCATCCAGGCGAGAGCCCCGAGACCGTCTGTGCCGTGCAGGACTGGCTGCTCGACGTGCATCCAGACGACTTCGACTGCACGGTGATCACGAACTACCCCGGCACGCCTTACTACGACGAGGCGGAGGAGACCGCGCCAGGCGTGTGGACATACACGTGCAAGAAGAGTGGCGACCGCCAGCACTCTCTCGACGTCGACTTCACGCAGGTGGCCGACTACTACAAAGGCAACCCCAACGGGGGGTACCACGCATACGTTTACACGGACAACCTGACGCCGGAGGAGCTAGTCCGCCAGCGGGACGACGTGGAGAAGACCGTACGCGCGCGTCTCAACATCCCGTTCAACCCCGGTGCAGTGGCGGCGCGCTACGAGCACTCGATGGGGCAGGGCCTGCCCGATTTCATCCTGCGGATGTCGAAGCGCGGGCAATAGCAGCACGGTCCAGGAAGGCGACCCAGTCTGATACCGCCTGTGCTGCGTGCTGGAAGGCGACCACCCGCTGTGCTGGAAAGAACCCTCGGGCGTGCTTCACTAGCACGGCAGCCTCCTCGACGGTCTCGAACCGCCCCGGCAGCTCCATGTCGTGGATGATCCCGACGTCTGTGGAGAGCGACGGCACTCCGCATGCGATAGCCTCGATAGGGCTGAACGGGCCCCCCTCGGCCGAGCTGGTCGAGATGACCACATCCACCGAGTCGTAGAACCGCTGCATGTCCTCGAAGCGGTAGTCCTGCTCGGTGAAGACGGGCTCGACGCCGGCACGCGCACAGATCTCCTTGAACATCTCCGGCCGCTTCACCGGGCCGCTTACCTGCATGTTCTGTGCAGTGGACCGGCCGACGAACCCAGCTCGGTGGATGGGCCCGATGCGGTTGCGCCGGACGAAGTTGGTTGGGTGGGCGAATCCTGGTGTGGTGTAGACGGCTGCCGCTTGAGGGTAAGCCACACGGAGCAGCTCTGCACACTCGTTGCTGACGCCAGCTAGGACGACGCCAGGCGAGAAGGAGAGCGGCTTGACGTCGTCCAAAAGCATCTCGCCAGGACCACACAGCACTGAGGCTATGCGCGGCGTGCACCAGGACGGGTTGCGCGCCGGGCCGGTGATGGACATGCAGATCACCACATCGTGGTCTGAGTCGCCGTATGGCTGGCTCCAGTCATGGAGTTCGATGCGCATACGCGGAAGCGCCACAGCCAGCCCCCTGACGACGTTTCCGGTGGACCAGTTCGGGTCACAGATGAACAGAGCGCGCAGAGGAGAACTCATTCGCGTGATTCCAATCGGCATCCTACGACTCACGGTGGTGTGGAACCGCGTCGCGCTCTGGCACTAGTTTCGCTGCTGCAATGCACGCTCGTGCATCATCAGAGTCGATTTCGTGGTGGCCTCGAATCCACGAAATCCCCTCATCAGCCAGGCGTTCCTTCATTCCAGACGCAGAGCCGTCTGTCATCGTCCAATCTATCCCGAACACACCGTCTGGGTAGAGTCGTGTCACGTACTTGTGGTACACGGCCGTGAAGCGGGACGAAATCACGATCGTCACCTTGTCTCTTACGCGCAGGCTCATCCGCTCACCAGCCTGTGCGCGGCCAGCATTGCCTGCACGTCGCGTGAGCTTGGCATATGGACACCACGAATCCAGTGCACTCCTTCGTGCTCCTGGCGGTACCAGACGCGCGTTCCACCTGTTCCAGCAACGAACGCACCGGTTGGGGAGATGTCTAGAATTTCCTTCACGAGCGTGAAGGAGGAGTCAGCGGCGGCGACCACCGTGATCATGTCCCCGATGGCAACCATGCAGCTACGTGTTCACCTGCGTAACCGTCACCACCGCATCTCCATCGACCAGCCGGTAGTCCACGGCGGTGACGTCGGCGTTCTTCTCGTCGACCTCCAGCACAGCCAGGGCGGAGTCGCGCACGAGCTGGATGACGGCGAGCGCGTCTTTGTAGTCCTGCACGTTGACAGTCTGGAACGCATCGATCGGCAGCGTCACCTCAGCCTTCTGCACGTGCACGGTGTCGGTGATCTTCTTGACCGAGTCCGGGATGGATGGCTTGGGCATGTGGAAGATGCTGCCAGTTAACTAGCTGTGGGTCAATAAGTAGGCCGCCAGAAGGGCTTTCGCCTCGACTGACACAACCGCGTGGTGCCCACGGATCCACTGCACCCCTTCGCGGTCGTTCACCACCCAGTAGCGCAAATGCCCCGCCGATACTTCTGCCGATGCGTAGCTAGTGCGTGCTGTAACAACAGCATGTTTCAGCCGATACCCGGTTCGTGTGCGCTGGTCTGCGACCACGATCGTCACCCTGTCCCCACAGAACGCCGGCAGCGGCTTGGCGAGGGCCCTATCTCCTGGCTTCAGCTTGCTCATCGCCGCAGCGCACGTGCGGGAACACCAACCACAGTCGTGTCGGGGGGCACGTCGGTGACGACAGCGGCCCCAGCGCCAACGATGCTCCGATCACCGATGGTGCAGCCTCGCCGGACCGAGGCGCCCGTGCCGATCAGGGCCTCGGCCCCCACGTGCACATCACCCCCAAGAGCCACACCAGAAGCGACGTGCGCGAACGGCCCGATGACGTTGTCGTGCTCGATGATGGCGCCGGTGTTGATGATCGCCCCGCGGCCTATTCGCGCCCCGGCGTTCACGGTCGCGTTGGCCAAGACGACAGCGCCGGGCGCGATCGTGGCGTGGCGTGAAAGGACGGCGGACGGATGCACGACAGCAGATACACGGTCGGGGAACCGCTCAGCCAGCTCCTCACGTACGTGGTTGGCCCCTATTCCCAGTGCTACCAGGACGGACGGCCAGTAGCGCGGCGGTGGTTTGTTCAGCCAGTCAGCGCCACCTAGCACTTGCCAGGCAAGCACAGGTGATCCAACAGAACAGCTATCATCAAGAAAGCCGAGAACATCGAATCCGGCTGCTTCAGCCGCATCAGCCACCACACGGCCGTGGCCACCCGCTCCGTACACGACAAGCCTTGGTTTATCTTTCATTCCCGTCATCCTTCAATCACGCTACGCGCGAACCGCGCGATCTCGATGGCCTGCTCGACGGTCGCTGAGGTTCGCGCGAGAGGAGAGCATGTTTGCGCACTTCGTCAGGAACACGGAGATCTCGCGTGTGACCTTGTCGCGGTTTTCGCGGTCGCGTGTCTCAGCGGCTCTGATCCAGTCGGTTGTCATCGCCTCGCCTACCCCTCGCCCGAACCGTAGAGGCCCTTGAGCGCGACCTTCATCGAGCCCTGCGCGTCGGCCCAGCCTTGCATCTTCCCTTCCTCGTAGCCGGCGGCGTAGTCGAGCGGGATGTGGACAGCGCGCCGGAGCACGTTCCTGAGCCACTCCGCCATCTGGGGGCCCTTCTCGGCGCCGGCAGCCTCCTGCATGAGCGCGTGCAGCTGGTTGGGTACGCGGACGGCGATGGCGGTGCTCTGTTCTCGCCCGTGAGGGCCTCGTGGACGAGGGCTCATTGGCGACGTCCGTAGAGGTACTTGAAGCCAGCGCTCATCGCATGCAAGCGCGGCTTCTCCACGACGAACACGTTGCGGGCGCCGCACTCCGGGCAAGTGTGCTGGTACGTGCCGGACTCGAACGCGCGCATCGACGGCGGGTTGTGCTCGGGGTGCCGGCAGGGCGGCGGGGGAGGGTCAGCGATCTTGATCGTGGGCATCGGGAGAGTCCTTTCTGCTGGTGAATCGGCGAAGCAGCATGCGGGGAGCCGTGGCCAACCACCACCGGATGGGCGAGTACAGCTCCTGGACCAGGACCCGGACCCAGGTCTGTTCGGCCTCCGAAAGCATCGTTGTGTTCAGCATGCCGTTACGGTGCCCGATCGGCGGCCGGCTGTCAATGACGCAATGCGTAGTGTTACGTAGCGTAACTTTATCTTGCGCAATACATATATTTTGCGCTAGGGTGCCTCCCATGATGAAGCCGGAATCGAAGGCCGTCAAGAAGGCCGAAAACGAGGTCAATTCGGCGCGTCTCCTGCGCAAGGGGCCGAGATGACCGACTGCACCTGCGGCCACGTGCCCGACGAGCACGAGAGCGGCTTCTTCCAGAAGTGCACCATTCCCGACTGCTACTGCCTCGACTACGAGCCGAAGCCCTTCGAGCCTCCGTCGAAGTCAGGGCACCCCACCAAGCCGTGCGGTGACTGCCCGTTCCGCAGGGCCGCCCCCTCTGGCTGGATTGGCGCGCACGGCCACCCGAGCGAGATCACAGACATCGTGATGGCCGATCAGAAGTTCCCCTGCCACATGGCGGTGAACAAGCTAGAGACGGAAGGCGCTGACTTCGAGACCGCGGTGGACGCTGCGCCCTACTGTGTGGGCAGCCTCATCATGATGAACAACACCTGCAAGTGGTCGCGGAACACGTTCGTGTCCGAGCTGCAGACGAAGGTCGGGAAGAGCAAAGATGTGTTCGCGAACCGCCGCGAATTCGATGAACATCACGGTGCGGTGCTGCGGAAGCGCCGTGCAAACCCCAACAAAGAAAGAACCAAGCCATGAAACGTATCGGTCTCCTAGTAGGTTGTCTTGTGGTCGCGGCGTCGTGCAGGTCAGGCGCCACACTTCAGTCAGATCGCAGTGCTCTCGACGCCGCACTCGTGGCGGCCTGGAACTTCGACGAGGGTTCCGGCACCACGTTGCACGACGTGACGACGAACCACCTCGATGGCACTGTCACCACGCACCAGTCGTGGGTCGCCGGCAAGTACGGCTCTGCGCTGCTCTTCGATGGAGCGGGGATCATCACTATCCCAGACCCCGGCACCGGCAGCCCGCTGGACATCACCACGGGGCTGACGATCTCGGCTTGGATCGCTCCGAACGGCACCGGAGGATCGTGGCAGGACGTCGCGTCGAAGGGCAGACCTGGGGATCTCGCATACGGCCTGTACGGATGGAACAGCTCTCAGCCGCTCGCGCGCATCGCTTCAAGTTCGAACGTCGATCTTGCTGCTGGGACCATGCCAGCTACGGGCCAGTGGACGTACCTGGCGATGACCTATGACCACTCAAGCCTCAAGGTCTTCGAGGCGACGGCGGGCACGGTCTCGCAGGTAGGGAGCAAGGCATCGACGATCACCATTACTCAAACCAACGATGCCTTCACGATCGGCGGAAACGCCGTGTTCGGCGATTACTTTCACGGCAAGGTCGACGACTTGCGGGTCTACAAGCGCGCCCTATCTCTGGCCGAGCTGCAGACGGACGCGAACACGCCGCTCGTCTCCAGTGGTGGAGGAGCCGGGGGGTCAGCTGGCGGAGGTGCTAGTGGCGGCGTCGGCGGATCGGCTGGCACGGCTGGCGGCGGCGTGGCGGGAGGATCGGCTGGAGGGTCGATAGGAGGGTCTGCGGGCGGCACGGCCGGTGCTGGCGGGACGACGAGCACAGGCGGCGCAGGCGGGGCAGCGGGCAGCTCCAACCCATGCGCGATGGCATGGCCGGTCGAGCCATACTTCACTGCCGCCATCCCCTACGTCCGGGTGATGACCCCTGTCGCCGGCATGCAGTATTTCGCCCCGGCAACCATCCGCATCTGGGCGCACGCCCCCGACTACGGCGCGGACGGCGTCAACAACTACTCGCCGGACGTTGACCTCTACCTCGGCTCTACGCTGGTCGCCTCGGTGCACGCGACCACGAGCAGCCCCTACGACTACTACCAGGTGGACGTGACGGGCGTGGCCGCGGGAACGTACGACGTCTACGCGCGCAGTCGGATGGCCAGCGGCACCGTCGAGAGCCAGCACGTGCCGATCACGGTCGTTGATGTCGGCCCGCACGCGGGCCCCAACATGGACCTGGCCAGCGACCTCGTTTTGTCCGGGTCGACCGACTTCGAGTTCATCGGATCGCCAGGTGCACGGGCGCTACTCACGAGCAGCAACGGCTCGCGCATTCGGAGCGCCACGGGGTGGACGGGGCACCTCATCCTGCGCAATGTCGACGTGATCGGGCTCGGTTCGATGGACGTGTCCAGCATCGCCGTGGACGTCGTCGGCGCCGCCACGATGGAGGTCAGCGGTTCGACCTTCGACCGCACGGGCCCGCTTGCGCTGGGGGCCGAGGGCACCGCGCCGGTCACTTTCAGCGGCAACACGCTGGCGGCAAACATCCTGACCCCGGTCAACGACACGCCCGACTACGACGGCAGCCACCCGAGCATCACGCTCTCGGGCAACTCGACCGGAGCCAAGACCTTCAGCGGCAACAACGTGGGCGTCAGCTTCGTGCGGTTCGCCTCTTCCGGGTGGCTCGTCGGCGGCAGCACCAGCGCCGCTGGGAACGTCCTCATCGGCGTCCGGGCCGGCCTGGAGTTCGACGACTCATCGTCCGACACCATCCGCGGGAACGTCGTCTATCACCGCTACCCGTACGGGTGGTCACAGGGGCACGTGGTCGATTTTGTGAACACTTTTAGCCAGGCGCCCACCCTGATCGAACACAACCTGCTGCGCGGCGGGTCCTGGATGGTCCAGGACCTGGCCGGCGAGGCGCGTTACAACTTGCTGGTCGACGGGCTCAGCGAGGCGTTCTTCAGGAGTGCGCAGGGCGCGTCCATTCACCACAACGTGCTGGCGAACGTTGGGTTCGCTTCGCCGTATTACCCGAGCGGCGGCATCACGCTGTCGACCGGGTCGTTCTACAACAACACGGTCGACGCCGGGGGCGCGCTGCTGGGCTGGCACTACTCGCCGTTCGCGCCGGGGAACGGTTGGCAGTTGACGAGCGCGAGGAACAACCTGTTCGTCGGTTTCGACTTCTGGAACCCCGTGGCTGTCTTCGGTCCCGGGTCCGTGGCCAGCGCTGACTACAACGGCTTCTGGAACCCCGACACCACGCTGCTCACGCCCTACGCGGACACTGGCCTCGGTGTCCACGACATCGGCGGCGGCGCCAGCACAGACCCGCAGTTCGCCCAGGTGCGGCAGGTCCCGTTCGCCTACGCCGACGGAGCGATCTGGTCCCGTTGCACGACGGTAGCGCAGGTGCTCGCCGCCTACCGCGCGATGTACACGCCGACCGCTGGAAGCCCGGTCATCGACAGTGGCGACCCGGCGGACGATACGAACACGTGCGGACGCAACACCGACGTCGGCGCGGTGGGGGCAGGGAACCCCCATCCTGCTGATCTGTTCGGCACGTTCGGGCCGTGAGGGAAGTCTGATGCCAACACCTCGCCCGTCCAAAACGCCAGCCCTGGCCATCACACGCCCTACCTGCCGGGCAGCCCCGGGCGAGTTCTGCAAGCAACCAGGAGGACTCCAGCGCGCTGCGCACCTGCAGCGCGTCTGGAGGTTCCAGAAGAGCCAGGCCGCAGAAGAGCGAAAGGCGGCGTTGTGAACACCAAAGAAGGAGACCACCTGATGACCACTGAAACCGCACCGTCCCCAAAAGCCTCTCCGTTCGAGCGCAAGCTGACCCGCCTGCAGACCGCGCACGCTGCGGCGAAGACCGAGCTGGACACCGTGACCGCCCGGCGTGCCTCAGCCGTGGTGGACAGCGAGAAGGCAAAGGCCGCCGCCGATCTCGCGCTCCAGCACATCCAGGAGGACGCCGCCTCGGCCGATGAGCACGCGCTGCGCCTGATCCAGAAGCGCGACCAGCTGCTGGCGGAGCTGAACGATGTTCGTCTCCAGATCCGGGCGGCCGACATGCGCCGCGTGGAGATCATTCAGGCGCTCGGAGCCGCTCGGCAGCACCAGGCAACGTGCGACGCTGCGCTGGCGAAGGCTGGCGAGCCGTTCGACCAGTGGATCGCCGCGCTCACGGTCGATGTGGAGAAGTTCCAGCGTCGCGTCGATGACCACGTGGCGCGGGGGCCCGGATCGCTGGCGCTGTTCGTGGGGGTGAAGGGCTGATGATCAAGCACCGGTTCATCCTGCGGGGAGAGGACGACTTCCGCATCTTCGCGGCGATCCCCGTCGAGCAGACGGTGCTGAAGTGGGAGAAGCACGTTCCTGTGTTGGAGTTAGACGCTGTGCTTGGGCTAGTAGACCGCGTTTTCACGGCTGAATCTGAGCACCACGCCGCCCTGTTGACGCTCAACAAAGCTATCAAAGCGTGTCTGTCATTCGTCCTCTCAAGCCTCGCCGGGCGTAATCTGGCTGACCCGCAAGATCCGGATCCAAGTGCAATCATCTCAAAACCGCTAGCGTCATACGCAGAGTCAGTAGCGGCGATGGTTACGCTCTCACGCGATGACGTTTCACGCACGGCTGAGTTCCTTGCTGCTCTGCCGGCGATGACGCCAGCAAGCGCTGTGCAGCAGCTAGAAAGCCGGCTGACACACGAGCGTGTATTCGGCGGACCCGAAGCACAGCTGTATGCTGGAACGCTGCTGTATTCAGCTATTGTCCACGTTGCCGCCACGGTAGGGGAGGCCCTAAAAGGGCACAAAATGACGTCTACTGGCGTCGAGTTTATTGGGCACCTGCGAATTCTTAGCGCTGCAGCTACGCAGGCCGTGGAGACGAGCAAGCACATCACATGCGGTGCCGAGATAGAAAAGCTGTTTGCTACAGCAGCTAATGCTGTGTGCTGCCCAGAGGGCGTGCCGTTCGCCGCCTACACTGTCGAGTTTCACTCTGCAGTTGTTGACATCGTTGAAGGGTGCGCCTGGCTTCATGAGAAGCCTGAGGATGAGCTGAAACATGAGCTGAACCAAGAAATCGAGAAAATGCTTACAAAAGAGCCGGAAAAGGCACGCGCGAGAATACGTGAACGCCTCAAACTGAAGCTGAATGACACGCCTTCGGCTCAGTCACGCGCTCTCACCGAAGACGAAAAGCGCGTCGTCGAGATCGTCTCCCAGATGCTTACCGAGCGCAGCCTGAACCCAAAGGCCGACACGCGCATCCCAGTCGTATCGATCGATCCCAAGCACGAGCATGACGTCCGTGCCGCTGAAGACAAGGACGCCAAGTCACCACCGACTGGCACGCGCCTCCGCACCATCAAGTTCACAGTCTCCCCGCCGCGCTACCTCCGCGCTGCTGCCGAGCGGATCCTGGCGTCGCCGCGCAAAGCACACTGGGTGGTGGGCCACTGGCGCGACCAGGCATACGGCACGGCCCACCAGCTCCGGCGGCAGACCTGGATCAAGCCGCACATCCGCGGCCTGGGTGAGGCTGGAGCGATCACCGCCAAGATCGCCGCGCCAGATGAACAGGTTGCAGCGGCCCCCGTGGGGGTGAAGGAGTAGCTGATGCCTGCCCCGTGTCACACACAGAGACCAAAACAGATAACGACAAGAAAGGAACGGCCAAAAATGAACGATAGTCGATTCGTAGGATTCGCTGGCACCCAAAGCACATCTTCTCCGTGTCTACACGCAGAGGCTGATGAGCGCCCATCATGGACCGCCCCAGATGGACCAATCACAGTGACGTGTGGGGCGTGCGGCGCTACTGTTCGATTCGGCGGTGAGCGTGAACACGCTGCCCGCGAGGCTGTTTTCAGCCGCTTGGGTACACGTTTGAGTTCCGCTGAAGTGGCAGCAGTGGAAGCCGCTACCCCGCTGCCAGAGCCGCTGCCCGAGCCGCTGCCTGAGCCGCTGCCTGAGCCCACTTCCCAAGAAGCACCCCTAATGCTCGCGGCGCGTGCTGTTGTGGAAGCAGAGGCGCGCCACCTGCTGGCTGCAGCAGCGGTAGAGGCAGCACGGGCGGAATTGCACACCTCGCAGACGCAACTAGCGCGCTTGCGCCGTGCACTCACGGAGATCGTGACAGGCAAAGCACAGCCGATCGTGCAGACGCAAGATGGACAAGCACCGGCTAAGCCCGCGCGTGCTCCGCGTAGACCGAGGGGCGTGGGGGACATCCAGCGTGTGTATGATGCGCTCACAGATGCACCGCAGCCGTTTGCACAGATTGCTGACAAGGCTGGCGTCTCGCGCCGCTCCGTTTCGCACTATCTGTCCGCGCTGCGGAAGCAACGCTTTGCGGACACCCCAAAGGGCAGAAACCAATGGCAGCGCCTGAGCCGCGGATGACCCGAAAACCACAAAAGATACGCAAAAAGCGCGCTGTGCTCGGCGCTCCCGATCTCAAGAAGATCCGCGCCGCCGCCCGCGCTCATGGCCCCCTCGCACATGCCCTCATCGAATGGATTTACACCAACGGCAGCCGCGCCAGTGAACCCGGCTGCGCTCGGGTCACTGACGTGGATCTCCACAACGGCACCGTGATGTTGACCCACCTGAAAGGCGGCCTGGAGCCCGAGCCGCAGCCGCTCGCGAACGCTTGCCGCGAGGCGCTTCGAGCCTGGCTACCCCAGCGCACGTTCGTAGAGGCCGCGCAGCACGACTACGTCTTCCCGTCAGCGCGCCCTGGCGACTGCTACCCCTGCGCCGGCAAGGGAGCGCTCACCATCAAGAAGCGGAAACGGGGCGGTGCCAGTGAGTCTCGGCTGGCCCCCTGCCCTCACTGCCACGCGAGCGGAAAGCGCTGGGGGATGACCAGGCACGAAGTACGTCACCTCGTGGTGGCGGTGTTCACGGCCGCGGGCATCCCATCTGAGTTTCACTTCCCGCACATCCTGCGGCACAGCGCTGTCACGCACATGCTGAACAAGGGGACGCCGCCGCCGGCCATCCAAGAGCGCGTCGGTCACGCGGCGCTGGCGACGACGTTCGGGTACATGCACACCACCGATGAGGCGCGGGCGAAGGTGAACCGCGCGTTTGATGAGGACACCTAAAGGAGCCCACACATGATCGCTTTCTTCCGTCGTCTCTTCTCTCGAAAGCCGAAGCCACCAACCAGACAGCCTATCGCCTGCGATCTATACATGCAGGAACGCGGCGAGGACTGGAGCTTGCTCGGCCGCTACCGCACGCAGGACAAGGCGCACGACGCTGCCGAAATTCACGCAGCCACAGTGTGCATGAAGCGTGGCGACGTCGTCTTCTTCAACTACAGATACGAGCCGGTGTACGACGAGGAGACGAAGCTGTGATGTTCAAGCAGATCGCCTGGGCCACGCACAAGGAGCTGTACGCGCTCGACAGTCGTGGGGTGCTGAGGCTGCGGGCGTACGGCCGGTGGGAGATCATCGAGGCTCCTGTGGACTGGGATCAGGGTGGTGAAACGTTGCCGATCGTGGCGTTCGCGATTCACAAGACTGGCACCGAGCTGGAAGGGCACGAGGAGTCGCTCGCTGTCATCGTCGAGGATGGCCGCCTGTTCGAGCGGGATGTGCGCAACAACGGCTGGCGGGAGATCAGGCCATGACCAAGCGCCGCAGCGAGCACAAGCTCACGCGTCAAGGCGTGCGCGATCTCGGCCACACCGCGAAGACCGTGCGGCACGAGCTGCCCGAGCAGCGCCCCGTCGTCTGCGCGCACCTGGCGCTCGGGCGGGACCGCTTCGAAAACACGCGCTGCGTGGACTGCGGCGCCATCGTCGATGAAGGAGAGCAGGACACATGGTAGTCAGCACACAGCTTGTGGCGGCCGTCAGCAGCATTGCCGGCGCTACCTACGTGACCTTGGTCGGCACGGTGCTGTATCAGATGCACGTGATTCGCCGGCTGCAGCGCGAGCGGATGGAGCGAGCGGAGGCGCTGCTGACCGGCACGGTGCATGTTGACGGGCTGTATCTTCCGCTTACATCAGACCCGCGATGGAAGCCGGCGCAGATGATAGAAAACGGAATAGTGCGAGCAGCACTAGGGTGTGGGCGTTGCTGGATTACTACTAACACGATCGTTGTTGGAGACGCTGGCGTAACGGCTCCAGGCGTTCTAGTGACGCGCACTATGCTGAAGTACATCGATTCTGTGTGGGCTGCGTACCGCAACCGCATCATACAAGATGATGTTGCTAAGGCCGATATGAGTGCACTGAAAGGACTGGACGAATGACCCCCGCCAAGCAAGGACACCGCGCAGGCGCGCAGGGCTCCACCGATCCCTGCCCGTTTCCCGACGGCAGCGATGAAGCGTACGTGTGGACATCAGCACGCAACGCCGTCAACTCCTTCCGCGCGAAGGGGCTCGACCCAAACGGGCACGCGCCACCACCGCCCCACATCTGCCCAGTCAATCCAAGACACGTCTGCAACTGCTGCCACAGTTGCACGGCAGAGTGCCGTCGCGAGTACGTGCTGGAGGCCGGTGCGCGCACGCTAGCGCACGTGAAAGCCCGCGTGCTCCGCCTGTTCGGTGGCGGCTAAAATGCTAGGCCAGGTGACGCTGTGCGATTTCTGCCCGGCCGAGTATCAGCAGATCGCGCGTGATGTATGCGTGGTGTGCACGCGTGATTGCTGCAGTGACCACGGTGCACTCCGCCTGTTTGCCTTCGGGCAGTCAACAGCAATGGCGTTTCATGTGCTCCCAGGAAACACTGTTATTCCAGGAGCTGCTACATGGCCAGAACTACAGCTTCAGCAGTACGTTTGCCACGCTTGCACCGCAGGCATCACGCTCGGACACTGGTCGCACCAGCAGGCACGCGCGATCTCTGTATTGGAGGCAGCGTTCGCGGAATTTGTCCGTGGATGGCGTGCGCTGCTGGCCGAGTCAGCCTTGGAGAAGTGACTTCCCAGCTGCCCACGCTTGAACCGCTGCGCGGTCACCGTTCCAGACGTTCGCGTCGCACGAGCCCACGCCCGGGCAGGTGAACGGCACCGCATCTCCGTCCGCGTACTGCCAAATCGTCCAGCTCGACCACGGCGCTGGCAGCTCTGGCTCGTGCCCAGCGGCGTTGTACCGCGGCACCCACAGGTCGATGTCTGCCGCGCCCGCCCAGCCCGGGTTGCCGAACTGCGTCCAGATCCGCTTCGATGTGTAGATGAGCTGCCGCTGGCCCGGACAGGCCCGGCGGATCCGCCCGTAGAACGCATCCACCCACGCCAGAACGCTGCCAGGGTCGTCTGGGAGCACTTCCAGGTCCAGGCACAGCCTCTCGTTCGCCCGGAGCGGCCCTACAGCGTCCAGGAGGCGCACGGCCTGCGTTTCCGGGCGGCCCGTCCGGGCGAAGTGGTAATAGACGACCAAATCGAGCGGGAGGGCCCGGAGGCCCGTCTCGGTGGGCCTGGAACGCCTTGTCGGTGACAGTGTTGCCCTCGGTCGCCTTGGCCCCCACGAAGCTCAGATCGGAGGGGAGGGCAGAGAAGTCGTGGATCGGGTGCCAGGCGTTGACGTCGATGCCTTTGGCGCGGTCAGCGGGGAGGGTCACAAGAGCACCTGTCCGTTCTGGATGTAGCCGTGCCAGCACTCCGGCTCTCCGGTCGCGATCGATGGGGCCAGGGTCAGGTCGGCGAGCCCCGTGCCACTCATCTGCCAGCGCGACGGGCCACCGTTCCGGGACTGCGAGCCGGCATCAGGCGGCGCCGGCTGTGCGCCGATCGGATTGGAGAACGACACGTGCAGGCCGTGTGGGCGCCCTCCCGCGAGTGGGAATTCCGGCTTGCCGTAGCCACAGGGGCACCATAGGAACAGTCCATCGGCGTCCTGGATCGTCGCTGGATCAGCGCAGGATGTGCTTCTCGCTGTCGTCTCGCGCAGAAACGCAGCGTCAAACCACGGATCGATGAGCGGAACGGCCGCCATCTCTTTACGCCGTGATGGCCGCCAGGTCCGCCTGCAGCTGCGCGAAGTCGAAGCCGCTCGGCGCAGTCTTCGCGCCGTTCGCCCAGTCCTGGCTGAGCACGCCGTACGCCTCGGTGCAATACGTGGTGAAGAACTTCCAGGTCATGGTGAGGAGCTGCCCCCACGTGATGACTGTGATGCCTGCCGGCCCGTAAGCGACCGCGGGGATCGCGTGACCCCCCCATGATCCGGGAGCGCCATCGCCGTGCGGCCCGCCTGGAGGCACGCTCCACACGCGCTGGTTCTGCGCCGAGCGCGGCAGCTCGACTCCCAGATAGCAGCCGCCCAGCAAGTCGACGGACAGCTCGATGTGCGCCCGGCTGCCCGGCTCCTGCGCCACGTAGGCGTAGATCTTGTGGCCGCCCAGCCCGACCTTCCTCAGCCCGTTGAGCACCGTGACCTCCACACCGCCCTGATCGGTGCTCGGGTCGCTCGGGTTGTACCCGCAGAAGGTTTCGTAGCCCTGCAGGATGGCACTGTCGGGCAGAACGATCTGGCTGCCGTTGTTGGCTGTCCAGGTCTGGATCATGTGCCCCGCCGCCGCGATCGTGCAGTCGCCCAGGCTGTCGTTCAGCATCATCCCAAGGTTCGTGACCTTCGTGCTCCAGTCGATGCGCGGAGGCGGCTTGAGCGCGTTCGTCACGTAGTCGGCGAGCCGCAGCGTGCGCGGATCGTGGACAGCTGCCTGCTTGCCGAGCTTCATCGCGCTGAAATCGATCATCGTGAGGTTTCCTCCTTACGGGTTCGCTTGACGCCACTGCTGAGCAGCCGCGATCAGATCGGGCGCGTTGTGGAAGTCACCGATGACCTCGTCCACAACGCAGCCCACAGTTGCTGTCGAGTAGTGTGCCCGCTCGACCGTCAACGCCGTGTCGAGCCCGTTCAGATCGCCCACCACGCTGTCCACGAGATCGTCATGTGTGGCCTGGTCCAGCCCACACGTCGGATCTGCCGGAACGACAGGTACGACCGGGGTCGGCGACGGCTTCGGGCACCCCGTGGTCCCGAGCACCACCGACGCGGCCAGTATGGCGAGCAGGAAACGCATCACGCGTGCAGCTTGGCGCGATTCTCGGTCTTGAACTTCCGCGAGGTGTCCAGCTGCACAGGGGTGAGCTTGCCCTTGGCCTCCAGGTCATCGAGGATGCAGCCCAGCGTCACCCATCCGATGCGGCCGGCTACGAGCGCCAGATCTTCCAAGTTTCTCGCTGCCAGATCGGCCTCGACCTCTGCAATGATGACGGGCCCCTGGTTGCCGAGCTGGCCTTCCACGCAGTTCGTCACTGGCTGCACGTGCGCGCAGGCGAAGGGCAACATCAAGGCCGCCAGCAGCGCTGCGGCAGACGTCGGCGTGGTCACGCCGACCAGATCGGCAGAGTCGAACATCATGAGCGCGCCGCTGCCAAGCACAGGGAAGAAGATCCGCGCCGCAATCCCGAATTGCGTCGTGGCTGCGATCGGAATGGCGATCAGCACCGCTCCAGCGACCAGGAACAGCAAGGACAGCGCGATGGCGGGGCCAGAGCCGGCAGGTGCGAACGTCGGCAATGAGCGCATCATCGGGATCTTGGCCCGCTTGGCCAGCGCCTGCAGAAGACCACCGATGACGGCAACCACACCGGCAATCCAGGTGTGCCCGAGCATCTGCGAGTAGGTGACGGCGGCGGTTCCGAGTAACAGCAAAAACGGGTGCATGCTTACGATTGTAAGCGGGGCCTGCGGGGGCCGTCAAATCACCGCACGCCCGCCTGTGTCGTGATCCGCTTGAAGATCTTGTCGTACTTCACGCCGCACGCCTCCAACGAGTAGAGCTTCCGTGCCCGCTGTGAGATGTACGGACGCACCAGTTTCGGCGCGTCTTCGATCGCCTGCACGTAATCATCGACCGTGCGGCAGCGAAACCCGGTCGCCTCGTCCTCGATCGTCTCGGTGAAGGCTCCGAAGTCCGGGCCGATCAACGGTGTCCCGGTCACCTGCGCCTCGACGCCAGACCCACCGAACGGCTCGACGAAGATCGATGGCATCAACATCGCCCGCGCCTTCCCGACCAGCTCGGCCCGCGCTCTCCCGTTCACCACGCCACGGTAGTCGATACGCGCCATCTCAGCCGGCGTGAAATCCCCCGCCGCGAGCCACTGCGCGTAGCCTCCCATCCCGGCGAGCACGAACTTCATCCCGTCGCCAGGATGCTTCTTGTCCCACGCCTTGATCACCTCGCGCAGCATTTCGATGCCCTTGTCGACGACGAAGCGATGCATGAACGCCACGTAATTCTCCGGCTCGCCAACGAAAGGCCAGTCAGCCGGGTCGTAGTAGTTCGGCACCACCCACGTGCAGGCTGGATTCTTGTCGATGTCGTAGCTCTGCTGGGTCATCGGCACCACTCCGCCCGGTGAGCAGTAGCGCCCCCAATGAAAGTGCATCCACGCGTAGCTCTCGAAGATGCGGTACGCGCCGATCCCGTCGTTGGGGTAGCCGATGCCGGTCTCGATGTGGTTCAGTCGCGGGAAGTCCCGAATGAGTTCCCAGTACGACGTCCAGATGTGGGCCACGATGTCGCCTGGCTTGGCGTACTCGGCCAGTGCACGCGACAGGCGCTGCCGGAAGATCACTCCTGCCGGGCTATGCGGATTGGCCTGCTCGCCTGGGCTCACGTGCTCGGGCTTGATGTGCGCCTTGAACTCTGCCTCGTTCAACATCACGTGCTTCACGTCGGCCGCGCTCTGCGAGCCGGCGTTGCTGTACTCGTGCACCGTGTAGCCGAATGGCTTCATCATCGCCGCGAACCGGCGGGCCTTGCCAGTGAACGCGCAGTGGGAGAACTCGTCGTTGGGAATCGTGTGGTGCGGCGCGAGAACGTGAATGGTCGGCATGGCGAAGGAGGATGCCAGTTAACTAGCAAGAGGGCAACTGGACGGTGTGCGGCTGCGTCGTCTATCCTCTCTTCATGGCCGAGATCTACACGCTGAGCGGTTCCGACTACCTGGGCGCCGCGCCGTCCACCACCGACATCGAGTGCGCCGATCAGGCCCGCCCGCTGCTCGTCACCGGTGCCGTCACAGGCTTGTCGAGCGTGCCCGTGGCGCTCTTCGGCACGTACAAGCTGCTGAAGGGGCGCGGCGCAGCCGGGATCGTCTCGCTGCTCGGCGCGGGCGCGCTCTACTTCGCTGGGCAGCGGCTGATGATCGCTGCCGGGCGGACGTTCGAGGCGTGCCGGAAGCCGTAGCCGTGGCAACCAACCCTGCAGTCTTCGTCTTCGCGATGCACGGCTGTGGCGCCTGCGAGGAGTACCTGCCGCGGTTCAAGGAGCTGGCCGGGCCCTACCGCCGCGTGATCCCCATCGGCATCTACGACGTGCAGCAGGACACCAAGGCTGCGCACTTCGGCGACAAGCTCGGGGTGAAGGCCACGCCGACCACGATCGTGATGGACAAGCAGGGCCGGTTGAAGCGATTCGTCGGCGCGCTCGGGAACGCAGCGATCAAAGAGCTGCTGAAGCAAGCCGCGGATCAGTAGTCCTTGCCAGGACGCGGGACCGTACAACCACGACGGCGCGCCTCACGATCGATCTGCTCGAACGCATCCGTTGCTGTTGTGCCTGCGCTCTTCGCTGCTCCTTGCACGGCACGCATCATCCGGTCGTAGAACCGCTGCTGCGTTTTGATGGGCAGCCCCAGCGAGCCGCAGTACAGCTGCGCTAGCGCAACAGCTCGTTCGATTTTTGCCTTAGCCACCCTCTACCGCCCACACCCGCACGGCTTCTTCACGAGCCCTGGCCGGCGCACACCTCCCAGGCGAGGCGCCGGCTTCCGCGACGACGCCACGCCCGCCGCGACGAGGCCGCCCACGGCCGCCAGGCCCCCGATCACGGCCGCGATGGTTCCTGCGTTCGATTTCGGCTGTCCGGTAATTCCACGAGTGTAGAACGCCAGTCGTCTGGCAGCAAACCCCTACCGCTTCAGCACGAGAAGCAGCACCAGGAGCCCGCCGCCTGCGATGGCCAACGTCGTGTTCGGCACACCCTTGATGAGCTGCTTCGAGCCGCCTCCGCCCCGCTTCCCGGACGGATGGGCCGGCACACCAGGATCCCCACCGCCCGGATCAACAGCCGTTGCCGTCGTCGTGCCGCCGCTGCCGCTCCCGACGCTCAATAGCTTGTCCCCCACGATGGAGTCGATCTGGCCACCCGCTGAGATGATCCTCCCCGAGCCCGGCAAGATTGCGTTCGCTCCCTGCGACACGCCAGGGATCTTCGAAGCGACACCTGCCGTCTTGAACACCACGCCCTGCGCCTTCACGGCCGTCTTGCCGACGGTCTTGAGCGCGGAGGTGATCGAGAAGCCGAGCTGTGGATTGCCGAGTGAAATCATCGTGGCTCTCCTACGAAATCGTGGCGACCTTGCGCGCCGCCTTCTTGCGCTTGGATGAGTCCGCGATCTGAATCGCTTCCTCTTCCGCCTCGGCCAGCTGGGCGCGGCCCAGCATCACAGTGTGCACGAGCTTCGCAGCCAACCCAAGACCGAACAGTACGAGCGTGCCGATGCCGACGTACTTCAGAATCTTCGTGACCTTGTCGTCCTTGCCCTGATTATCCTCGCCGGGCTGCGAGGTGTGCAGCGGAGGGAGCGCTGTGGTCTGCACACCCCCCTTGATGATCTGCTTCTGCCAGTTGGCCGCTTGCGCACGATACTCCAGCGTCTTCTCGTACGTGCCGCGCTCGTGCCGCGCCAGAAAACCGTTGTTGGCCTTGTAGAACGCTTTCCACTCGTTCCAGAACTGAGAGAAGCCGGCAACGACGCGCTTTGGCAGCTTGCCCGAATTCGCGTTCACATCGACGCCAAGAGAGTCGACCAGGTTGTTGACTTGCTCCTGTTCGTTCTTCACCTCATCAGGCGAGAAGAAGAAGTTTCCCCGGTCGGCGCCCAAGTTCACACGCTGAAGTTGACCCCGCGGGCCCACGCGGTAGCGGCCATCTGGAACACGGCGTGATGTTGTGGCCGCGGGCGTGTCCCAGCCAGCGGCGGCCTGGCGCTTCAGAATGAGCGCTTTGCTTGCGGGATCAAGTGGCATGACGAATCACTCCCGGTCCGGGCACAGCGCTCACCCGAAGATCCGCCCGAGCAGACCTCCAACGATCGCGCCGCCGATGGCGTGCAGCACGTGATTGTCACGAGACAGCTTGTACCCAGCAGCCGCACCCAGGCACATCGCAACGAACGACGGCGAGAGCAAGCGCGACGTCTGTGACACGACAGGTTGCAGGAAGTCAGCGCCGCGAAACTGGTCGTAGGCGTACGGCTTCGCATCCACGAGCCGACCATCGGGCAGGAACATCTTCGTGGCGGAGAGATCCTGCCACCAGCCCGCGCCAGGCTCGGCCTCGCGCACGACGTTGAGCGGGCTGCGCCACACGTAGTTGCCGGCGCCTGCGGGCACAGACGCCTGCGACGATCGGCTGATGGGGCCGCCGCCCGCGCTCGTGTTCCAGTCCGGCACGGGCGGGACAGGAACGATCGCGTAGCCGGCACCGAGCTGACGGGTGATCATCCGACCCGCCTCACTTTGCCCTTGATCAAGCGGTACTCAGTGCCGTGTGCTCTTCCTGCTGTTCCCCGCACGCGCACAAGCGCATGAGGGTTCTGCATGAGCACTGTTTCTGCCGCCTCACGACGTGACTTGTGCTGCTTTCCCGACAGCGTGCGGCACGTGGGGTTGAGCGACTGCGTGTCGTTGCTGTACCACCAACAGACGCGATAGTTTGCCTTCGCCATCAGCCTACGTCCCTTCGCCCGTGCGATCCTCGTCCTTGGCTTCCATGATCTGGATCGTCACGAGATACGTGTGGCCTGCAGTGCTGGTGCTCCCAGTCAACTGAATCACTGGCATCCCGCTTGGATCGGGCAGCACGGGCACGAGCAGGATAGACAGGTCAGGCACGAGCGATGCCGACAGCGCCACGGACGGGACCACCGTCGAAATGGGCGTAGCCTCGGACACGAGCGGAACGACGCTGAGCCCGAAGCCGAGCCGCAGCCGAGGGACGAAGCCATTGGCGGCGCCATCGTCCGCAACAGTCTCGAACCGCATCGGGCGCCCACGCCACTCGAAGTACGCCGCGCTTCCTTGAGAGACCGGCTGGTCCGGCGTGCCGGGATCGTCCTGCACGAAGATGTTGACGGGGGTCGCCGCCGCGCCGCCCGAAGGCATCAACACCACGTAGGTCCGCGAGATCATGCCGTCCAGGATACGCCGCGCGGCGTGGGCGGGTCAACTCACGCTTGGGCGGAGCGCCGCAAGCACCTGCGCCCGCCGCTGGCGCCAGTTGGCGATGGCTGCGGGCGCCCAGGAAAGCGTCGTCACCGGGTTCTGCCCTCGCTTCAGCGCCCCGGTTACAGCCGCCGGGCCCTTGTACGAGAGGCGCACCAGCTCGTCGAGCGGCGCGGGCGGGGAGCGGCTACCGAGCGCGGCCTGCACGTCATCTCGAAACTGCACGAGGTACTTCGTGCCCCACTCGATGTTCGTCTCCGGGTCGAACAAGCTTTCGCGCGAGAGCCCGGCTGCCTTCAGCTCGGCCGCATGCGCCACAGCGTTCACCTGCATAAGGCCGACCGAGCGGCCATCGGAGTCGCCGGCCGCGCGAGGATTGCCGTTTGACTCGACCAAGATCGTGGTCAGCACCCAATCGAGCGGCAGGCCCCGCTTCTTGGCCCACTTCGAGGCGCTACCCACGTACGCGAGCGGCAGCTTCAGTGCGACGGCCGCGCGGGCGAGGTTCGGGCCACCCGTCAACCCAACCGCGGCTGCGACGACTCCAGCGACACCGAGTAGAAGCAACGGAAACACACGCTAGCCCACGATCCGCTGGCGCTCGGCCATAAGCACGATCGACACCATGATCTGCAGCGGAATGCCTCTGGACATGGGGGCGTCCGAGACGGCGTACAGCTCCTGCAGCCCGATGAGCGGAATGTCGTAGGTGAGCCCTGGGGTGAGTGCGATGCCGAGCTGCGGGGTCACGGACGAATCGCCAATCCAGACCGTGTACGCCAAGACAGGCGCCGTGAGGAACACCACGCGGTTCTCGGGCGTGCCGAGAACGATCTGCGTCGCTGTCTGCGTGATGCCCCGGCGGTACAGCTGCGTGCGCGGCGGAACGCCATTCAACGCGCCGGTCGGCTCGGAGTTGGGCGCGGGCATGAACGCTGGTGTGCTGCGCGCACCAGGGATCGGAGGCCCGCCGAATCCGCGTGCGCTCACTTGATCTTCCGTGTGGCCGCAGTCTTCGCTGCCTTCAGCGTACGTGCGCTGTGGCGGCCGATCCACTTGCCGTTGTGGTAGGCGTTGTACGTGTAGTACCCGTCCCCGCCCACAATCTCAGCTCGATTCGCGCCGCACGCCCGCACGAGCACCTTCGCCCCAGATGGGCGGTGCTGGGCCTTCCACGGCGTGCAGGACTTGGGCATGGTCCTTACGACCGCGGGATCAACTGGCTGCCGATGAAGTTGATGTCGACCGTGATGGGGTTGACGGTGTCGAGGTTCGTCACCGCGATCGAAAGGCCACCGCCCTTCGGGCGAACCACCCACGGGAACTTCAGGAGGTACTTGTTGGTGTTCGGATCGAGCAGCGTCGCCACCATCGTGCCCGCGATGCCCTTCTGCCAGGGCTGGTTGAACGTCTGGTCGAGGATCGCGATGCGCCAGTCGCGAAACGTGTGCGATGGGTCGTTCGAGAACGAGATCTCGCGGATCTCGAATGGCCACTCGAACGAATACTGGAAGTCGGTGGGCGTCAGGTTCACGGTCGCGCCCGGGTTGATCGTCTGCGACGCCGACAGCGGCATGTTGTATGGATACCGGATCAGCGGCTGATCGATCAGCGGCTGAATCGCGTTCATGATACCCATCCACTGTGGCGCCAGCTGCTGCAGCATCGTTCCGAGCGCGGGGCTTTGCGAATCCATGGTGAGAGAATAGGCCCGCCGCGGCAGCACGGTCAAGTCGGCAGGAATAGCGTCGGGGCTGCCTTTACCGCAGCAGGGGCCGAGTCGTGCATCTGCCGCGCCAGCCAGCCCTCCACCGCCGCGAGCCGATTGCCCTTCAAGTGCTCCCACACCAGGCAATTCGCAAGGCGCGCCGTGCCACCGGCGTGCTCCGTGTTGAATGTGCCCACATCGCGGGTTGCACTAGCTAGCAACTCCTTCACCAAGAGGAGCTTCTCCGGATCGACGAGGCTGCCGTAGGGCGTCTTCATCACGCGGAGACGCGCCAGCCGGCGCATGTACCCCGTCGACACCACGTTCGCCTCACGCCGATCGGTCGTGATCTTCCGCGTGTGGTCGATCGAGATGTTGCTGCCGTTCTTACCGGGCGCCTTCTGACGCACGGTGTGCGTGTCTCCCCCCTCGACATGGATGGAGCCGGTGACGACAAGTAGCGGCCTGAGCGGCATGTGGGCAGGAGGGTATCCCACTTGCTAGCGTTCTAGCAACCGTGCTAGTTAACTGGCACCAATGGCGAAGCCCTTCTTGAAGTGGAGCGGTGGGAAGTCAGCGCTGGTGTCTGAGCTGTTGGAGCACGTTCCCAAGGAATTCGGCGTCTACCACGAGCCGTTCGTTGGTGCTGGGGCGCTCTTCTTCGTGTTGAGGCCGCGCCACGCATTGCTGTCCGATGCGAACGAGATTCTAGCGAAGGCATATGAGGGTGTTCGCGACCACGTTGAGAACGTGATCGGGCTGTTGCGCCAGTACGCTGATCGCCACTCTGCTGACGAGTTTTACCGCGTTCGCGCAGCTGACACTGGGCACCTCGGGCCTGCGGGCACAGCCGCCTGGATGATCTACCTGAACAAGACGTGTTTCAATGGCCTCTGGCGCGTGAACAAGAAAGGCAAGTTCAACGTGCCCCTCGGGTCATACGAGAACCCGAACATCTGCGATGAAGAGACACTCCGAGCCGCCTCTGTGGCGCTTCGCCATGCACTTGTCGGTCATGCCGACTTCAGAACCGTTGAAGAGCGCGCTGTCAGCGGTGATCTCATCTACTTCGATCCGCCATACGTGCCTCTCTCGAAGACGGCCAACTTCACGGCCTACACGAAAGGTGGCTTCGGGCCGAAGGACCAACAGGATCTGTTCGAGCTGGCCCTCCGCCTCAAGAAGCGTGGCGTCCACGTCATCCTGTCGAACGCCGGGTCAGACGAGGTGGTCAAGCTCTACGGCAACTACTTCACGATCAACGAAGTGGCCTGCCGCCGGAACATCAATTCGAAAGCCTCCGCCCGCGGTCCGGTGACGGAGTACATCATCACGTGATGGACTACTCGTCCAGCTGACCGTACGGCGTCGAGAGAGTGACTGTCGCCGTTCCTGCACACGCGAGCTGCACGCGCACCATCTGTTCGTCACGCACGAACTGCAGGCTGAGGTTGGTCGTTCCGACAGGCAGATCATCGCCGTCGGGCGCCTGCAGCGTACGCACCACGGCAGGCATGTTCACGACGCCGCTGCCCTGGTCCTCTTCCGCCGTCTCGCGGAACCACGTATCTCCGTCGCCAGAGAACTCCAGGTAGCACTGCACAGTGGTCGGCGCGCTCGTGACCGTGATGGAGAACCGCAGCGGAACCCGCCGCGCGTTGATCGCGAAGGCTTTCGACGCGGTGAACGAAGCGGGGACCTTCCCCTTGAACAGAATGATATCAGCCATTCGCAGCAGCCTTTCGCGTCTTCACAGCAGAGGCCGCCGCTGACAACACGGCCAGGATGCTCACGCCGCCAACCACCCACCAGATCCACTTCTGGTTGTCGAATACGCTGGCAGTCATCGACGTCGTGGGGATCGCGACGGGCAGGCTCGGGAGCGCTGGGGCGCGCTTCACGGGGTGGTGCACCACGACCGGGGGAACGGTGCCGCCGCTCTTCTTCACGCGATCGGAGATCAGCGACGCGAGCGCTCCGGCGTACTGCCGCACGCGGGTCACGTCGAGGTTCGCTGTCGGGAACGCCGCGGTGGCTCCCACGTACGTGGCCAGAGCTCGGTTCACGGCCTTGACGGTGTTCGGGCCGATGATGCCGTCCACAGTCAACGAGGCGAGCGTCGGGTCGCCGTTCGTGGTGCCGAGCGCCTTGAGCGCGTTCTGGAGCTGGGCCGCGGGCGGTGACGACGTCACCGGCACCAGCTTGCCTTCGAGAGGCATGCCCGTCGTCGGATCATATCCGGACGCGGCGCCGCTGATGGTGTAGACCTCGATCCCAGGCACAGCGAGAGCGTATCACGGGCCCCCCGGTTTGCGCGAGCGGCCCGCTTGTCAACGTAAGCGGCACACGATCTTTGGCGGTGTCCATGTCCGCACACCACTGTCCCACGCCACAAGTACATCGCCGCGTTTGTGCGGACGGGCGCGCTCATATGCGTTCGCACGGATCACACGTCCTGCATCATCCCCGTTGCACGCCTGCACGCGAGCACCGATGCGAAATCTGCTTGCCATTCTTGCCTCCTGACGGCAGCATACCACCTTCGCTGTTGACTCTCAGGGCAGTGTTTTAGCGCAGGGAACATCCGCCCCCAGCAGCCCGTCAGCTGCTGGGGGCATTCTGTTTGCGCGAGCACAGGGGGCTGGGGTACGATCTGGATCGTTGTGAAACACCCCTTCGCTGTTGGTCTCGGTGTCGGCGCGGTCGGCCTGATCGCGTGGTGGAAGCGTCACACGATCGCCGAGCTGTTCGCCCGTGCGAAGGCCAAGGCGCTGAGTGGCCCCGACGGCGCCGAGATGGTCGTGCGCCGGGTGATGGCTGCCGGGCAGCCGGCGATCATCGTCATCGCCTCGGGCTACGACGGGCCGCGCGTCCAGGCGCTCGTGCAGGCGTTGCGGAACGGGGCGGGCGGCGGGGGACGGACGGTCATCGACACCGAGGGGTGGCCGTCAGCCCAGCCGGCGTCGGCAGGAGGATGAAACGCTCTATGGCGCGCAAACGACAACCACGAACGCTTGCCGATGAGATCGCTGTAACTAAAAAGGCGGTCCACGTTTGTCAGGGCTACTACCAGAATCCATCTGGCGGCCTTGCGCAGTGTCTTCTCGATCTCGTCAGCCAAGGACGGCGCGCTCTCCCTCGTGCTGTCGGAACGACCGAACAACGCACGCAGCTTCGTGAGCAACTCGATGCCTTGAGCGACCGCGCTGAGAACATGCGCTACAGGCTGAATCGCCGATGAAGAAAGATCTACAAGGTCACGTGGTGCAGCGGCACGAAGTACACACGTAGCCTGCGCACAGCCGTCCGCCTCGCCCGCTCGAAGAGCCGCGCCGCTACCGGGGCCTGCCAGAGGTCGAAGGTCGAGAGCGTTCGCCGATCGAAGACGTCGCCGGGTCGCGAGATGACGACGGGCGTGCTGCTCTGCCGGCAGAGCGCCTGCAGACGCATCGGTTAGCGCCGCCGGCCGACGTCGCACGCCCTGGCGCGAGCCCGGTCGATCGCCACCTTGCGAGAGTACGCCTTCGCCACGGAGCCCTTCGGAGCGCGGGGGATGGTCCAGCGGGTCGCCGACTTCCCGTACGTCTTCTTGATGGCGCGGTCGTACGCGCGATCCGCCCGCAGAGCCGAGTAGTAGAGGGTGTGGCAGCGGTTCATGCGTCTCAGATCCTGCACGCGCGACTGTACACGTTCTTGAGCCGGCGCACCGACGCGTCTGTGACCACGGCAGGGGGCCGGCCAGACCACGCGATCTTGTTCACGCGCCCCTGTAACATGATCAGCTCGCCGAGCGCTTCACTGGCGCTCCGACAATCACCAGCGCGCACCGATCGGATGACCTGGCGAGCCGCCATTGCAGCCTCACGCTTGGCCCGCTTCACCACCGCACGTGCCGTCATACGCGCCATCATCAGCTCCGCTTGTAGGTCATCCAGACACCGTACCCGAGCCCGAACACCGCGCCGATGATCCCGAGCGTCGTCAGCGTCGTCTGCAGGCTGTCGAAGATCACGTCGCCGGTGCCGTGCATGGGCGCCAGCGCGTCCGGGTCCACCGGCGCCGACTGGTAGACCGGTGCCAGCGCATCCTGGTCGACCCGGCACTGCCGCGCGAGCTTCGTCTGCAGATTCGCGATCGTCTTGTGCAGGTAGATCGCGGTCCCGTTCGAGGCTCCCTGCCGCGCCAGCATCGCCGAATACTGCCCGAGCGCCTGCCACGCCTGCGCCACGGCGGTCTGCGCGGCGCCACAATCTCCGTCGGACAGCAGCCGCTTCGCGCGGTTCACCCACAGGTTCACCTGGGCTCTGGTCATTCGTCATCGCTCCGCAGGAGAAAGACGCCGCCGACGACCAGGCCGACGACCATCACCGCGCCCACCACCCACGGCCACATCGGCGGTGCCTGAACGCTCATCGGGGCTGGCACGGGAGGAGCGCCGTCGCCGAGCAGCGACATGCCGGTGATGTCGTGCTGCCCGGGAACGTGCGGGGCACCCCAGCCGCACGGGAGGCGCGTCAGCTCGTGCGTGTGGCCGTCAGACAGATCCGGCTGGACCCGGCCTTCGATCACGCGATGGAAATGCCCGGAGGAGAGATCGGTGTTGCCGGTGCCTTCCGCGTTCAGCCACGCGCCGTGGTGGTGCAATGGATAGAGCCGAGCAGGACTCTGTGTCGTCATCTGACACGGGAATCCTGCCGGCTGCGTGGACGCGTACGGAACCGCGTCCGGGTTGGGGTACAGGGACCGGCGCACGGCGGCTTAGGTGTAGGCGTTCGGATCCGCGTACGGGCTCGCGTGCACGTTGCCGGCCGCGTCGCTGTACTGCGTGACCTGGCCGTTGCAGATCGTGACGTAGAGACCGTCCGAGCGCGGCCCGAGCTTCTCGCAGTTCGACGCCTGGTTCTGCGCCGTGACGGTGATCGGGTTGAAGAACCAGTGCCGGCGGCGCCGACGCGTGGGAATGCCCAGGTGGTCCGCCAGCACGCCCATCAGCCCCTTGGTGCCGCCGGGAGCGACCGGAACCGCGGCGGGCGAGGCGACCGGGAGAGGCGCCGGCAGCGGAGCGGTCTGGAAGGGGTAGGACGCCTGCACGTGGGGGCCCACGTTCCGGACGCCGCCGCGGATGTTCGCGCCCGAGGCCATGATGCCCGGCATTCCGCCCGAGCGCATGATCATGTAAGGATCGAACCGCACGCCGCCGTGCGACCCGAAACCGGCGCCGGAGAACGCGCCATGAGTGCCACCCGGAGTCGCCACCGGGGTGACCGCCACGGCCGCAGGCGAGGCGACCGGCAGCGGGGCCGGCAGCGGGGCGGTCTGGAAGGGGTAGCCCGCGTGGATGCGCGCCGAAGCGCTAGTGATGCCCGCTCGCAGGTTGCGTCCGCTCGGCAGCACGCCGGGGATTCCACCCGAGCGCATCAGCGCCGCCGGGTTCATCATGTGGTTGCCAAGAATCATGTGGTGATCTCCTTGGCTACAGAGCATATGCCCGGCGGGGGCGGGGGGTCAACCAGGAGGGATTGACGCCTTCTTCTGATGAGCCCGGCAGCAGTCCGTTCCGCGTCGGCACGCATCGCAGACCCGCCGGCCACACGCGGTGCCTGCCTTCGGCCCCGCCAGCGGCGCGGTGCACGTGAACGTCGCGCGGTTCGTGCAGTTGGCCGTCTGGCACGTGGTTGTCGGGAACCGGCTGCAGACGAAGATCGAGAGATCGTCAGCCATCAATCCACCTTCAGCGGCTCCCACGCCCAGCCGCGCTCTGACCACTTTCGCTTCCACCACAGCTTCGAGGCGAGCACCCACACACCTGGGAGAGCGCTCGCCTCGACATTCGCTTGAAGCCGTCCTGGCAACCGATCGAACGGCAGGAAGCCCGCTTGCATCGCGTAGAACTGCATGTTGGTCACTTACTTCCCCTGGAGCAGGCCCAGCACACCATCGAGCAGCGACTTGGCCTTCGCAGCTCCCATCATGCCCATCAGCGTCGCGTAGCCGTAGGTCCACGAGATGAGGCAAGGGATCGAGCAGGTGACAGCCGAGACTGTCGTGGTGCCGGCCTCGGCCACGCGTTCGACCTTGAAGTAGCTGCGCAGCGGACGCTGGCACTTCGCGCAGAACAGTGGAGTGGCTGTCACTTTCGTCCCTCCGTGAACAGCGCCCAGGTCCGAGGGAACCGCTCGGCGATGATTTCACCCACTAGAACTGGAATGCGCAGCAGCATCAGACATCCTCCTTGTAGGTTGGTGCTCCACGATCCAGCCAGTCCTGAAGCGACCGCAGATCGTGAAACTGTGGAATGTGCTTCCGGAACGCTTCTTCACGCTCCGCCGCCGTGCCCTTCGACCCTTCCCCAGCCCGGCACCAGGATGAGCGCGTCGCACCGGCGCAACAGCTCCAGTGTGCCCTCGTACCAGAACTCGTGCGTCACACCGCTCAGCCCGTGGAAGTTCCTGGTGTTGCAGTGAGGCGTGAGCGGCATGGCCCCGAGCCGCGCGACCTCCATCGCAAGCGCCTCCGCCCGCCGCACGTTCTGCTCGACCTCCCAGTGCGTGTCCGCGTTGAACCGGCCCGCCACGTAGACGATCTTCAACGCTTCCCCCGAACAGCCGCGGCCACCGACTTCTGCACCTCGCCCCAGATCACATCGTGGACCTGTTCCACGCTCAGGTGCCCCGGAACCGTCACCCACCGGCCGGGCAGCCCCATGCTCCAGATGTCCTGGTACATCTGCCGCACCACACGCTGCTTCTCGCGATCCTTCTCGTACCGGTCGCGCAGCTGCGGACGCCGTTTCAGTGCCTCCTCTTCAGTGACGTCGATGAAGAGATTCAGATCCGGCACGGGCAGGCTGCTCTGGATGCGCTTCAGCCACTCCTTGTCGAGCCCGTCAGCCATCCCGTACGCGAGCGCACTCTGCATGTAGCGGTCGCAGACGATGTGCTTGCCTTCGGCCTGGGCGGCGCGGATGTCGTTGGCCGCGTCGTACTTGTCGATGGTGGCCAGGCACTGGAACATCACGGGGTCCTGTGCAGCGATCCTGAATACCACATCGCCGTCCACCTGCATGTCAGACGAATCGATGCTGTGCTCCTCACGCAGAGCTACGTGCCCCATCAGATGCCGCTTGATCAGTGCCCCCAGCGGCGTGTCGTAGCGGTGGAACGAGAACAGCACGGAAGGCTGCAACCGATCCGCCAGCAGCTTGGCCTGGGTATTCTTGCCGCTTGCGTCAAGTCCTTCAATACAAATGAACATTTCAGATCACCTCACTTTTTCACATCTTGCGAGCAAATGGACATAGGAACCTCCTCCGTTTTAGAGACACACCCAGGTATCGGCAGTTACTTCAGCTTCGCGCGAGCTTGCGCGTGAATAGGGCCGCGCGGACGAACACCTCGGTGGTGTCGTCGCCTCGCTGGCCGCACACATCCAAAACAGCAGGCATGTCGGTGCCAGCCGAACGCTCACTCAGCACCTGCCCTGCCGTGGCGACCGCACCCTTTCCGCTCGACACGGCCAAGACCGGATCGAGAGGGCCTTCGACGATTGCCTGCGCGAGACAGTAGCGGCAGCTCCACACGGTCGTACCGTGTTCTGGGCACTTCCAGGACGGCGCACCAAGCCCGATGATGGGCAGCTCAGGCTCGTCGTCCTCCTCCAAATCGAGTGGCGACCGCCCAGAGATGAAATCGTTCAACTCGACGGCGCTCTTGAGCTGCGTCGCGTGCTGCATCACAGTCGCTTTGGCTTCCTCCGCTGGCGTGAGCGGCCGAGACACTCTTTCGATGTACAGGCCGTGGTGAACCACCTGCTCGTCTTCAAGCCCGCCGATTGTGTTGTGGACAAGGCAGAACCGCGTGGGTGGCACGAAGCACGGGAGACCAACGCCGCTGCCGGCCAGCCCGAGGCGTAACCGTGTACCTGCGGCTATCGTTCCTGCGATTATTTGCTCCTCCGTGGCAGTGTCGCCATCGTGACACATCCCCTCGTGGCGCAATACACCAGTGCAGCCGAGCTGCTCGATGTCGCCTGCTACGACGCAGCCCGCATCTGCTAAGTAGGTGCGGACCCACGCCTGCTCGGTGAGCTGCGCCTGGGACGGCTCCCATGTCGTTGACGCCATGGCAGACAGCGTCGGGTCCACCGTGCACTTGTTGAAGCCGAACGGCATCTCGTAGATCAGCCGCTGTTCGAGCGGGACCGGCGGAGGCATCGGCGGCGCAGAGGTTGTGGTGCCCCGCACATTCCGGATCGGCGAACGGCGCTTCGGCTTCACGTTGACCTGGCGTTTTTTCATCTGACTGGGTCTCCTCTACTTGTACATGCGGCGGTTGCCACGCTGGTCGTCGCGGGAGCTTCCGCGGGGCCGGTTGTAGCGAATGGTCGGTGTGTGCGGGCGGTTCTCTAGCGTGTCCGCGGTCGCGCGGCGAGCCGATTCGATCGTTCGCAGAAGGTAGTGGGCTCCAGCGCTGCGGTACTTCAGCATCCCCACAGGTTCCGTTTCGTACACGCCGTGGATCATCTCGTCCGACGCACCAGCACGCACGAGTGCGCAGATCACCAGCCAGTCGGCCTCGCTGCGCGTCACTTGCCGCTCAGAGAATGCGTTCTTCTCACCCGTGTCGATGATGTCGAGCACAGATGCGTGCAGGCGCTTACGCAGCTCGGGCCAGTCCAGCATCTTCTCGGGGTCGATCGGGATCCCTTCCTTCGGACTCCGTGCCGGTGGCGCGCCCATGAGATCAAGCGCTCGGTCGATCTGGTACAGCGTGTACTGGCGCTGTGTGTTGAGCCCTGTGAAGTAGCACCAGCGCGGCGGAGTCTTCTTCCAGTTCCGCGAGCCCGGCAGCCGCAAGATCCGGTTGGTGTTGAAGATGGCGTCGCTGTGTGTGATCTTGCACAGGCGCTCCCACACGAGTTTGGCCTTGTGTGGATCTGCGGCCTCCGACAGCAGGAAGTACATATGGGCGCCGTAGCCGGAGACTGTCTGCGCGGTGGGGGCAATCCCAGCCGCAGTCAACCAGGCCCCGACGGTCTCGATCGACGTGCGCTCAGGTTGAAGATCCAGCGCCATCGCCGTCACTTCCGGCACGTTGCGCTCGAAGCCAGAGAACGCATTGCGCGTGTTGATCGCGCAGAACACGCACAACTTGGCGTCGTTCATGTCGAGCGCGAACTCAGCAGCAAGTTCAGGTTTCGTGAACCAGCGCTTCACGGGCGCCTGCCGCTGCGCCAGAGCTGTGATCTCGATCAGCCGCGTGTCCCCCGGCGTCCGGTGAAGAAGCGAGATCGCGGTCATGGCATGCTGAAGCTGTGTGTCCCTCATCGTGATTCCTTTCTGACCAAACGCTTTCGACTGCCGGCGCTGCTCTTGGCGCTTGCCGCGGCATTGCCTGCATACGCCACGGCGGCGAATCTCGCCCTTCCTGGTCTTGAAAGTGGAAAACGCCCACGCGATCGTTTCCTTTCCACACTGATGACAGGTCATATTCGACCTATGTAAAGGGCTACACCGTGCATTGCTCTCGTAATTGAAGTATACGCCCATCGACGCCCTTCATCCTCATCGAGCCTAATTGACGGCTCGATCACAACCAGCACGTATGGCCATTGAGAACCTTGCGATTTATGACAAGTCCACCCGTACCCAAAGTTCACGTGGAGGAGCGGTGCTACTGTGTCACCGGCCCACACGCGGTTCAGGCGCGCCCACTTCTGCGCAGCGATCTCGATCGCTTTTGGTCCGGCCGCGAGCCTCCCATGCAGCTCCTCCATCGACACGACGACTTGCACACTGTCAACTCCGACTCTGGTTGACCCAAAGCGTGTAGCCTCTTCGACTTGCTTGTACCGGTCGTACACGCGTTCGAAGCTGTCTGGGGTGATCTCCCACCCCGTGAATTCGGTCGATTCGCCATTCACCAGACCGGCCTCGTAGGTGTTCTTCAGGACCACCAACGGCTCCCCCTTCTGCGGGTGCTCGTCATGAATCCCGAGCATCATGCGCACGCCTGCGTTGACGGTCGAACGGGTCACGTTCTTATGGCAGATCGTGACGCCGCCAGCACGGTGCACCTCCGTCGCCACGTGCCCGAACTCCTTCAGCTCGATCTTCCGCAGCTCGTCTAGCGCCCGCATACCCAACCCATCGCGCAGCTTCATCGACGCACGGATAATAGGAGAGTCTTGCGCCTGGCGCAGCACCTCTGTCATCTCAACGCGCTCGGCGCCATGGTGACGTGCAAACTCAGGCGCCAGAATCGAGAACGGAGCTGCGTTCGGCGCCTGCACAGGAGGTAGCTGGAACGCGTCCCCAACACACACCAGCTTCACATCGAGCTGCTTGCACACCTGATAGACGTCCTTCCAGACGTCGGGGCCGACCATCGACGCTTCATCAAGCAGCACCATCTTGGACGGCGGGAGTACAATCTCCTGCAACTGCCGCGGGACGAACTTGACGATGCCCGTCGCCGGATCCTCTTTCGGCGCGTAGATCCACCGATGAATCGTGGACGCGTCGAGCCCCGTCGACTCACGAATCCGCAGGGCAGCCTTTCCTGTCGGCGCGATACACACAGGCCTTCCACGCGATCCGTACTTCTCCCCAATCAGCCGCAGCAGGGTCGTCTTGCCTGTGCCTGCGTAGCCTGCGATCACGAGGAGCTGGAAGCCTCGCGTGCTCATGAGGCGATCGACAGCTGCCTCACCCCGGGCCTGCCCGTCTGTCAGTGTGAACGGCAGACTGACCTCGATCGGAGCTTCCGGCGCCTGTGCCTGCACTACCAGACTCGGCGCCGCCATTGCGCTCGTGATTCGCCGGTGCACCCGTCGCTCGATACGCTGCGCCAGCACGGCAAAGCCCAGCTCGTGCAGCCTGAAGAGCGCGTCGCGCAGGCTGGTCCCCTCCACCTCGTTTTTGGCAATGGCGTGCAGCAGCCGGTTCGCCTCGACGCGCACGTCCATCGCCAGCAGATCGGGGTAGTAGCCGTAGGTGGATCGGCAGTCGGGCCCCACAGCTGCTGCGATCGACAGCGCATCGGTGAGCGGCCTGCCACACACAGCGCACGTCTCGGCCTGCAGCGATACAACAGTCACGAGCGCACCATCTTCTTCACCAGCCTAAGCACATCGTCATCAGCATGTACCGCCGTCACAGGAATCCCTTTCTTCCGCGCCAGCCGAAACGCGCTCGCGGTCCCGCCTGTTGATCCGTCAACCCAGCCCAGCACCAGATGCGATCGGTCCACGATCATCACGTTCCGCGCATGTAGCCGCTGCCCGCCTGGCGTCATTCGATTCCAGTCTGGATGGTTAACCGCAGCGTCGTCGTAGTAGCGCTTGTCCATCTGCATCGGCCCGAGAACGCTAACGCCGTTCAGCGGATGGATGGCGGCCTGTTCGAACCCGGCCCACGGAAGGCACAGCGTCACCTGCGTTGGGTCCACCGTGTTGCCCCCAGCAGCCCACGCTTGATCGGCCCCAGGCGCGTTGCCAGAGATGATGCGGTGGCCTGCCCGCACGAGGAGGGCGCCGGCCTGGCGCATCCAGTCCAGAACGAGCGGCGGCGTGCTGCGCGAGCCGATGCAGGCGATGTAGAGCTGGGAGGGCACGGGTTCCCTAGTCGAGTCCGCTGTCTGGCGGAGAGATACGGAAGATCATCGCTATACGTTCGAACGCCTGCGCCATCTCTTCGCGTCGCGCCTGTGACTTCGGCAGCCAGAAGGTGATGGCGCTCCGATCGTCGTCCATCGGTGGGTGGTGCAGCATCGGCGACGAGTGGAGCACAAGTTGTGCGGCGTGGTACGTGATCCCTGTGTTGCTCTTCTTCTCGACACAGACCACTTCGGACGTCAGCTCTTGACTGTAGATGTTGACTCTCATCGTTCCTCTCGAAGCAAAAGTGCATACGCCGCCAGCGCTGCTGCGTACGTCTCGCGGAGATCGTCCGTCAGCGGACAGTCAGGGGACACCTCAACCATCCGAAACCCATTCGAGTGGCGCTTGCGAATGTTCTGCTGCACCAAAGTTTCGCCCCCCACAAGACCTGAGTCGCGCCGCGCCCATTCAGGTGACGAAGAGACAGCCCATCCATTCATCGGGTCGGTGCCATCGACAGCATCGAACCGCGTACCGTCCTCCGCGATGGCCCGCCACCACACGTCGCTGGATCGCTCGCGTGGAGCTTCGTTCGGCTTCATCTCCACGAACACGACTGGTGTATCCATCAGTTCACCCACCGCCTCTCCTCCGGCTTCTTCTCCTGCAGCGGCGCGGCCTCCTGAAGCTTCTCCACGATGTCGTGCAGCGCTACGACGATGAGTGCGCCCTCGACTACGATCGCGCCAAGCTCGACGACAGCCAGGAGAGCCGTGCGGAGGCGCTTCATCAGTTCACAGCTCGCTGTTCGTTCGTGTCGTCCAGAGTCGTCAGCGGTGTCTTGCATTTGCCACACACAGCGCCCGTGAACCCCCGCGTGACACGATTCCACTGCTGGCATGACCGGCACGTCAGTTCGATGAGGCGTGATCCGTCCGCGTTCTTCGTGCTGCGCATCTGAACCTTCGGACCGAACAGCACGTGCGTCCGCTCCAGATCGTCTTCGACAGCAGCAAGTGCGCAGTCCTCCTGGCGGAGGCGCCAGCGTAGCCAGCGAGGCTTGATGAGGTCACGAATGAGAAGCGTCCAGGCGACTACGCCAGCCAGCACTGAACTTGCACAACCCACCGCAGCAGGTACTGATGCCCACGCCTTGCTCATGATGCTGACTTCCAGTCCTTCGCAGCTTTCGGTTCCGCGGGAAATAGCATGGCTCCAATCCGCTTCTGCATGGCCACCTGGATAATACGCTTCACGTCCTCCGCCTCATCTTCCCCGCACTCCACGACGATCTGATCGTGGCCGTTGATGCTGAGCCCGCGGCGCTTCTCGAAGTTGAACGGATACATCGAGACCACGGCCCGGATGGCGTCATTCTGCAGATCAGCCGAGGCCCCCTGGATGGGCAGGTTCCCCATTTCCGTCGCGCTCTCGCCGCCGATGAAGAACCGCTTGCGCTTGTGGTACTCCGTCGCGATGTAGCCCCGGGCCCGCCAGCTCTGGATGAGCCGCTTCTTCCAGTCCGGGATCGACGGGTGCAGTTTCCACCACGCGTTGTAGGTCCGCTCGACCTCGGGCAGCGTCAGGTGCGGGAACAACGGGCGCAGCTTGTCGTCGCGCAGCAGCGACAGCGTCTGGTAGATGGTGGGTGGCTGCGCATCGTAGTTGAGTGCGTAGACGAACCGCTTGACGAAGTTCCGGATCTCGTCGGTGACGTCCTCGGGCCGGCAGCGGAATAGGCCACACGCGTTGAAGATGTGCACATCCGGACCGCGCTTCTCGTCGAACGCCTTGAACGCCTCGATCAGGATTTCATCCCCGGCAAGCAGTGCGATCATCCGCAGCTCGACCGCGCTCATGTCAGCCGCGACGAAGATGTTCCCGGGCGCCGGCACGAACATCGCCCGCAGCTTCTTGGGCACGTTCTGCATGTTGAGGGGGTCCGAGCTGCCCCACCGGCCAGACGTCTTCCCCGGCCGCCACGTGGTGCGCACACGTCCGTCGGCATGGATGAGCGGGCCGCCCACGATCTTGCCGTCCTCCACGTGTCCGGTGTACGTGCCGAGCAGCTTCTCTGCCTCGCGCACGCCCAGCAAGGCGTGGATGATCTTCTCCCCCCGAGGGTCGAGCCCCATCCCGAGCAGCTCCAGCAGCACGGGCTCTGCGGTGGACGGCTCTCCGGACTCCGTCATGTGCTCTTCGAGGATCGGCAGCCCGAGCGTCTCGTAGAGCAGCTTCTTCATCTGAGGCACCGAGTTCGGGTTCACGTCGGTGCCAGCAATCGTCTGGAACTCCAGCAGCAGCTCGTTTGAGCGCTTCTGATACTCCGTCGCGAACGCCAGCTGCTTCTCCCGATCAACCCCCACACCAAGTGCTGACATCGAGCGCCCGATGCGGAACAGCTCGGAATCGATGGCGTAGATGTGCTCCTGCGCTGCCCCCCTCAAGTTCTGCTCGACGTACGGCGCCGACGTCCAGGTGACTCCAATGTCGAACGACAGGTACTTGTCGAGGGTGGCGTCGTCCTTCACCTCGCTGTGCTTCACGTCCTTCTTCCAGTAGCGGACGTCGGTGTACATCGAGCCCAGGAAGTCGAGCTTGTGCGGCAGCTCGGACGTGATGCCGATCTGGTGCGCCACCAGCGTGTCGAACACCTTCGCGTCCACCAAAGGCATCCCGTGCCGCCACAGCACGATCGAGTCGTACGCGATGCCGTTGTGCAGATCGAGCCGCGGAGCCTGCTGGATGTGAGCAGCGATGGCCCGGCTCTGCGCCTGTATCTCGTGCGGCGGCAGCATCCAGTGCCCCTTCACCGACAGCGGCGAGTAGATCATCACCTCGCTGGCGTTGCCGATGCCGATGCGGCGCAGGTTGCACGTCCAGGGGTCCTTCCCATCCGTCTCGACGTCAACTGCCAGCCGGCCCGGATGGGCCCGCAAGAAGTTGACGACCTGATCCGCCGTCGTCGGGATGAAGTACGCCGGGTCCTGCCACGTATCTCCGCCTCGGCTGATCCGCACCGCTTTCTTCACGTCAGCGTGGAAGATCGGCCGCATGCGCCGGCCCTCCTCGCGGAGAACGTAGGCCGCGTGGGTGATCGGCACAGCTCGGGGGCCATTCGGAATCTGCGCCGGCATGCCGCGCATCTCCATGACCGAGCCGTGGATCTCCACGCCAGCCATCGAAGCGCTGCCCATCAAGATCGCGAACTTGGCCCGGGACAGCTCAGCGCGGAGCCGCGGGCGGCAGCACTCGATCACATTCGGGACCTTCGCCCGCCGGCACTTCTGGATGTGCTTCTTCATCTCCTCCAGCGGCGCGCACATCGCTGCGTTCGTGAGCCCGACGCGGCTCATGTCGGCACCGGCCTGCTGGAGCGCGGTGCGGATCTCCTTGCCGCTCGCGCCGATGAGCACCTGGCCAGCGTCGATCTCGTTGTGCCCAGGAGCTTCACCGATCACGAGGATATCCATCTCGCCAGGCGGAAGGGTCGGGGGGACCGGTCCTCTGCCCGCGTTTCGCATAGGGCACACATCGCACCTCGCGCCGGCCGCCATCGCCCAGGTGTGCTGTCTGCCTGGCGGGCCGGCGTCGAGGTTGACGGTGGAGGAGTCGATCACGGAGCGTTTCCCTTTCGTTCCAGCTCGGCACGGACAGCCCGCATAGCCTTGATGACGCGGCGACGGTCCGGCTCCTCATCGAGCCCATCAAGCATCCAACGACCCATGCTGCTGTCATCCCAGAGCTGCGGATCCAGCATCCGTGCCAGTACGCGGTACACGTACCGTCTTGCCGGGGTCTGCGGCTTGCGCCCGGACGCGCCTGAGAACTTCAACGCCATTGCATCAGCCGCCGTTCACTCCGTAGACGCGCTCTTCCTCGCACACGCAGCACGCGAAGAATAGCTGGGTGCTGCCGTGCTCGGTGATGGGCCGCGTGAACCTGTGCTCGCGCGGCTTCTTCTCGCTCTTGCACATGATGACCACGACACGGCCCGTCGAGGGCACAGACGTGGTGGTCAGTGTGGGCTCCGCCTTCGTCATCACGCCCCCAGCAGCAAGCGCTTGCGATCGACCTTCTCGACGAATTCCATCCCCCGCCCGCCGCACGTGTTCAGGAACACCTCGGCTACGTGCTGATACCGCTCCACCGGGATTCGCCCACGCATGAGCATGTAGCGCATGAACACCAGCGTCGTCTGCGCGACATCGTGGCTGCAGTACGTCTCGATCTCCTTCGCATTCCCTGCCGCGAAGGCCGCCGCGACCATCGAGCCATCGAAGCCGAGCTTGCCTGGCAGCCCTACGAGCTTGGCCACCTGATCGAGAGACAACCCCTTGAACGGGATCGCCCCGTACTCGGTCAGCTGCTCCATGAGGTCGATGTGCCGCTCCTCCGAGTACCGCTTGCGGTGCTGCGGGCTGTACCAGCCTTGCGGGATGCCGTGCCTGAAGCTGCGCAGCGACAGCACAGGCAGATCGAAGCCCCGGCCGTTGTACGTCACCAGCACAGGATCTGCCTGCGCGGCGAACGTATGGAAGGCGCCAATCAGAGCCGCCTCGTTCGCGCCGAACGTCGTCGTGCCGGCCACGCCCATCGTCTGCAGCTCCAGGTCGTCGGAGAGCAGCGCAAACCCGATCGCGATGGGGATGTGCGCGTAGTGTGGCGCGAACGGAGAATCGTCGGCCTTGGCGCCTCGCTTCTTGGGAGCCTCCTCCGACTTCCACAGCTCGCGGTCAGGAATGGTCTCGATGTCGAAAACGAGAAAGCTCATGTGGCGGGCTCCGTTTGGACAAGCAGAGCGCCCAACCCAGCGTGATTGACCATAACCACGCCCTCCTCGCGCAGCGTGGCCACTACTCTGTTCAGGTCGCTCGTCTCCATGCAGACAGCACGTAAGAGCGCGCGATATGTGATGCCCTCTCCGCTTTTTGGAATCGCATCGAGCACCAGCTTGCGAATCGGTCGCCACGTGTCCGGATGAATGAAATCCATGTGATCTCCTATGAGGTAAAAATCAGCCCTCCAGGGAGCGGGCGTCTGCACCGATTGGTGTACGCCCCTCGTCGCTTCGCGCCCGCCCCTGGAAGAGCTGAAGGATTTCTAGTGCTGCTGTCCGTTGTTGCCAGCGGGGAACCCGGGGAAGCCCGGGAACGCCTGAGTGGCGCCAGGCTGCGGAGCCGTGGGAGCGGCCGGAGGCGCCGCCGGAGGAGCGAAGCCACCACCGAATCCGGGAGCTGCCGGGAACCCGCCGAACTGCGGCGCCGCCGGAGCGACCGGAGCGACCGGAGGCGCCACCGCGGGGAAGCCGACCGGAGCCGCCGCAGCCTGCGCCATCGGAGCCGCCGCCGCAGGCTGCGGAGCGCTCGGAGCCGTCACGGGGTTCATCGGGTTGTTCGGCAGACCGGGCAGGCCACCACTTCCGAGGCCCGGGAACGCAGCGCTCGACCCCGCACCAGGCAGCGCGCCGGCCGGCCCGCCACCCTCACTGCGCGACTTCGGCTTGGCCTCCCAGCGGTGCGTGTTCTTCGTGACCGCCTCCTCCCACTCAGGGCGCGTGATGAACGCGTCGACACCGGTGGCCGTGCCACCTTTCTTGTCGATGTACGCGCCGGTCCGGATGTACACGATCTGGCCAGCCAGCGCGCCGGGCGTGTACGTCATGCCCACCTGGCCTCCCTGGATCTGCCCGGTGATCGAGCGCAGCAGAGAGCGCCAGGTCCACCACGTGTCGCCCTTCGTGGCACGCGGGTCCACCATGAACTTGGACAGCTGCTTGCCGACGACATCGGGATCGCCCAGCTCCAGCGTCAGCCACACGCCGTGGTTGTCCTTCTCGCCGGTCTGCGCCTTCTCCGTCTTGATCCGCGCCATGTAGTAGCCGTCCTTCTCCAGGACGTCCGTGGAGTCGATCGGCTGCCAGTCCATGTCCGGCGGGATGACCAGAACGAATCCGGAACCGGCCGGCTGCTGCTGCTGTGGTTGTGCGCCCGGCGCCGCAGCCGCGGGCATTCCAGGAAACGCTCCTCCTCCGAATGATGCTGACATAGTGATCTTCTCCTTCTTGTGTTTGGTTGGGACTAGTTCGGGCAGGTGCGTTTGTTGTGGCCGACACGTCGGCAGTTGGTGCACTTCCCGCGCTTCTTCTTGGGCTCGGTCTTCTTCGTCTTCTTGGTCTTCTTGGGCACGCTGTCTCCTCTAGTGAATCCGTAACACCACGTGCATGGTCCCCATCGACACAGCACGCAACTACAGCCCCTGATATGCTGGCCGCCGCCCGCGCAGGAACGCGCCCAGGTCAGCAGGCACCACAGCGTCGTTGCAGCCCTCGCGGTTCTTCATCAGCCAGCTGCGCCAGTCAGGCGGCGGCACTGACATCGGGCCGAGCGCTTGCGGCCAGATCTCACCTCCAGTGAAGAACACACGGATCGGCTTCTGGCCGGGCCCCGGCGTGATGTAGTCGACGCGCAACACGGTGTCGATCTCGCCGAACAGGATGCGGCCGATCGACTTCGGCACGACCTCGAACAGCCCCGGATAGAAGATTCCATCCTGCACGGTAGGCGGCAGTGCGTGCGCCACGATGATGCAGTGGAGGCCCAGCGCCCTGAACCACGTGCGGAGCTGGAACATGGCGTTGCGGACCATCACAGGAATGTCGAACTTGTTGTTGCCCTTCAGTGACGCTGCCGCTTCCCGGTAGAGATTCGCCGCGAAGGGGCTGAAGCCGTCGAGCACAACTCCGGTGAAGCGCCCGCGGTTCTCCGGCTGCGCCAGCCATCCGATCGTGTCCACCATCTGGCCCCAGGTCTTCACCGTCTCTTTTGGGTGAGACGGAATCGGCAGACCGAGCGACGCGATCGTCTTCAGCGCACCATCCTCGCACGGGATAGCGAAGGCACTGCACTTGCCATCCTTGCAGAAGAGCGAGATAGCCGACGTTGTCTTCCCGATGCCGGGCGGTCCGTACAGCATGACATTGGCCGGCTGAGCGTAGACGTTGGCGACCGCCGCCTCCCCCTCGACGATTTCAATGGGCACGCTCGGTCCTCCTGGCGTCCAGCATGGTCACCTTGTCGTAGACGTCCTCAGCGCTCTCGATGAAACACGAGCGGCACAACCCCCGCCCGTCGGTGCACGGAGAATCATCCACTGCAGGCACAGCCAGGCTGGCGGCTGCGGTGAACAACATCTCGATGACCTTGATCCGCGCGACGCCTTCCCCGATGAGGTTCGTCGCGGCGGAGATGATCGTGTCCCGCTCCTCTTTCGTTGCTGTCCGCGGCATCACGCGGCCTTCGATTCGGCCGACGCAGGCTTGAGGAAAGGAAGCGCCTCGAACAGTGCAGCGTCGTTGGTCTTCCCGAGCAGCCACTCCACCAGCACGAGCTGCTCGGCCGACCATTCCCCTGCTTCCACCACACCCAGCGTCTTCTGGATCCGCGCAGGTGTCGGCCGCGCCAGCTTCGCTCGCTTCTTCCGCGGCCCGCGCTCCTTCTCTGTGTCCATGGCCAGCCAGCGCTTCACGGTGCCTACGTGGACCTTGAACATGGCTGCGATGTCAGCCGCGTCATGCCCGTGGTTGTTGAGCTGCTGCGCCTTGCGGGCCTTCTCGATGATGGTATCGCCCTGGCGAAACTCGTTGGCGCTCACCTTCGCCGCAAAGGCATCGGCCTCTTTGCCACGGTGGACACTGATCGGAACCTTCACGCCCGTCGAGCACAGCTCGATGATTCGCCGTCCGGCGGCTGACCCGGAAGCGGAGAGGCGGATGATCGCGTCCTTCACCGCCTGCACGTGGCCTGTGTACACGTGCTTGGCCGTGATGTGGTTGATGATCAGGGCTCGCTTCACGCGCTGGACCCCATCCACGATGACCGGCTCATCGCCGCGCAGGCGCACAGCGACTGGCTGCACGAACCCGACCGCAGCCAAGTTCAGCACGTCCTCGTCAGGGACGGCCAGGTTGATTCGCGCGTCGTACATCGGATCCCGCTTGTCTGTGATGAGCACCAGATCGTGCGGATCGACGGACGTCTGGCCTCGCTTGAACAGCGACTGCAGATCGGCTCTCTCGGGCTTCTGAACCTTGTTTCCCATGGCGTTTTCCTTTCAAGTAGTGGCGGCAGCTAGCGCACGTTCGATCGTGTCTCTCCAATCACAGTAGGGAACAGCCACGAACCCGTCAGCCGGCAGCTCGTGCGTCTCTTCGGCCAGTGCAAACATCCTGCGAACGTGATCCACGTGGAAGAGGGCGCGATCGGTCTTCGCGTGGATCACGAAGTACCCCATCAGCTCCTTGTCTGTCCAGTTATCTGGCATGAATCACCACTTCTTCGTGAATTCAGCGAT
>Ga0265318_10000225_pt1 | contig 48793 bp, 54 predicted proteins | sample 4821metaG_FD_192431 | JGI IMG/M metagenome (GOLD analysis project Ga0265318, IMG submission 192431) | Rhizosphere microbial communities from Carex aquatilis grown in University of Washington, Seatle, WA, United States - 4-8-21 metaG | ecosystem: Host-associated > Plants > Roots > Rhizosphere >... | reverse complement strand
CGCGGTGCCGCCCATCCGCATTGGGACCGGTGGCCACCGGTCCCAATGCGCCTCACAGCTTGCGCCGAGTCGGCAGTCCCTTACATGCAAGGGGACCCAGGTCGCGAAATAGACTGGGGAACCCCAAGAGAAGTAAGATCATTCTGGTAGACCGTTAGGCGGAATCACCTGGGTCCCCTTCCCCTCGCAGCGCTGACGCGCTGCTCGGCCGGGGATGACAGCGAGTGTTAAATCCCCAACTCCGCGCGCTTCTTCTTCGTCAGCCCGCTCGCCACGATCGCGTGGGCGCGGGTGAGGTAGGCTTTGAGCTCTTTCGAATTCAGCGCGTCCAGCTTCTGCAGGTTCACCCATTGCGCGCGGGCGAGGTAGGGCGCGGGGATGATGTCCTTCTGCTTCGTCAGGATCGCGAAGCTGTCGGGTGCGGCCTTGAAGGACAGCGTCTGGGGCTTCATCTCGGGCGGGCCCATCACCGCGAACATCTTGCCGCCGACCTTGTAGACGCGGTCGGCACCCCATTGGATGGACAGCGTCGCGCCTGGAAGCGACAGGCAGAATTTCTCGATCTCGGCGCGGCGCATCATTCCTCCGGCGGCGGCAGGTCGAGCGCCGCGCGCGCTTTTGCGACGTGGCGCGGCTTGATGTGACGCGACACCAGCCCGATCGCCATCGCCAGCACCGCCGCGTCGTCGGTGAAGCCGAGCCCTGCGATGAAGTCGGGGATGACGTCGAACGGCAATACGAAATAGGCGAGCGCCGCCATCAAGATGCCGCGTACCCGCGTCGGCGTCGCGGGATCGACGGCGCAGAAATAGGCGGCCGCGGCATCGTCGGCGAAGGGGATGCGGCCCGCCACCGCGAGCAGCTTCTTCCAGAACCCGCGCTCGACGGTGCGCGCGTTTTGCGCGATGGTCGCGGGCAGGCGGATCGCGGGGTCGCTCAGATTCATGGCGCGCGATTATCCCGCAACCTCGCTTGAGGGAAAAGGGCCGATGAGCACGGATGACGGAGATATCGGCAGGGCGCAGCCGCTCGCCAGGCTGCTCGGCGTGGAGATCGTGGAGGCGAGCAAGGCGCGCGTCGTCGGGCGTCTCCTGGTCAGGCCGGACATCTGCACGACCTGGGACACGCTGCATGGCGGCGCGATCATGGCCTTCGCCGACACGCTGGGCGCGACCGGCGCCTTCCTGAACCTGCCGCCCGGCGCGGGAACGACGACGATGGAGAGCAAGACCAACTTCATCGGCGGGGCGAAAGTCGGCACCGTCGTCACCGCGGAATCGACGCCGATCCATATCGGCAGCCGCACGTCGGTCTGGCAGACCCGCATCACGCGCGAGGATGGCAAGCTGGTCGCGGTCGTGACGCAGACCCAGATGGTGCTTACGTAGCGACAGGCTTTGCGCCGGACGCGCGGCGGTCTAAGAGTCCGCGCAGTTGGCAATCGAAGGAGAAGATCATGGAACTCAATTCGTCCATCTCCGCCGTCGTCACCGGCGGCGCATCGGGCCTCGGCGAGGCGACGGCACGCGCGCTTGCAAAGCGCGGCGTGAAGGTCGCGCTCCTCGACATGAACAAGACGAAGGGCGAAGCGGTGGCGTCGGAGATCGGCGGCGTGTTCTGCGAGGCCAACGTCACCAAGGAAGACAGCGTCGTCGCGGCGTTCGAGAAGGCGCGCGCGGCCCACGGCCAGGAGCGCATCCTCGTCAACTGTGCCGGCACCGGCAACGCGTCCAAGACTGCGTCGCGCGACAAGAAGACGGGCGAGCTGCGCCGTTTCAAGAGCGAAGATTTCGACTTCATCATCCAGATCAATCTCGTGGGCACCTTCCGCTGCATCGCGATCAGCGCGCAGGGCATGCTCTCGCTCGATCCGCTGGCGGGCGGCGAGCGCGGCGCGATCGTCAACACGGCGTCGGTGGCGGCGCAGGACGGGCAGGTCGGCCAAGCCGCCTACAGCGCGTCGAAGGGCGGCGTGAACGCGCTCACCCTCGTGGTCGCGCGCGATCTCGCGCAGGAAGGCATCCGTTGCAACACGATCATGCCGGGCCTGTTCAACACCCCGCTGCTCGCGGCCGCGCCCGAGCAGGTCAAGCAGGCGCTCGCCGCGCAGGTGCCGTTCCCGCCGCGTCTCGGCAACCCGCCGGAATACGCCTCGCTGGCGCTGGAGATGCTGAGCAACCCCTATTTCAACGGCGAATGCGTCCGCCTCGACGGCGCGATTCGCATGGCGCCGAGATAAAAAACAACCTCCCCCTTGTGGGGAGGTCGAAAAATCCGAAGGATTTTTCGGGTGGGGGCAACGGTGCGGGGCGATGAGCCCCCACCCGAAATCTCTTCGCTGCGCTACGAGATTTCGACCTCCCCACAAGGGGGAGGTATAACAGCGCTCATGACTCAATCGACGATTCTCGCCTGGCACGACTATTTCGTCACCATCGCCGCGGTCAGCGCGACCTTGGCGGGGCTGCTCTTCGTAGGCCTCACGATCAGCCTGTCCCATGTGCTGCAGGGCTACGGCTATCTGAGCCGCGCCTTCATCGCGCTGTTCATGCAGTTCGAGATGCTGCTGCTCGGCATCTTCGGCATCGTGCCGGGACAACCCGGCTGGGTGCTGGGTGCGGAGTTCATCGTCACCGGCGCCTCGATCCTGATCGGCATCTCGATCTTCGCCTATCATTTCCCGGAGAGCGCGCTGTCGGCGGTGCTGGGCTCCAAGGGCCCGCGCGCGGTGCGAGCGATCCTGGGCTATGGCGGCACGCTGCTTCCCGTGCTCGCGGGCGTCGGACTGATCTGGGGCAAGCCGCTCTCGCTCTATCTCCTCATCCCGAGCGAGATCGCGGCCCTCTATCTCTCGATCGGCAACGCCTGGGTGTTCGCGGTCGAGATTCCTCGCCGCGCGGAAGAGGCGAAGCAGCGCTGAGCGCTCACGTCGCCTGCAGCTTGTCCATCGTCTTGGTGTCGAAGTCCGACGCATCGTGGCGCTCGAGCAGCTGGCCGCTCGGCTCGCCCCAGGCGCGGTTCACCTTGCGTCCTCGCTGCACGGCGGGACGCGCGGAGAACGCGTCCATCCAGCGATTGACGTGTTTGTAGTTCGCGCCCTCCAGGAACTCGCCAGCCTCGTAGAGCAGCCCTTTCACGAGGCCGCCATACCACGGCGCGATCGCCATGTCGGCGATGGAGTATTCCTCGCCCGCCATCCATTCGCGTTCCGCCAGGTTGCGGTCGAGCACGTCGAGCTGTCGCTTCACCTCCATGGCGAAGCGGTCGATGGCGTATTCGATCTTCGTCGGGGCATAAGCATAGAAATGACCGAAGCCGCCGCCCAGATAGGGCGCGCTGCCCATCTGCCAGAACAGCCAGTTGAGCGCCTCGGTGCGCGCATGATGCTCTTTCGGAAGGAAGGCGCCGAACTTCTCGGCGAGATAGAGAAGGATCGAGCCCGACTCGAAGACGCGCGTGGGTTTCGGCGTCGAGCGGTCGAGCAGCGCCGGAATCTTGGAGTTCGGGTTGATGCCGACGAAGCCGGAGCCGAACTGGTCGCCGCCCTGGATGTTGATGAGCCAGGCGTCGTATTCGGCGCCTTTGTGGCCGGCCGCGAGCAGCTCCTCGAGCATCACGGTCACCTTCACGCCGTTGGGCGTGGCCAGCGAATAGAGCTGCAGCTTGTGCTGGCCCGTGGGCAATTCCTTGTCATGCGTCGGCCCGGCGATCGGCCGGTTGATGCTGGCGAAGCGCCCGCCGCTCTCCTTGTTCCAGCTCCAGACCTTCGGCGGCACGTATTCTTCGGTCGTCATTGCTCGATGCTCCATAGCGATTGGGCGCAGCATAGCAGCATCAAGTTGGTTCGTTCAGTGCCCGGGCAATTGTTCAGCTCAAGCGGTGTTGAATGCGGCGTCGCGACCGCGAAACCCTCATGCTTCGACAAGCTCAGCATGAGGGACTGCAACACCTGGCTCAGACCCTCACCCTGAGCCTGTCGAAGGGTGAGAGCCGCGAGTCTGGTGCCTACCGCGCCGCGAGCTCGCGGATCTGGCTGTTGGCGAGGGTGAGCTTGGCGATGGAGAGTTCGCCCGAGGCTTCGAGCGTGGCAAGGAAGGACTTCGCGCGCGCCAGCGGCTCCTCGTGGCGCTTCACCCATTCCGCCGCCGCCGCCGCGCCGTCCGCGCGTGTGCCTTTGGCCTTGGATTTCGCGAGCAGGGCGAGCGCGTCGCTGGTGAGAACGCGCTGGGCGGCGAAGAGATCGTCGTTGAGGCGCCGGATCGCGAGCCGGTCCCAATGCTCCAGGCCCACGATGCGCCGGCTCAAGCCGCGCAGCTTATCGATGCCGACTTCCGTGCCGATGGCGAAATAGGCGCCGGCGACGAGGTCGACGCTCAAGGCCCGCGTGTCGGCGAGTTGGGCGATCTCGGGCGCGGTGCCGAACAGCGGCAGCGCGCCGATCTCGTCGGCGATGGCATGCGGCACGCCGGCCTTTTCGAGCTCGGCGATGCGGTCGAGAGTGCCCTGTTTCTCATAGGACGAGACGAGGCCCTCGAACGTGCCTTTCAGCGCGTCCATCCCCGAGCGGTAGAGCGCGATGGTGGAAGCGAAGTCCGCATTCGCCGGCACGTTGGCGAGGAACCAAAGCCCCAGCCTGCGCAGAAGCTCGGCGACGTCTGCATACATCGAGGTCTGCACAGCGGCGTCGACCTTGCCGTCGAGCGTGTCGATCTCGGATTTGAGCCGCGACAGCCCGAACGCGCCCTCGGCCACGACCGAGACGCGCACGACCTCCGCGCCGCTCGCGCCCGACATCTCCTTCATGCGCGCCACGAACACGGGGCCCGCGAGGTTGATGATGCGGTTGGCGAGCGTGTCGGTGACGATCTCGCGGCGCAGGCGGTGGCTTTCGAGCTCGGCGGGGAACTTCTCGACCGCTTTCCTTGGGAAATAGCCCGCAAGCTCGGAAGCAAAATGCGGATCGTCGGGCAGCGCGCTGGCGAGCAGCTCGTCCTTGAGGTCGAGCTTGGCATAGGCCAGCAGCACCGCGAGCTCCGGCCGCGTCAGGCCCTTGTCGCTCTGCGCGCGCAGGCGAAGCTGTGCGTCATCCGGCAGGAACTCGACGGCGCGATCGAGGCGGCCGCGCGATTCCAGCTCGCGCATGAAGCGGCCATGCGCGTCCAGGTCCTTCGAGGCGCGCTGCTCGGCCACCGACAGCGTCAGCGTCTGGTCGTAATTGTCCTGCAGCACATGCGCGGCGACGTCGTTCGTCATCTCGGCGAGGAGCTGGTCGCGCGCCTCGCCGGTGAGGTCGCCCCGGCGCAGCGCGCCGCTGAACAGGATCTTGAGATTCACCTCGTGGTCGGAGGTGTCGACGCCGGCGGAATTGTCGATCGCGTCGGTGTTGATGCGTCCGCCCGCGCTCGCATATTCGACGCGGCCGAGCTGGGTGCAGCCGAGATTGGCGCCTTCGCCAACCACCTTGGCGCGGATGTCGGCGCCGTTGACGCGGATCGCGTCGTTGGCGCGGTCGCCGGCCTCGGGATTGCTCTGCGTCGACGCTTTCACATAGGTGCCGATGCCTCCGAACCAGAGCAGGTCGATGTCGGCCTTGAGCAGGGCCTTCATCAGCTCCGCCGGCGTCGCGGAGTCGGCGTCGATGCCGGAGAGCGCGCGCATCTGCGACGAGAGCGGGATCTGCTTGAGCTCGCGCGAGAACACGCCGCCGCCCTTGCTGATCAGGCTCTTGTCGTAATCGGCCCAGCTCGAGCGCGGCAGGTCGAACATGCGCTTGCGCTCGGCCCAGGTCGCGGCCGGATCGGGATTTGGATCGATGAAGATGTGGCGATGGTCGAAGGCGGCGAGCAGCTTCGTGCACTTCGACAGCAGCATGCCGTTGCCGAACACATCGCCCGACATGTCGCCGACGCCGACGCAGGTGAAGGGCGCGCTCTGGATGTCGCGCCCCATCTCGCGGAAGTGGCGCTTGACGGCTTCCCAAGCGCCCTTCGCGGTGATGCCCATCTTCTTGTGGTCGTAGCCGTGGCTGCCGCCGGACGCGAACGCGTCGCCCAGCCAGAAGCCGCGTCCTTCGGCGATGCCGTTGGCGATGTCGGAGAACGTCGCCGTGCCCTTGTCGGCGGCGACGACGAGATAAGGATCGTCGCCGTCATGGCGCACGCAATCGGGCGGCGGGACGACCGAGCCGTCGTGATGCAGGTTGTCGGTCACGTCGAGGAGGGCGCCGATGAAGAGCTTGTAGGCGGCGATGCCCGCGGCCATGAACTCGTCGCGCGTCGGAGCGAGCGGCATCTGCTTGGGATAGAACCCGCCCTTGGCGCCGACGGGCACGATCACCGCATTCTTCACCTGCTGGGCTTTCACCAGGCCCAACACCTCGGTACGGAAATCCTCGCGCCTGTCCGACCAGCGGATGCCGCCGCGCGCGACCTTGCCGAAGCGCAGATGCACGCCCTCCACCATCGGCGAATAGACGAAGATCTCGACCAGCGGGCGCGGCGCGGGCAGATCGTCCAGCTTCTGCGAGTCGAGCTTCATCGCCAGGACCTTCGCGTCCTTCTGATAGAAGTTCGTGCGCAGCACGTTGGCGATCACGTTGCGCAGGCGACGGATGATGCGGTCGTCGTCGAGGCTGGGCACGTCGCCCAGCGCCTTGTCGATGCGCGTCTGGGCGAGACGCGCGCGCGCCTCGCGCCGTTCGGCGTCGCCGGGATCGTTGAGCGCGTGGAACAGCTCGACCAGGAGGCGGGCGATGTCCGGGTTGCGCGCCAGGGCCTGCTCCATGTAGTCCTGGCTGAACTGGATCGCGGCTTGGCGCAGATATTTCGCCGCCGCGCGTAGGATGGTGACGTCGCGCCAGCGCAAGCCGGCGCGGATGACGAGGCGGTTGAACCCGTCGCTCTCCGCAGCACCCGAAACGACGGCGCCGAAGGCCTCTTCGAGCGGCGCCTTGATCTCGGCGAGCCCGGCCGCCGCGCCGTCGGCGCGCTCCATCTGGAAATCGAGCAGGACGAAATCGTGCAGCCGGTTGGCGTCGTCCCTGAAGGAGATGGCGAAGGAATCCTCGGCGATCACCTTCATGCCGAGATTCTCGAAGATCGGCAGCGTCGTCGACAGCGGCATCATCCCGCCGAGCAGATAGAGCTTGAGGCGCACCGTGTTCGCGGGATCGCTCTCCTTGCGATAGGCGCGGGCCCGCAGCGCCAGCCCGCCCGTCTCGGTCGCGAGCGCTTCGAGCTTGGCAAGATCGGTGACCGCCTCGTCGGGCGTGAACATGCCCGTATAGCCGGGCGAGAACACCGCCTCGCGCGCGTGATACAGGCGCACGCCTTCGTTCTCGCCGTGATGGTGGGCGAGCGCGTCGGCGAAGCTGTCGTCCCAGGTGCGGATCGCGGCGCGGATGCGGTCCTCGAGCGCGCGCACGTCGACTTGCGGTCGCGGGCCTTCCTCCCGGCCTACGATGTAGTAGACGCGCGCCAACGCCGTGTCGTCGAGCGTCGGAGTCGCGGCGGACATGCGGCCGTGGAAGGCATCGGCCAGGATCTTGTGGATCTTCTCGCGCGCCGCCGTATCGTAGCGGTCGCGCGGCACGAAGACGAGCACCGAGACGAAACGGTCGAAGCGGTCGAAGCGCAGGAACACGCGCACCTTGGGCCGCTCGCCGAGCTTGAGGATGCCGAGCGCGGTATGGAACAGCTCGTCCTCGGTGACCTGGAACATCTCGTCGCGCGGGAACGTGTCGAGGATGTGCGCGAGCGCCTTGCCGTCATGGCTGTTGGGCTTGAGGCCCGCCCGTTCCTTGGCCTTTTCGATCTTGAGGCGGAGCAGGGGGATGTCGCTGGGCCTGCGGCTGTAGGCGCTCGACGTGAACAGGCCCACGAAGCGCCGCTCGCCGGTCAGCTTGCCCTTGGCGTCGAACGTCTTGACGCCGACATAGTCCATATGGACGCGGCGATGCACCAGCGAACGCTCGTTCGACTTGGTGATGATGAGCGGTTCCGGCTGGGTGAGGAATTCGCGGATCTGCGGCGTCAGCGACGCACGGTCGGCGCCGCCGCGCAGCACGCGCGCCTCGCTGTCGGTCAGCACGCCCAGGCTGCTGCCGTCGACGGCGACGAGCCTTCCATCGCCTTCGGAATGGAAGCGATAGTCGCGGCAGCCGAGGAACGTGAAGTGGTTATCGCCCAGCCATTCGAGGAAGGCGATGTATTCGTCGAGATCGTCCTTGGCGACCGCGGGCGGGCGCTTCTTGAGCTCGGCGATGGACTCCTCGAGCTTGTCCATCATCTTCGGCCAGTCGCGCACGGCTTCCCACACCTGCGCGAACACGGCGCGCGCGCCGTCGGCGATGGCGTGAACGCGTGCTGAATCCATCACGGGATCGAGCACGGCGACGATGACGCTGGTCGCCTTGTCCTTCCACGGCACGATCGGATGGAACACCGCGCGCACGCGCGCGCCCTGTGCCTGAAGCTCGCCGGTCAGCGAATCGAAGAGGAACGGCATGTCGTCGTTGATCGCGACGAGCACGCATTCGTTCTCCGGGTAGGCCTTCGACTCCGCGCTCGGATTGAAGAGGTCGACGAGGCAATTGCCCGGCTTGCGCTTGGCCAGGCGCTGCATCACCAGCGTGGCCAGCGTCGACAGCGCTTCGGGCGTGTAGCGGTTGATGTCTTCGGGCGCGGCGTTGGCATAGAGTGCGTCGTAGAACGCGGTGTCCTTGCCTTGGAGCTCGGCGCCTTTGGCGAGGCGTCCGGCCGCCTCGTCCTCGTCGTGGTTGATGAACGTGTCTGTGCGCGTGGGGGCGAGGTTCATGGCTCTCGAGCGCTATGGGCGGCGGGCGTAACTAGTCCGCCGATCATAGCGCTGCAACAGCCGCGGCGCGAAACTTTTCAGACGGACGGGAGGCCTGCGAGATCGGGCAGGTTTTCCCGTGCCTTCCAGCGCTCGACCAGCATCATGGCACCTGCGATCGTGCCCGATGCGAGGAGAACGAAAGCCGCACCAAGCGCGCCCGCGTCCAGGGGGCGCAGGACACATGCAAATGACGCGAGCGCCGCTGCGGGCGCAAGAAAGAGAAACGCGCTCTCGCGTTCACGCAAGAGAAGGGCGACAGCCGCGCTCGTACCCGTGGCGAACAGCACCACGGCGCCGATTCCGGTCGCAGTCGGGAGCGCCAGGAACGCGCCCGCGCCCCAGGCAAAGCCCGCGAAGAGCAGGATCGCGCTCATATCCTGTGAAAAAGATTTAAGCGCCGCGCGCTCGAAGGGCCTGCCGATCGTGCGGCGATAGCTCACGCCGACGGCCAGCGACGCCGCCAGGACCAGGGCTGCCCAGGTCGCGCTTTCGGCGATGCCGACGCGGCCGAAGACGAGCGTCACGCCGGCGAGGACGGGCAGGGCAATGGCGAAATGCAGCGAACGCCCCAAAAGATTAGCGAGCCGCGCTGTCTCCTCGCCCTCGCGATGCAGCTCAGCGAGGTGGGCGACGGCGCCGAGTGCGTCTCGGGGTGTCTCGATTTCGAGCGGCAGACGATTGGGGGCGAGCTTTGGCGCGGGCATTTTCCCCTCCACAGGGTAAGGCCATTAACGATGCATACGCTCGGCCTCGTTCGTTAAGAATGCCTTAATGCCGCCTAGGTTCCCGATTCGGCTCGTCCCATGACGTCTTTTCCACAGATTCGCGCCGTCGTCTTCGACCTGGAGTTCACCGCCTGGGAAGGCTCGGTCGCGCATCGCTGGTCGCGGCCGGGCGAGTTCACGGAGCTCGTGCAGATCGGCGCGCTGCTCGTCGACGCGCGAAGCTTCGCGGTCGAGCGCGAGATGGACCTGCTCGTCAAGCCCAGGCTAAATCCGGTGCTGTCGGAGTATCTGGTGAAGCTCACCGGCATCACCAACGAAGAACTTGCCGCGCGCGGCGTCGATTTCGCGGATGCCTATCGCGCGTTCCTCGATTTCGCGGACGGCGCGCGCATCGCGGCTTTCGGGCGCGACGATCTGATCTTCGAGGCCAATCTGGCGCTCCACGGCATGCGCGGCGAGAAGAAGCTGCCGCCTTACGTCAATATCGTGCCGTGGCTGATCGCGAACGGCATCGATCCGAAAGGCAGGAACGCCTGCGACGTGGGTCCGCTCGCGGGCGTGGCGTTCAAGGGCCGGAAGCACAACGCGCTCGCCGACGCCTATTCGGTGCTTGGCGGCATCGAAGCGCTGGTTGCGCGCGGTGCGCGAAATCCGCTGCTCGCATGAGCGACGCCGACCGCCTGATTGCCGAGCTGGAGCTCGCGCCGCACCCCGAAGGCGGCCACTACCGCGAGACGTTCCGCGACGCGCATTCGACCGCGATCTATTTCCTTCTGCGCGCGGGCGAGGTCTCGCGCCTGCATCGCATCGATGCCGCCGAGATCTGGCACTTCTATCGGGGCGATCCGCTGGAACTGATGATCGCAGACGCGCGTCATGTGCTGAGCGGGGGCAATCCGCAGATCGTGGTGCCACCCAATGCCTGGCAAAGCGCGCGTCCGCTGGGTTCCTACACGCTCGTCGGCTGCACGGTGGCGCCGCCGTTCGAGTTTTCGAGATTTGAGATCAAAGAATAACCTCCCCCTTGTGGGGAGGTCGAAAAACGCGAAGCGTTTTTCGGGTGGGGGAACGGTGCGGGGCGTCGGCCCCCACCCGAAAAAACCTTTCGCTGCGCTCAAGATTTTTTCGACCTCCCCACAAGGGGGAGGTGAGTCTTAATTCGCCACCGGCACCGACAGCAGCTGACCCAGCGCCCTCGCGATGCCGCGGGAGGAGGCGCGGCCGGCATAGCCGCTGCGCACGTCGAAGGTGATGTTCAGCGTCTTGCCCGACATGAACATCAGCGGCTTGTTGCCGAGCTCCATGCGCACCTGTTCGATCTTCCTGGCGAAGGCGGAGCGGCCCTGCGCGTTGGTGACGAAGCGGTCGATGCCGCGCGCGGCGTTCTCCATCGCGTCGAAGCACAGCGCGCGCATGCGCGTGTCGCCCGCGAGCGCGTTCCAGTCGGCATTGAACGTCAGATGGATGCGGCGCGAATAGGCGAGATGCTCGGCCTCGTCCTCGGCTGCGTTCTGCACGTCGAAGAGCGTGATCTGGCCGGGCGAGGGTGGCAGCGAATCGCCGGTGCGCTCGGCGGGGACGCCCCCCGGCGCGGCATCGGTATAGAGCGTGACGCCGCCCCAGCCCGCGACGCGGATCACCACCGCGCCGGAATCGTATTTCAGCGCCCGCCCGCCGAGTGGCGCGTGGTCGGCATAAAGAACGTAGATCTCGGGATCGCCGGGGAAGCGGATGAGGTATTTGTCGCCATAGGCGTCGAGCGTGAACGTCATGTGCCCGGCGCTGTAGGTGCCGGGCTCGATGTCGCCCATCTGCTCCTGATTGAGACGCGAGGACATCTCGCTCTGCGCCCAGGCGGCAGGCGCGGCCAACAGCGCGCACAAAAGAAGAGCGGTCCCCGTCCTGGGCATCGGTCGTTGTCTTCTCAAAGCCCCGCTCGCCCGCGCTCGCGGGCCATCCCGTGGAGCATCCTAGCCGGGGGAATGGGGCGATTTTAAGCCCTGCACCCATCGGTGTCATGGCCCGCGAATGCGGGCCATCCAGGTGAGCTTCGCAAAATTGATTAAGTAAAATCTCAAACTACCCGCAATCGGTGTGCAGAACCCAGCTGGGTGGCCCGCATTCGCGGGCCATGACAAGTTGGGATCAGATATTCTCGAAGCTTCCGCCGCGTCCCTTGCCCGCGGCGAAGCGGGACGCGCCGTCGCGCGACTCGCCGCTCGCCAGCGTCGCCCAGCCGAGCTCGGTCTCGTTCGCCATCGCAGCCGCGAAATCGCTTCCGTATTGTTCGTACACGGAACGTCTGTCGCTCCTGAGGCACGTCTGCGGCAGCCGCGCGATCTCCGCCGCCAGCGCTTCGGCCGCGGCGCGGGCCTGGCCTTTGGCGACGACGCGGTTGGCGAGACCGGACTCGAGCGCCTCGCCTGCGCTCACCGGCCGTCCGGTGAGGATCATGTCGAGCGCGCGCGACTGGCCGATCAGGCGCGGCAGGCGCACCGTTCCGCCGTCGATCAACGGCACGCCCCAGCGACGGCAGAAGACGCCGAACACCGCGTCCTCCTCCACGACGCGCAGGTCGCACCAGCAGGCGAGCTCCAGCCCGCCCGCGACCGCATATCCCGACACCGCCGCGATCACCGGCTTGGAGAGGCGCATGCGGGTCGGCCCCATCGGCCCGTCCGCCGCGAGAGCGTCGAGACCAGCCGGATCGATCTTCGTGACTCGATTGCCGCCACCGGTCGCGACCGCCTTCAGGTCGGCGCCCGCGCAGAACGTCCCGCCCGCGCCCCACAGCACCGCCACTTTCGCGGCGTCGTCTTTCTCGAAGACGAGGAAAGCTTGCGCGAGCGCATCGGCCGTCTCGCGGTCCACGGCATTGCGTGCCTGCGGGCGGTCGAGAATGACGGTCGTCACCGCATCTCTACGCTCGACGGTTACGTTCCGGCGGTCGCTCATTTTCCTCTCCAAAACGGCTTGGCATCCGGGCGGATTAGGCATAAACCCCCCTCGTTCTCACCATCCGTGAAGGGCGCTCCCGTGGCAACCAGTCTCGACTCTTTCAAATCCCGCCGGACGATGACGGTGGGCGGAAAAACCTATGTCTATTTCAGCCTGACGGCGGCCGAGAAGAACGGCCTGAAGGGCATCGCGCGATTGCCGTATTCGCTCAAGATCCTGCTCGAGAACCTGCTGCGCTACGAGGACGGCAAGACCGTCACCGCCGACGACATCCGCGCCATCGCCGGCTGGCTGGAGAAAAAAAGCTCCGATCTCGAGATCGCGTTCCGCCCCGCGCGCGTCTTGATGCAGGACCTGACCGGCGTGCCTGCCGTCGTCGACCTCGCCGCGATGCGCGACGCGATGAAGACGCTGGGCGGGGACCCTGAGAAGATCAACCCGCTCGCCGAGGTCGACCTCGTCATCGACCATTCGGTGATGGTCGACAATTTCGGCCACAAGAACTCGTTCAAGACCAATGTCGGCATCGAGTACGAGCGCAACATGGAGCGCTATCAGTTCCTGCGCTGGGGCCAGCAGGCGTTCGCGAATTTCCGCGTCGTGCCGCCGGGCACCGGCATCTGCCACCAGGTCAATCTCGAATATCTCGCCCAGACGGTGTGGACGCGCAAAGGCAAGGACGGGAAGAAGGCGGTCGAATACGCGTTCCCCGACACGCTCGTCGGCACCGACAGCCACACCACGATGGTCAACGGGCTTTCGGTGCTCGGCTGGGGCGTCGGCGGCATCGAGGCGGAAGCGGCGATGCTGGGCCAGCCGATCTCGATGCTGATCCCCGAGGTGATCGGCTTCCGCCTGACCGGCAAGCTGCGCGAAGGCTGCACCGCGACCGATCTGGTGCTCACCGTCACGCAGATGCTGCGCAAGAAGGGCGTGGTCGGAAAGTTCGTGGAGTTCTACGGCCCCGGCCTCGACGAGATGGCGCTCGAGGACCGCGCGACGATCGCCAACATGGCGCCGGAATACGGCGCGACCTGCGGCTTCTTCCCCATCGACGTCGAGACGATCCGCTATCTGAAGGACACCGCGCGCAAGCCCGCGCGCGTCGCCCTCGTGGAGAAATATGCCAAGGCACAGGGCCTCTACCGCACGCCCAAGAGCGCCGATCCCGTCTTCACCGACACGCTCGAACTCGACATGACGACGGTCGAGCCCAGCCTCGCCGGCCCGAGCCGTCCGCAGGACCGCGTCTCGCTCGCCGATGCCGCGGGCAAGTTCGCCGAGGCGTTGCTCGACGTCTACAAGAAGGGCGACGACGCCAACCGCCGCGTGCGGCTGAAGGACTCCGAGAAGAGCATCGGCCATGGCGACGTGGTGATCGCAGCGATCACCTCCTGCACCAACACCTCGAACCCGAGCGTGATGATCGGCGCGGGCCTCATCGCGCGCAACGCCGTGGCGCGCGGCCTCAAAGTGAAGCCGTGGGTGAAGACCTCGCTCGCGCCGGGCAGCCAGGTCGTGACCGACTATCTCGCCAAGGCGGGCCTCGACAAGCCGCTCGACAAGCTCGGCTTCCAGCTCGTCGGCTACGGCTGCACGACCTGCATCGGCAATTCCGGGCCGCTGCCCGACGACGTCGCGGATGCGGTGACCGAGGGCGATCTGGTGACCGCGGCGGTGCTCTCGGGCAACCGCAATTTCGAGGGCCGCGTGCATCCGCAGGTGCGCGCGAACTATCTCGCCTCGCCCATGCTGGTGGTGGCCTATGCGCTTGCCGGCTCGATGAACCTCAATCTCACGGAAGAGCCGGTTGGCTATGACAGTGAGAACGAGCCGGTCTTCCTGAAGGACATCTGGCCGAGCCCGAAGGAGATCGCCGCCACCATCCGCAAGGCGGTCAAGGCGTCGAGCTTCAAGCAGCGCTACGGCAACGTCTTCGAGGGCACGTCGAACTGGAAGAAGGTCAAGGTCGTCAAGGGCAAGACCTATCAGTGGGACATCGGCTCGACCTATGTCCGCAACCCGCCGTACTTCGAGGGCATGACGGTGCATCCCAAGCCCGTCGAGGAGATCGTGCAGGCGCGCGTGCTGGCGCTGTTCGGCGACTCGATCACGACCGACCACATCTCGCCCGCCGGCTCGATCAAGGCGACGTCGCCCGCCGGCATCTATCTGCAGGAGCGGCAGATCCGCAGCCAAGACTTCAACTCCTACGGCGCGCGGCGCGGCAATCACGAGGTGATGATGCGCGGCACCTTCGCCAACATCCGCATCAAGAACGAGATGATGGGCGGCCAGGAAGGCGGCAACACGGTCTATTATTCGGAAGGCCAGCCTTCGGGCGAGGCGATGTCGATCTTCGACGCGGCGATGCGCTACAGCCAAGACGGCTTCCAGACCGTCGTCGTGGGCGGCAAGGAATACGGCACCGGCTCGTCGCGCGACTGGGCCGCGAAGGGGCCGAAGCTTCTGGGCATCCGCGCCGTGATCGCGGAGAGCTTCGAGCGCATTCACCGCTCCAACCTGATCGGCATGGGTGTGGCGCCGTTCGCCTTCGCGGACGGCAAGACGCGGCGCGACTACCGCCTCACCGGCCGCGAAGCGATCGACATCCCCGGCATGTCGGGCAAGATCGCGCCCCGCATGCCGGTCAAGGCGGTGGTCCACTACGCCGACGGCACGACGACCGCGATGCCGCTGGTGCTGATGATCCTCACCGAGGACGAGGTCGCCTACTACACCAACGGCGGCATCCTGCCCTACGTGCTGAGGAACCTGCTGGCGGCGTGACGGCCGTCACGGAATTTGGGCCTCTGCCCGTGTCTCTTTCCCGTCGAACTCGGGAAAGGGACCGCCATGGCTTCTTCAGAACTGCGTCCGGACACCATTCCGGACAATCTGCGCGCCGCCAAGGAGGCGGCCGTGGCCCAATTTCTTTCGAAAGAGCCGGCCGGTCCGATCATGGCCTTCGCCGCGCATTCCAACCCCAAGAACAACGTGGTCGGCGTCGGCATAGGGCGCAAGATCAAGGACGGAAAGACGACGGCGCGGCATAGCGTGCGCTTCTACGTCAAGCGCAAGCTCGACGTGAAATCGATCGACAAGCGATTCCTGCTTCCGAAGAAGATCGGCAACGTCCCGACCGACGTGATCGAGACCGGCGAATTCCGGCCGTTCGGAAACCCCGCCGCCGAGCGGGCGTACAAGCGGCCGGCACAGCCGGGCTGCTCCGTCGGCTTCCAGTTTACGGGCAGTCAGGCCGGAACCGTGATGGCCGGAACGTTCGGCGCGGTCGTGGAGGTCAACGGTATCCGTTACATCCTGAGCAACAACCATGTGCTGGCGAACCAGAACGCGCTTCCCATCGGCTCCGCGATCTTCCAGCCAGGATTGCTCGACAAGAACGCGCCCGGCAAGGACGCGATCGCGAAGCTCGCGAAGTTCGTGCCGCTGAAAGCCTCCGGATCGAACAAGGTCGATTGCGCGCTCGCCAAGGTCGACGCGGACAAGCTCATCAGTCCCATCGTCATGGACAAGGTGGGTGCGCTGAAATCGGTCCTTCCCATCACGGCCGCCGTGGCGATGAAGGTCGAAAAGACCGGGCGCACCACCGGCTACACGACCGGCACGGTGACGGACGTCGCCGCCACCATGAAGGTGACCTACGATCTCGGTGTTTTGACCTTCACCGACCAGATCCTTATCATCGGCGGAGCGGAGGCGTTTTCGGACGCTGGCGATTCCGGCTCGCTGATCGTCGATCGCAAGACCAAGCGCGCGACCGGCCTTCTGTTCGCAGGATCGGCCTCGCACACGATCGCAAATCACATGGAAGATGTGCTCCATGCCCTCAACGCCACCATCGTCATCGGGTGACAAGGAACTGCACGAGGCGAAAGACGAGGTTTTCGAGAAGCTCGCGCCGTTGGACTTCGTCAGCGGCGCGGGCATCCAGGATGGCAGGGTCGCCGTCTACCTGACGCGGCCGCTCGCGCCGCATGAAGAGAAGCAGGTCCACGACACGCTCTCGTCGGTGAAGACGCCGGGGCCGGTAAAGTTCGTGGTGACGGGAGCGATCTCGCCTCGCTAGAGGCGGGCGGATTCCGGTCGCGGCGGCCCGCCCGGCAGGGCCTTTGAGCCAGCGCATCATCCTAACTGGCGCCCGGGCCCGTTCCGCACTATTCTTCCGCTTCCGGGGGCGTCTGCGCCCAATTGGCGCAGCGGCGTATGCATGGCTGCCAAGTCGGGCCGTTCAAGTCGAAGTGACTGGAGGGGGCAGGGGTGCCTGCCTATGCTCCGGCCCATGAATCTCCGCCTCATCGCGTGCGCCGTCCTGTTGGTGACGGCCCTTGGTGGCTACGGGCCCGCCGCGGGCGCGCCTGCGACGAAGCGGCCCGTGGTGGTCGAGCTCTATACGAGCCAGGGCTGCAGCTCGTGCCTGCCCGCGGACGCGCTGCTCGCCAAGCTCACCAGGCGCGGCGACGTGCTGCCGCTGTCGCTGTCGGTCACCTATTGGGACATGCTGGGCTGGAAGGACACGCTGGCCAGCGAGAACAACACGCGCCGCCAGAAGGCTTATGCGGCGGCGATGGGACATGGCGCGGTCTACACCCCGCAGATGATCGTCGACGGCATCACCGACGTCGTCGGCTCGCGCGAGGGACAGGTGCTCTCCGCGATCGACGCGCGCGCGCGCGACAGCGACGGCGACAGCGTACCGATCGCCGTGCACGAGACGAAGGACGAGCTGCATATCGGCGTCGGTGCGTCGCAGGACCGCGGCGCCGCGCCCGCCACGGTGTGGCTGTTCCATCTCAAGGCCGCGGCCACGGTCGCCATCGGCGGCGGCGAGAATGACGGCCGCACGATGACCTATCACAACGTGGTCGGCGATCTGCGCGCGGTCGGCCAGTGGAAGGGCGATCCGCTCACGATCGACCTGCCGCGCTCCGCGATGGAAGGCCTGCCGCACGATTCCGTCGCGGTCGTCGTGCAGCGCGGCGGCTATGGCCACGTCGTCGGCGCCGCGATGCTGCCGCATCCCGATTTCGCCCCCGAGCGATAGCGGCGCATAATCGCGCCCCAAGATGGCGCTGTTCTTCGATTCGGAGTGGTTCGACGGCAGGCTCACAGCCCTCGGCCTGACGCGCGATGCCGTCGCCGCCGCGCTGGGCTTTACCGCCGACGAGGTCGCCGAAGTCTGGAAGGACCAGCGCGAGCTGAGCGCGCAACATGTGCGGCTGCTCGCGGCACTGCTCGCCGTGCCGGCGAAGGAGATCGCAAGCCGCGCCGGCGTCTCGACGCCCCTGCCGCGCGAGGACATCGAGACGCGGCTTGCGCGCGTCGAGGCCGAGCTCGCCGCGATCAAGGCGCTTCTGACGGCGAAACTCAAATGATCGCCTTCGGCCTCATGCTCTTCTTCGCCTGCGTCGCGTCGTGGATCGTGTCGGCGAGCTTTTACTTGCGCTTTGCGTCCGTCCTCTATGCGGCACTCGCGGTTGCGGCGGGTACGAAAATCGCCGATGGCGCAGCCCCGATCGTCTGCGCCATAGCCCCGGTGATGATGGCGCTGGCGCTCGTGCGTTCGCGTCTGGCCGCGCCGTTGCTGGCGATGTCGGTGATGGCTGGTCTTGCGGGCGCGGCGACGGGGATCGCGGTCCTGGCATTCGCACCCTTGCTGGCGGCGGCGATCACGATCGCAGTGGCGGGGCGGCGCTCGCTTCAGTCCCTTGCCGTGTCGCTCGCGCTCGTCGCAAGCGCCGCGTCATATATCGCGGGGTCGCTGCCGGGATTGATCGCGTTCTCGTCGGTCGCCGTGCTGGGCGCGGCGCTACAGGCGCCGGTCGAGAAAAAGCGTGACGCCGCGAACGGGCTCGCGATACGCCGCGCGCGGTAGGGATTCGCCGCGCGCGGGCAGCGCCTGGCCGATCACCTGTGCGGCATAAGCGGCGCGCAGCATCGGTCCGTCCCACGCGGACACGCCGGCTGTATCAAAACGGTACGCGCTGCGGCGCGTCGGCTTGGCGCTGCGGCGCTCTTCGAAATGCTGCTCGGGATCGCCGGACGACGCGGTTCGGCGCGGTTTTTCGAGGCGCAGCGCACGTCCGGGAGCGCTCCACGCTCCCGCCGTCCTCGCATTGCCGTTCGCCGCCTGCACGCTCATAACCTGTTCTTAAGGCAAAGCACGGGCCGCGCCGTTTGGTTCCGCGCTTCGCCTCGACGGTTACGAGTTTTTTAAGGCGCTGGCCCACATCATCCCGTCATAAGGCCGCGAAAAGGCCAGGGATGGTGGATGTGCTTACCAAGTCGCTGCAGAAGCCTGCCGACAGCGTCGCGCAATTGCGCGCCGTCGACGACGCCGAGCGCGTGAGCCTCGCGGTCTCGGCGGCGAGCATCGTCGCCTTCTCCTGGACCGCGGGCGACGACCTGATCACCTGGGACGGCGCGCGCGAGATCCTTCCCGTCCAGATCGGCATGGAGAGCGTGTGCCGGGGCCGCAATTTCCTCAGCTTCATGAGCTCGGAGGGCCGCTCTCGCGTCAGCGCGCTGCTCGAAAGCCGCGCGCCGGGCAACACGGCCATCGACCTCGACATCGAGTTCGCCTCCGCCATGGGCTCGGTCTGGTACGTCATGGTGGGCACGCGCGTCGCGGGTGCGAGCGGCAAGACCGAGCGCCTCACCGGCCTGATCCGCGAGATCACGGAGCGCAGGCGGGAATCGCAGCGCCTCAAATATCTCGCGATGCGCGACGAGCTGACGGGTCATCTGAACCGCAACTCGCTGCGCGCCGAGCTCGCCGAGGCTATCGACAAAGCCAAGGCAGAAGAGCGCAACTGCGCCTTCCTCGTCGCCTCGATCGACCGGCTCGCGATGATCAACGACAATTACGGCTTCGATGCCGCGGACGAGGTGATCGTGGCCGTTGGAGAACGTCTGTCGCGCACCCTGCGCTCGACCGACGTCATCGGGCGCACCGCGGGCAACAAGTTCGGAGTCATCCTGCGCAACTGCTCGGAGCGCGAGCTCGGCCTCGTCGCCGACCGCCTGCGCGCCTCGGTGCGCGACCGCGTCATCGACACGCGCTCGGGCATGGTCTCGGCGACGAGCTCGGTCGGCGCGGTGCTCTTGCCGCAGGGCGCGCAGTCGAGCCAGGAGGCGATGCTGCGCGCCGAGGAGACGCTGGAGCGCGCGCGCAGCGCCGGCCGCGACGGCTTCGCGGTCTATGCGAAATCGCCGCAGCTCGAGACCGGCCGCCTGCGCCTGATGGCCATCGCCGACGAGGTCGTGAACGCGCTCAAGGACAATCGCCTGGTCTTCGCCTATCAGCCCATCGTCGACGCGAAGACGCGCGAAACCAAGCATCACGAATGCCTGTTGCGCATGAAGCGCGAGGACGGCTCGATCCTGGCGGCGGGGGCCTTCATCCCCGCGGCGGAGCAGCTCGGCCTCGTGCGCCTCGTCGACCGCCGCGCCCTCGAGATGACGGTCGACATGCTCCATTCCCATCCGCAGCTTACCCTCGGCGTGAACGTGTCGGGGACGACGGCGGGCGATCCGTCCTGGCTTAAGTCCTTCATCGACTATGTGCGCGCCAATTCGAGTATTGCGCCCCGCATGATCATCGAGCTCACCGAGACCGCGGCGCTGCATCATTTCGAGGAGAACGCGAATTTCGTCAGCCAGTTGCGCGAGCTCGGCTGCCGCGTCGCGATCGACGATTTCGGCGCCGGCTACACCTCGTTCCGCAATCTTCAGATGCTGCGCGTCGACATGGTCAAGATCGACGGCGCCTATGTGCAGGGGCTGTGCTCGTCGCCCGACAACCAGATTTTCGTGCGCACGCTGGTCGACCTCGCCAAGAACTTCAAGCTCAAGACGGTGGCCGAATGGGTCGGCACGGAGGAAGAGGCGGCCCTGCTCGAGAGCTTCGGCATCGACTACTTCCAGGGCTTCCTCTTCGGCGTGCCGAAGCTGGAGATAGGATAATCAACCTCCCCCTTGTGGGGAGGTCGAAAAATGCAAAGCATTTTTCGGGTGGGGGCAGGGCGCCCCGCACCGTTCCCCCACCCGAAATCTCTTCGCTGCGCTACGAGATTTCGACCTCCCCACAAGGGGGAGGTAAGCTATCATTTCCGCTGGCTCAACTCGGCGAGCTGCTTGCGCATCTGCTCGATCTCGCTCTTGAGCTCGCTGATGTCCTCGGACGGCTTGGCTTTGGGCTCGGGCGGGGCGCCGTTGGCCTTGGGCTCGTCGTCCGGGCGCGCGGGTTTCATCGCGAAGGGCGAGAACATCTGCATCGCGCGCTCGAACATGGCGAGGTTCTGGCGCGTGATCGTCTCGATGACCTGGCTGCCGCCGCCGAACGCTTCGGCGATGCGGTTGCGCATCGCTTCCTGGTTCTTGGTGAAGCTGTCCATCGACATGTCGAGATAGCCCGGCACGAAACCCTGCAGGCTGTCGCCGTAGAAACGGATGAGCTGGCGCAGGAACTTGATCGGCAAGAGCGACTGGCCCTTCGCTTCTTCCTCGAAGATGATCTGGGTGAGCACCGAGCGGGTGATGTCCTCGCCGGTGCGCGCATCGCGGACCTCGAATTCGGTCCCCGCCTTCACCATTTCGCAGAGGTGGTCGAGCGTGACGTAGCTCGAAGTCTGCGTGTTGTAGAGCCTGCGATTGGCGTATTTCTTGATGACGACCGGATCGCCCTTGGGCTGTTCTTCCACCACGCATCCAACCCTTCGAACAGGAGCCTTGCGCGCCTCTTCCCGGGCGCCGCAACGGATTACAAAAGCATCACATTTTCCACCATGTCCAGCGTTTTTGCGCAATTGCAGCAAAAGCCCAGCGGATGTGTGGCAATTAAGCTATTGAACTATATAGGCTTATTTGTCCGGTTTACCGGTGCTCGCATTCGCGGCAATTTGATCGCGGCAAAGCCAGCACTAAGGAAATTCCATGGAAGACGTCGTCATCGTTTCGGCCGCGCGCACCGCCGTCGGCTCCTTCAACGGCGCCTTCGCCAGCGTGCCCGCGCACGAGCTGGGCAGGACCGCGATCAAGGAAGCGCTCGCCCGCGCCCATGTCGAAGGCAAGGACGTCTCCGAGACGATCCTGGGCCAGATCCTCACGGCCGCGCAGGGCCAGAACCCCGCGCGCCAGGCTTCGATGAATGCCGGCATCCCGTTCGAGACGCCGGCCTGGATCGTCAACCAGCTCTGCGGCTCGGGCCTGCGCGCGGTGGCGCTCGGCTATCAGGCGATCCTGAACGGCGACGCCAGGATCGTCGTCGCCGGCGGGCAGGAAAGCATGAGCCAGGCGCCGCACGCGGCCTATCTGCGCAGCGGCCAGAAGATGGGCGATCTCGCCTTCACCGACACGATGCTGAAGGACGGGCTGATCGACGCCTTCCACGGCTATCACATGGGCGTCACCGCCGAGAACGTCGCGCGCGAATGGCAGATCACGCGCGAGATGCAGGACAAGTTCGCGGTCGCCTCGCAGAACAAGGCCGAAGCCGCGCGCAAATCCGGCCGCTTCAAGGACGAGATCGTCCCCGTCACCATCAAGGGCCGCAAGGGCGACACGGTCGTCGACACCGACGAGTTCATCCGCGACGGCGTGACGCTCGAAGGCATCTCTGGGCTAAAGCCGGCGTTCGACAAGAACGGCACGGTGACCGCTGCGAACGCGAGCGGCATCAATGACGGCGCAGCAGCCTTGGTGCTGATGAGCGCGAAGGATGCCGACAAGCGCGGCCTCAAGCCGCTTGCGCGCATCGCGTCGTGGGCGAGTGTGGGCGTCGATCCCGCGGTGATGGGCTCGGGCCCGATCCCGGCGTCGAAGAAAGCGCTGGAGCGCGCCGGCTGGAAGGCGTCCGACCTCGACCTCGTCGAGGCGAACGAGGCCTTCGCCGCGCAGGCCTGCGCGGTGAACAAGGACATGGGCTGGGACGTCTCGAAGGTGAACGTCAACGGCGGCGCCATCGCCATCGGTCATCCGATCGGCGCGTCCGGTGCGCGCGTCCTCGTCACGCTGCTGCACGAGATGGGCAAGCGCGACGCGCACAAAGGCCTCGCCACGCTCTGCATCGGCGGCGGCATGGGCATCGCCCTCTGTGTCGAGCGCTAGCGGGACACAGCTTCATGATGTTGGTGAAAACCAGGATATCCCCAAGCACGATAGAGGGGCTGGGCTGTTTCGCGTGCGAGGCGGTGAAGCCCGGAACGCCGGTCTGGTCGTTTTCGGATCTGATCGATACCGTCGTATATAAGACGAAATCGGAGCTGTCGAAGCATACGAAGAGCCATGGGATCGAATATCGCGATTGCTATGTCGTGGCCGGAGACTCCGCGCTGTTTCTCAACCATTCCCCGGCACCGAACCTGAAGCATTGCGAAAACGGCGAGCCGTTCGGCGTGTTCGTGTGCTGCGCGGAGATCGCGGCCGGGGAAGAGATGGTATTCGACTATGGACCGGACGATGCCGCGTTCGATACGCCTCAACCGGTAGATTCGAACGTCGCGGCGTAGCTTCTCACGCTCGCGCTTTGTCCGTCGCGGTCGACATAGATGCCCATCAAGGTGTCGCGATAGACCGTGTTGCCGGTGGTGAGCAGGCTTGAGGGGTATTCGAATGCCGTCCACGTCGCCTTGCCGAAGGAGCCGTCGGGATTGGCGCCGATGGAGCAGAACAGCGCCTCGCGCAGGGTCAGCGCGGCGAGATTGAATCCGTCGCGCGCAGCGGTGATGCCCTCGAAATGGGTGAGCAGCGAGGGATGGTTGAACGCGCTGTAGAGCCGCATTCTGCTGAAGCGGCTCGTGCTCGAATCGTAGCGCACGACATAGCCTTTGTTGATGCCGTGGCCATCCCGCAGGCCGCCCACGATCACGTAGTCCGTGCCGCCGGGCACGGTCTGCCAGATGCCGTACGCGGTGGTGAGGGCTGCGAACTGGAAGATCGTCCAGGCCTTGGTCTTGAGGTTGTAGAGACAGGCGTTGCCGGAAGCGGGAACGCCTTGCAGATCGTAATTGCCGACGATGAGGTCGCCCATCGTGCTGTGCAGGATCGTGTTGGCGACCGTATTGCCGCCGACCGCGCCGCCGTTCGCGTCGAGCTGGGTCCAGGCGCCGCCGCCGCCGATCGGGCCTTCGTAGAGCAAGCCGTGGTTACGAACCGAGCTCTCCTGATAGGTGTAGCTCCCGACCGCGCGCACGTTCCCCTTGCCGATGCTCGGATTGAACTGCGGCGTGTCGGGTCCGTAGAACGTCGCCCCTTCCACGGTCTGTCCGGCGAAGGCCGGCGTGAGCGTAGTGATGCCGGCGGAATCCGTCGGCGCGACCGGTCCGCGATAGAGCATCGCGTTCTGGACGCCATCGATCACCGACGTGCCGGTGAGCACGACGTCGGAACCGGCCGCGCCGCGCACGCCGGTGACGAACTGGTTGGGGCCGAGGATCGTGGTCGAAGGCGTCATGGCAAAGCTCTCGAATGGACTTCAAGATGAACTTACCATGATTCTTCTTAAGGTAGCATTGCCGTTTCGGGATGTTCCAGGCGCTGTTCGACTGCGGCGGCGCGCTCTCGAAGCGGTTGCCGATGCGCACCCGCACGCGGACGCCTTGCGGTCCGCCTTCGTCACGTCCATTTAGGAGATAGGAAGAGGGTACCGCGCCTGCCATGACTCCAGGGGCCAAAAAATTGATCCGGGATGTCAAGCGCATCCACCGGCGCCCGCCCTCGGTGGCCGCCGGGTTCGCGCGCGGACTGGTGCAGCTCGCGGCGCGCCAGGGCGCCGATCCCGCCCTGCTGACGCGGCGCGCCGGGCTCGATCCGGCCGTGCTCGAAGATCAGGACGCGCGCATACCGCTTCAGACCTATGTCGCCCTCATGCGCGGCGCGCAGTCGTTGACCGGCGACCCCGCCTTCGCGCTGCATTTCGGAGAGGCGTTCGAGATCGACGAGCTGTCCATCGTGGGGCTGATCGGCCGGACGTGCGAGACATGGGAGGACGCCTTCGCCCAGCTCGCGCGCTACAGCCAGCTCATCATCGACGTGCCCGTCGACGACAGCCAAGGCAGGCGTCTCGTCATCGAGCGCGAAGGCGGGCGGATGTGGCTCGTCGATACGCGCAGCGATCCCAACGCGTTCCCCGAGCTCACGGAATCCTCCTTCGCGCGCAGCGCCGCCGCGGTGCATCGCAGGCGTTCTGGCATCGACGCGGTCGCTGAGATCCACGTCACGCACAAGGCACCCGCCCATGCCGCGGAGTACGAGCGCGTCTTCGAACTGCCCGTGGTGTTCGAGAGCGGGCGCAACGCGATGCTGATGAAAGGCAATGCGTTTCCCACTGTCACCAACACGAAGCCCTCGCGCTACGTCTTCGGTATCCTGAGCGAGCGCGCGGAAGCCTTGTTGCGCGAGCTCGATGCCAGCGTCACGACGCGCGGCCGCGTCGAGAGCGCGATCATGCCCGTCCTGCACACCGGCGAGGTGAAGATGAGCGCCGTCGCCGCGCAGCTCGCGCTTTCCCGCCAGACCCTGGCGCGGAGGTTGAAGTCCGAGGGCACGACCTTCGAGAAGCTCCTGGACGAACTGCGCCATCGCCTCGCACTTGCCTATTTCGGCGACGGCGCGATCTCCGTCCACCAATGTGCCTATCTTACGGGCTTTTCGGATCCGGCCGCGTTCTCGCGCGCCTTCAAGCGCTGGACAGGCTCGGCGCCCAGGCGGTTCCTGGAAAAGAAGACAGGATAAGCGGCTGGGTTTGGAGACAGGGCGGCGGCTGGGCTATCATTTGCTTCGCCGTGCCGTGAGGATGAGATGACCGACGTCTATGTCGAGGATCCGGACGACGAGGGCCCGCATCCGGGCGCGCTGGCGCGGATGCGCTTGGACCTCGCGCGGACGGCGCAGCGGCTGGAGAGCCTTGCCTACCACTACGCATCCGACGCCGCCGACGAGACGCGCATGCTCGCGCACCGGGCCAGGGGCCGGATCAACCGGAACCTGGGAACCGCCGCGCTTGCGGCGCTGGGCGCAGGGCTCGCGCTCGGACTGCTCGCCGCCGCGGTCTCGGCCTGGCGCCGCCGCGGCTGAGGCGTCCTGGAAATAGTCCCGGCTTCTGTTCTAGGGTGGCGCGAACATTCGGAGAGCACACACATGGCAGGACGGGTAGCGATCGTGACCGGCGGCACGCGCGGCATCGGCGAGGCGATCTCGGTGGCGCTGAAGGACGCGGGCTATCATGTAGCAGCGAACTACATGGGCAACGACGAACGCGCCAAGGCGTTCTCGGAGCGCAGCGGCATCCCCGTCTACAAGTGGAACGTCGCCGATTTCGACGAATGCCAGAAGGGCGTCGCCAAGGTCGTGGCCGATCTCGGCCCCGTCGACGTCATCGTCAACAACGCGGGCATCACCCGCGACGGCACGATGCGCAAGATGGCGCGCCACGGCTGGGACGACGTGCTCGACACCAATCTCGGCGGCTGCTTCAACATGTGCAAGGCGGCGTGGGAAGGCATGCTGAGCCGCAATTTCGGGCGCGTCGTGAACATCGGCTCGATCAACGGCCAGGCCGGCCAGTACGGCCAGGTGAACTACGCCGCCGCGAAGTCCGGCATCCACGGCTTCACCAAGGCGCTCGCCCAGGAAGGCGCGCCCAAGGGCATCACGGTCAACGCCATCGCGCCCGGCTATATCGACACCGACATGGTCGCCGCGGTTCCCGCCGACGTGCTCGAGAAGATCAAGGCGCGCATCCCCGTCGGACGACTGGGCAAGGCGCAGGAGATCGCACGGGGCGTGCTCTTCCTCGTCGCCGACGACGCCGGCTTCGTCACCGGCTCGACCATGTCGATCAACGGCGGGCAGCATATGTATTGAACCCTGCTCTAATGTCACGGCCCGCGAATGCGGGCCACCCAGCTGGGTTCTGCACACTGCCGCGTGTTGGCGTTCTGACTTCTCTTGAGAGATTCAGCTATATGTCACCTGGGTGGCCCGCATTTGCGGGTCATGACACTGGGGGATTGGGTAGAACTTGCCTTTAGCTGTCCCATCCATCGACGTTTCCGATCTCACCGGCATCCGTGGCGGGCGGGTGTTGTTCCGTGGGCTGAGCTTTCGCGTCGAGGGGGGCAGGGCGCTGTCGCTGGAGGGCGCGAACGGGTCGGGGAAGACGTCGCTGCTGCGCATGCTCGCGGGGTTCCTGGCGCCGGCGGACGGCGCGATCCGGGTCGGCGACGTCACGGACGGCGAGGAGCGCGGCAAGCTTGTAGGCTGGCTCGGCCATCACGACGCGGTCAAACCGCAGATGAGCGTGCGCGAAAATCTCGACTTCTTCGCGCGGCTCCATGGCAGCGATACCGGCGATGCGCTCGACGCGTTGGGGCTCGCGCGATTGGCGGAGCTTCCGGGGCAGTATCTTTCCGCCGGCCAGAAGAAGCGTGTCGCGCTCGCGCGGCTCAAGCTCACGAAAAGGCCGCTATGGCTGATGGACGAGCCGCTGGCCTCGCTCGACGCGGCGGGCAAGAGGATCGCGGCCGATCTCGTGGCGGCGCATTGCGCGGCTGGCGGCATCGCGGTGGTCGCGACGCACGAGCCGCTCGGCGTCGATTGCGACCGGCTGGTGCTCGCATGAGCGCGCTCTTGCTGCGCGACATCCGGCTCGCCGCGCGCGCGGGCGGCAGCGCGATGCTGGCGCTGGCGTTCTTCGCGAGCGTGGCGACCTTGGTGCCGCTGGGCGTCGGGCCGGACCTCGCTCTGCTCGCGCGCATCGCGGGCGGCGTGCTGTGGATCGCGGCCGTGCTCGCGGCGCTGCTCGCGCTCGACCGCCTGTTCCAGGCCGATTTCGAGGACGGCTCGCTGGACGTGATCGCGTTGTCGCCCTTGTCGCTGGAGAGCGTCGCCGCCGCCAAGATCGCCGCGCACTGGCTGACGACCGGCCTTCCGCTCACGCTGCTCTCGCCGCTCTTGGCCGTGCTCTTCGGGGTGAAGACGATCGGGGCGCTATTCGTCTCGCTGCTGGTGGGGACGCCCGCGGTCAGCGCCATCGGGGCGGTGGGCGCGGGGCTCACGATGTCGATCCGGCGCGGCGGACTCATCCTGCCCCTGATCGTGTTGCCGCTGCTCGCGCCGGCGGTCATATTCGGCGCGGGCGCCGCGGCGGGGAGCGCGGGCGCTCTGCCGCTGCTCGGTGCCTTCTCCTTCGCCGCCTGCGTGCTTTCGCCGTTTGCCACGGCGGCGGCGGTCAGGCTCAATCTGGGATCGTGATGCTGCGCTACGCCAACCCGACCAGGTTCATGCAGTTGAGCACGCCGATCCTGCCCTGGCTCGGCGGCGCCGCGCTCGCGCTGCTGGCCGTGGGCCTCTATCTCGGTCTGAGCGCACCGCCCGACTACCAGCAGGGCGAGACGGTGCGGGTCATGTTCCTGCATGTTCCGGCGGCATGGACGGCGATGATGGCCTATGGGCTGATGGCGGTGGCGTCGCTGGTGGGACTGGTGTGGCGCCATCCGCTCGCCGACACCGCCGCCAAGGCGATCGCGCCGCTGGGCGCGCTGTTCACGGCGCTCGGTCTCATCACCGGCTCGCTTTGGGGACGGCCGATGTGGGGCGCGTGGTGGGTTTGGGACGGACGGCTGACCTCGTTCCTTCTGCTTCTGTTCCTTTATCTCGGCTACATCGCGCTGTGGAACGCGATCGAGGACGAGACGCGCGCGGCGCGGGCGGCGGCGATCCTGGCGCTGGTGGGCGCGGTGAACCTACCGGTGATCGAATTCTCGGTCGATTGGTGGACGACGCTGCACCAGGGCGAGAGCATCCTGCGCAAGGGCGGGCCTCTGATCGCGAGCGTCTATCTCTGGCCGCTCTTCGCGATGGCGCTGGGCTATACGCTCCTGTTCCTCACGCTCTGGACGATGCGCATCCAGACCGAGATCCTGAACCGGCGCGCGCGCAGCCTGATGCTTGCGGGGGAGCTGTGAGCGGATCTTACGCCTTCTATGTCTGGACGGCCTATGGCGCCTCGGCGCTCGGGCTTGGCGCCGCAATCCTATGGACCCTGCGCGGATGGTTGAGAGCGCGCGCAATTCTCGCCCGGTTGGAGCGCGCGCCGTGAAGTGGCTTTATATCCTTCCCGCCGCGGGTTTCGCGGCGCTCGCGGGCTTCCTCTTCTACGCCATGCATCTTGAGGAAAAGAATCCGGATGCGGCGCTGCCGTCGGCGCTGGTCGGCAAGCCCGCGCCGCGCCTGGAGCTTCCCGCGCTCGACGGCGCCGCGCAGGGCTTCGGTCCGCGCGAGCTCGCATCGGGCCATGTCAGCGTCGTCAACGTGTTCGCGTCGTGGTGCGTGCCCTGTCACAGCGAGGCGCCGCTGCTCGCCACGCTCGGCGGACGGCCCGACTTCGCGCTTTACGGCCTGGTGCAGAAGGACAGCCCGGAGAAGATCCGCGCCTTCCTCGCCGAGAACGGAAACCCGTTCCAGCGCATCGCGCTCGACGCCGACGGACGCGCGAGCATCGAATGGGGCGTCTATGGCGTGCCGGAAACGTTCGTCGTCGACGGAAACGGCATCGTGCGCGCGCGGATCGTGGGCGAGATCACGCAGGACGTGCTCGACAACCAGCTCATGCCCGCGATCAAGGCCGCGCGGCGCGGATCGTAACCATTCGGAAACCATGATCTGCGAGCGTGGGCCGCATGCAGCTCAGCGCCGCCAATCTCCTTCTTGCCGCGCAGCAGGCGATACGTCCGGCGCCACAGCCGAAGGTACCTGCTTTTGCCGCCGAGCTTTCCGGCGCACAGAAGGGCGGCGACGCGTTCGCGCCGCTCGACTTCAAGCAGACGACGGAGCCTACGTCCCAGCCACGTCCGGCGCTCGCACAAGGAGCGCTGTCACGTCCGGGTGCGACGCTCGATATTCGGGTTTGAGGGCAGAGGTTTAGCGATAAAAGGTCGAGGGCGGAGCCGCCCCTTCATCCTTCGACAAGCTCAGGATGAAGGGTCTGATCTAACCCTCACCCTGAGCTTGCCCGGCTTCGCTAAAGCTACGCCGCGGCCAGGAGATTCTCACTTGCCACGCCGAAGCTGAAAGCGGAGGCGGGTCGAAGGGTGAGGGCAGCGCGGTTCGGCGTTTGCCGAAATTACTTACCCCCGCTTGCGCCGTCCCGCCTTGGCGCGGGGCTTGGCGCTGCCGTTCGTCGCGTGCGCGTCCGCTGCGGACGCGATCTGGGCCAGAGCCTTGACGAAGCGGGCGCGGTCGGACGCGGGCAGCGCGTCGAGCAGCGCGCGCTCGGCGCGCTCGGCGGCGAGGCGCGCGGAGCGCAGCGCCTTGCGCCCGCTCGCACTGATCGCCACCGCATTCGCGCGCTGATCCTCTTCCGTGCGCTCGCGCGAGAGCAATCCCTTCTCGACCATGCGCCGAGCCATCTCGGCCAAGGTCGAGCGGTCGATGCCCGTCATCTCCACCAGCGCGGTCTGGCTCACGCCCTCATTGTGCTCCAGCGCGGCGAGAACGGTGAACTGCTGCGTGGTGAGATCGCGCGCGCCCGGCTCCTGCGCGTAAAGATCGCCATAGTATTGCTGACAGCGCCGAATGAGATGCGACGGCGCCTGTGCGAGATCGAACCCACCGTTCGGTCTGCGCTGAGCCTTCATGAAAGCACCCCCGGATTTTTCCAACGACTTGGCCGGCGTTCAATTCGCCGGCTCGCTACCACTCGACCCGCGAGACGCCGGGTGTTCCCTGATCGATTACGCTCGCGGGCTAGAGACTAGAACTGTGCGCGCCTCGGAACAACTCTTCTCTATCGCGTTCCCGCCTAAGAAGGCAATGCGGGAATTGCATTTCGAACTTTTGTTTCATCCGCGCCTTGGGCACACTTTCCGCGCATGCCCGAAAAACATTCGCCGCTTCCGCCCCCGCCCGGTCCGCGCTTCGAGCGCCGCGTGCCGGAAGGAGACACAATGGAACGGTATGTCTGCGGCGATTGCGGCCATATCTATTACAGCAACCCCAAGATCGTGGTGGGATCGGTCGTCGTTCACGAGGGCAGGATACTTCTCTGCCGCCGCGCCATAGAGCCGCGCAAGGGCTTCTGGACCTTGCCCGCTGGCTTCCTCGAAGAGCACGAGACGCCGCAGGACGGCGCGCGGCGCGAGGCGAAGGAGGAGGCGGAGTGCGACATCGTTCTCGATGCGTTGCTCGCGGTCTATGCCGTCGCGCGGATTTCGCAGGTGCAACTCATGTATCGGGCGCGGCTCGCTGCGCCCGATTTCGCCGCCGGCCCCGAAAGCCTCGAAGTGCGGCTGTTCGCGTGGGAAGATATTCCGTGGACGGAGTTGGCGTTCCCCAGCGTCCGCTGGGCGCTGGACTATTACTGGGCGACCAAGGACCAAACCGTCTTTGCGCCGGGAAGCAACCCCTCGTGATCACCCTTCGACAAGCTCAGGGTGAGGGTGTTTGCAGTCCTTCATCCTGAGCTTGTCGAAGGATGAAGGGCAGCCCAGGTCAAGCCGACGTCCCGTCGCCCGTCTTCTTCTCATGCTCGGTCTGATGGCGCATCAGGAACGGCGCCTGGGTGAGAGAGAATATCAGAATGAGAGGCAGTACGCCCCACACCTTGAAGTCGACCCAGATGTGCTCCGGGAAATTGCGCCACACGATCTCGTTCGCGGCGGCGAGCGCGAGAAAGAAAATTCCGTAGCGGAATGTCAGCGCGCGCCAGGCCGTATCCGGCATCTCGAAGCCGAGCGAGAGAAGATATTTGAGGAACAGGCGGTTGACCGCCATCCCGCCGAGCAGCGTCAGCCCGAAGATCGCATAGAGCACGGTCGGCTTCATCTTGATGAAGACCGTGTTCTTCGAATAGAGCGTCAGCCCGCCCATGACCAGCACCAGCACCGCCGTCATGATCGGCACCGGCGAGAACTTGCGCTCGATCAGATAGTCGAGCGCGAGCGCCACCAGCACCGCAACCATGAAGACGCCCGTCGCGACATAGATGTCGAAAAAGCGGTAGGCGATGAAGAAGACGAACAGGGGCCCGAGGTCGAGGGCGAGGCGGCGCAGCTGTGGATTCATGACGCACCCGTCAAGGCTTTGGCGAAATTCTCGGCCACGAACACCTGCAGGTCGTCCTCGCCTTCGCCGACCCCGATGAAATGGATCGGCAGGCCAAACCTGGCGGCGAGCGCGACCAGGATGCCGCCCTTGGCCGTGCCGTCGAGCTTGGTCATCACCAGCCCGGTCAGGGGGGCTGCGTTCTTGAACGCTTCGACCTGCTGGATGGCGTTCTGACCGGTGGTTGCATCGAGCACCAGCAGCACCGCATGCGGCGCGCTCGCATCGAGCTTGCGAATGACACGCACGATCTTCTCCAGCTCGGCCATCAGGCCGGCCTTGTTCTGCAATCGTCCCGCGGTGTCGATCAGGAGCACGTCGGCCTTGGCGGCGCGCGCCCGGGCGAGCGCGTCATAGGCGAGCCCGGCAGCATCGGCGCCGGCCGCGCCCGCCACGACCTCGGCGCCGACGCGCTCGCCCCATATCTGCAACTGCTCGATGGCCGCAGCGCGAAACGTGTCGCCGGCCGCGAGCATCACTTCGAGCCTCTCGCGCGCCAGATGCTTGGCGAGCTTGCCGATGGTGGTGGTCTTGCCCGTGCCGTTGACGCCGGCGACGAGGACGACGAACGGCGCCTTCGCGCGGTCCACCACGAGCGGCTTCTCGACGGGCTTGAGGATCTTCGTGATCTCCGCCGCGAGCAGGCGCTTCAGGTCGTAGTCGGAGATGGTGGCGTCGTAGCGGTCCTGGCCGATCGCCTGAGTGATCGCCTGTGCCTGCGTGGCGCCGAGATCGGCGCGGATCAGCGCTTCTTCCAACTCGGCCAGCGTCGTCGCGTCGAGCTTGCGGCCCACGAAGATGCCCGTGACCGCGTCGCTCAACCCCGCGGTCGAGCGCGACAAGCCTTCCTTGAGCCGCTCGAACAGGGTCAGCGGCGGAGGCGCTTCGCCGAACGTCCTCATGCGACGAGATGCTCCCGCGTGGCGCCGGTGATGCGGAGGGTTTCGAGCGGGACTGCACCTTCACCCTTCGACAGGCTCAGGGTGAAGGTCCGATCTGACTGATCCATTCCCTCATGCTGAGCTTGTCGAAGCATGAGGGGCTTCTCGATCTTCACCGGCGCGAAGCACGGCGTGCGCCCCAGACCCGACTTCTCCATGAGCACGCTCTGAGCTGTGCCCACCAGCGACGCCATGCGCGCAGCAGTGGCGTCATCGCCCTTCGCCCGCAGGCGCGCGGCGCGCGCCTTGACCAAGCCGCGGTCGAGCTGCGGCATGCGCGCCGCGGGCGTGCGGCTGCGCGCGCTGAACGGGAAGACGTGCAGGAACGAGAGCCCGGCGTCGTCGACGAGGCGCAGCGAATTCTCGAACATCGCTTCCGTCTCGGTCGGGAAGCCCGCGATGAGGTCCGCGCCGAACGCGGTCCCAGGCCGCACCCGACGCACGGCGTCGCAGAACGCGATCGTGTCGGCGCGCGTGTGGCGGCGCTTCATGCGCTTCAGGATCATATCGTCGCCCGACTGCGCGGAGAGATGGAAATGCGGCATCAGCCGCTCTTCCTCGGCGATGGCGCGCATAAGCTCGTCATCGGCCTCGATGGAATCGATGGAGGAGATGCGCAGACGCCGCACGCCGGGTACGAGCTTGAGAATTTTCCGCACGAGCCCGCCGAGCGTGGGCCTGCCCGGCAGGTCGGCGCCGTAGGAGGTGAGGTCGACGCCGGTGAGCACGATCTCGGCGAAGCCCTTTTCGGTCAGCCTGCGCGCCTCCTCGACGATCGCGCCCATCGCGACGCTGCGCGAATTGCCGCGGCCGTAGGGGATGATGCAGAAGGTGCAGCGGTGGTCGCAGCCGTTCTGCACCTGCAGGAACGCCCGCGCGCGGCCGTCGAAACTGTCGACGAACTGCGAAGCGGTCTCCTTGACCGACATGATGTCGTTGACGCGCACACGCTCGCCGAGATCGAAATAGGAGCGCGTCTCCAGCTTCTCCGCGTTGCCCAGCACCGCGTCGACCTCCGCCATGCCGGCGTAGGTCTGAGGCTCCGTCTGCGCCGCGCAGCCGGTGACGATGATGCGTGCGTCCGGGCGCTCGCGGCGGGCCTTGCGGATCGCCTGGCGCGACTGGCGCACCGCCTCCGCCGTCACCGCGCAGGTATTGAAGACGATCGCGTCGTCGAGCCCCGCCTCAAGCGCGCGCGCCTTCACCGCCTCGGATTCATAGGCATTCAGCCGGCAACCGAAGGTCACGACATCGATCACGACGCATAGTCCTTGAGATCGACTTCGCCCTTGAAGGCGAGCGTCGCCGGACCCGTCATGAGCACGTGACCGTCGCTCTCGCGCCATTCGATGACGAGCGGCCCGCCGTCGAGCTTCACCTCGACCTTGCGCTCGGTGAGGCCGCGGCGATGGGCTGCGACCGCGGCGGCGCAGGCGCCGGTGCCGCAGGCGCTGGTGATGCCCGCGCCGCGCTCCCACACGCGCATGCGAAGATGGGTGCGGTCCGTGACGGTCGCGAACTCGACATTGGTGCGCGCGGGGAACAGGGGATGTGTCTCGATCTTCGGACCCAGGGTCTCGATGCCGTCCGCGCTGCGGAACAGCACGCAATGCGGATTGCCGACATTGACGGCCGCGGCGTCCAGGCCCTCGATTTCGAAATGGTTCGTGTCGAGCTCGCGTGCGAGCGGGATGTCGCGCCAGCCGAATTTCGGCGCGCCCATGTCGACGGTGACGTTGCCGCCGCCCGCATCGGCGCAGGCGAGCAAACCGCCGGGCGTGTCGATGACGACGCCGTCGCGGTCCGTCTCCTCCATCAGCAAGCGCGCGACGCAGCGCGTGGCGTTGCCGCAGCTTTCCACCTCGCCGCCGTCTGCGTTGTAGATGCGCATCACGGCGTCGGCACCATTGCGTCCCTCGCGTATCACGATCACTTGATCGCAACCGACCCCGAAACGCCGGTCGGCCAAGGCCTTCGCGCTCGCCGCGTCGAGCGCGAGCCCGCGCCCGCGCGCGTCGAACACGACGAAGTCGTTGCCGAGCCCGTGCATTTTCAAGAAGGCCGTCATGGGGCCTATATAAGGGCGATCACGATGCCGCGCGAGGGCTTTGCATTTGGCCAAGGGCCGCGCTCTTATCCCGACCGCTTTTTCATCCTCCCCCGTCCTTACGGGGGAGACGCCGAGCAGAGCGAGGCGGAGGGGGAAGTCCCCCATAGGCGCTAACTTAGAACAAATTCAGACGGGTTTGACCGAGCGGAGCGCCATGCTTCGAGGCCCGCCTTCGGCGGGCACCTCAGCATGACGCTACTGCTGCAGCAGGTACGTCACCCTGAGGCGCGAGCGCAGCGAGCCTCGAAGGGCGACGTGCCGCTTGTTGGCGCTCTAAGTTAGCGACTATGGGGAAGTCCCCCTCCGGCGCTTCACGCCACCTCCCCCGTAAGGACGGGGGAGGACTAAGTAGGGAGTTCCGTATGCGTCCGTCGAAGGTTCTTTGTGTTGTTGCGCTTTTTCTCAGTACGGCCGCCTGGGCGGCGGTTCAGGACGACGACCCCAATTATTGGCTTTCCGACATCCATGGCGAGAAGGCGCAGGCCTGGGTCAAGCAGCAGAACGCCAAGAGCGAGGCCGAGCTGAAGTCCGGTCCCGAATACGCCGAGGACCGCGCCGCGATCCTGAAATTCCTCGACACCAAGGACCGCATCCCGCTGGGCAATCTCGACCATGGCAAGCTCTACAATTTCTGGCAGGACGCGGGCCATGTGCGCGGGCTGTGGCGGCGCGCGGCGCTGGCCGAGTACCGCAAGGCGGACCCGAAGTGGGAAGTGCTGCTCGACCTCGACAAGCTCGACGCCGACCAGCACAAGGACTGGGTGTTCCAGGGCGCTCAGTGCACGCCGTCCGACAAACGCTGCCTGGTCCGCCTCTCGCCCGGCGGCGGCGACGCGTCCGAGGCGCGCGAGTTCGATCCCAAGACCCACCAGTTGCTCGCCGACGGCTTCGAGCTCGCCGCCGCCAAGTCGAGCGCGGCCTATGTCGACGAGGACACGATCCTGTTCGCGACGGATTTCGGCCCCGGCACGATGACGAAATCCTCCTATCCCAGGATCATGAAGCTGTGGCATCGCGGACAGAAGATCGCCGACGCCAAGCAGGTCTTCGAGGTCGGTCCAGACGACATATCCGTGCGGGTTGTGGTCCTGCATGGGCCGCACGGGCAGACCACCAAGGACGCGACGGTCCTGATCGAGCGCGGCGTCAGCTTCTTCCAGAACGAATACTATTTCATGGCCGCGGACGGCACGGTGACGCAGCTGCCGCTTCCCCTCGGTGCGGACCTGAAAGGGCGAACGGATACGCACATCGTCTTCACGCTGCGCGACGACTGGAAGGAGTCGGGCTATCCCGGTATCGTGAAGGGTTCGCTGATCTCGATGACCTTGTTGGCTCCCGTGCCGAATGCCCCGTTGATCTACTCGATCTCCGTCCTGTTCACGCCCGATGCCCACACGACAATCAACGACGTATCAACGGGTCGTGACGCCGTCTATGCGTCCATCTATCACGACGTGACCGGCAGCATTCACGTCTTCCATCACAGCGACAAGAACGACTGGAGCGACACGACGCTCGATCTGCCCAAGGGCGGCTCGACGACGGTGGTGAGCGCCGATGATTGGGGCATGGGCGCGCTCTTCACTTATGAAAGCTTCCTCGTGCCGCCGACGCTCTTTGAGGACACCGGCGACGGCAAACCGAACGCGATCAAGTCGCAGGCGCCGCTGTTCGATGCCTCCGGCATGGTCAGCGAGCAGTTCTGGGTGACCTCGAACGACGGCGTGAAAGTCCCGTATTTCCTGATCCACAAGAAGGGTCTGAGCCACGACGTGCCGACGATCCTGTATTCCTATGGCGGCTTCGAGCTGTCGCTGACGCCCTGGTACTGGAACGACGGCCACCGCCCGCTGGACGCGGGCCAGGTATGGCTCTCCAAGGGCGGCGCGATCGCCGTCGCCAACATCCGCGGCGGCGGAGAGTTCGGGCCGGCGTGGCATCAGGCGGCGCTCAAGGCCAACCGCCAGAAGGCGTTCGACGACTTCGCCTCGGTGGGCAAGGACCTGGAGTCGCGCGGGTTCACCACGCCTGCGCATCTGGGCATCGTCGGCGCCTCGAACGGCGGCGTGCTGACGACGGTGACGATGACGCAGCATCCCGAGCTGTTGAACGCGGTGGTCAGCCAGCGCCCGCTCGTCGACATGCTGCGCTACACGCGCTTCGGCGCGGGCGCGTCGTGGGTGGAGGAATATGGCGATCCGGACAAGCCGCAGGATCGCGCCTATATCGAGAAGTACTCCGCCTATCAGAACGTCAAGCCGGAGGTGAAATACCCGTCCATCCTCTTCATCACCGAGACCAGCGACGATCGCGTGACGCCGATCTGGGCGCGCATGATGGCGGCGAAGATGGAAGCCCAGGGCCACGACGTGCTGTTCAACGAGTCGGCGGAAGGCGGCCACGGTCCGGGCTCGACCAATGCGGCGCAGGCCGACATGTGGGCCTTGTCCTACGTCTATCTCGCGCGGAAGCTCGGGCTCACCGCGCACTGAAATGGGGGGAATTACGATGCGGTTCGGTAAACTCGCTTTCGGCGGGCTGCTGCTTGCCATGGTCGCCGGCCGCGCGGTCGCTGCGGACGATCCCTATCTCTGGCTCGAGGACATCCGCGGCGCCAAGCCGATGGAATGGGTGAAGCAGCAGAACGGCAAATCGCTCGGCCTGCTCAAATCCGATCCCGCTTATCAGAAGGACTACGACGCGATCCTGAAGGTGATGGACGCGACCGACCGCATACCGTTCGGCCAGATCGATCACGGCTTCGTCTTCAATTTCTGGCAGGACGCCGCCCATCCCAAGGGCATCTGGCGGCGCACGACGATCGCCGACTACGCGAACCCCGCGCCCAAATGGGACGTCCTTCTCGACCTGGACAAGCTCGCCGCCGACGAGCACGAGAACTGGGTCTGGAAGGGCTACGAGTGCACGCCGTCGTTCAAGCATTGCCTGATCGATCTCTCGCGCGGCGGCGGCGACGCGGTGGTCGTGCGCGAGTTCGATCCGGATACGAAAGCCGTCTTCGCCAACGGCTTCGCGCTCGCCGAGGCCAAGTCCTCGATCACCTATCTGGACGAGAATGACGTCCTGTTCGGCACCGATTTCGGTCCCGGCACGATGACGGCAAGCGGCTATCCCAACGTCGTCAAGCTGTGGAAGCGCGGTACGCCGATGGCGGCCGCGCGGACGATCTACACCGGCCAGCTTTCCGACGTGGCGAGCAGCGGTGTCGTCTTCCATTCGGACAAACGCGACATCGCGCTCGTCCAGCGCAGCCCGAGCTTCTTCACAAACGAATACTACTATCTGAAGCCCGACGGCTCGACGGTGAAACTCCCTCTGCCGCTCGGCGCCGACCTCAAGGGCGCGCAGGGCAACTCCCTCATCTTCACCCTGCGCGATGCTTGGAACGGGCCGGATGGAAAGCAGATCGCGAGAGGCGCGCTGATCGCCTACGCGCCATTGCAGCCGATCGCCGTGCTCTATACGCCGGACGCCCACAGCGCCATCGACGAGGTCGTGGCGGGACGCGACGCAGTCTATGCGTCGATCAACCGCGACGTGACGGGAAGCATCCATGAATTCCGGCAGGATACCGGATGGCGCGACACCGCGCTCGATCTGCCGCAAGCCGGAGCCACGAACATCGTCTCGGCGGACAATTGGGGCCCCGAGGTCCAGTTCCGCTTCGAGAACTACATCCAGCCCACGACGCTCTATGCCGGCAGCGGTCAGTCCCGGCCGGAAGCGATCAAATCGCTGCCCGCCCGCTTCGATGCGTCGAACATGGCGACGGAGCAGTTCTTCGCGACCTCGAAGGACGGCACCCAGGTTCCGTATTTCGTCACGCGGCAGAAGAGCGTCGCGGGCCCCGCGCCCACGGTGCTTTACGGCTATGGCGGCTTCGAGGTCTCCGAGACGCCGACCTACAGCGCCTATTTCGGTATGCTGTGGCTGTCGCATGGCGGCGTCTACGTCGTCGCCAATATCCGCGGCGGCGGCGAGTACGGGCCGGCCTGGCACCAGGCCGCCCTGCTCGAGAACCGCCAGAAGGCCTATGACGACTTCCAGGCGGTGGCGCAGGACCTGATCAGGCGCGGCATTACGACATCCAACCAACTCGGCATCATGGGCGGCTCGAATGGCGGCCTGCTCGTCAGCGCCAACATGGTCGAGCGGCCCGATCTCTTCGGCGCCGTCGTCTGCCAGGTGCCGCTGGTCGACATGATCCGCTACACCAAGATCGGCGCGGGCGCCTCCTGGGCCGCGGAATACGGCGATCCAGAAGATCCCAAGGCGCGCGCCTGGATCCTGAAATACTCGCCGTATCAGAACGTGAGGCCGGACACGAAGATGCCGCCGGTGCTCTTCATCACTGCGACGAGCGACGATCGCGTGACGCCCGTGCACGCGCGCAAGATGGCGGCGAAGATGGAGGCGCAGGGCCACGACGTGCTGTTCTACGAGAACACCGACGGCGGACATGCCGCCGCGGCGAACCATCGCCAGGCGGCGGAGATGTGGGCGCTCTCCTTCGTCTATCTCGCGCGTGAGTTGGGATTGCAGGCGTCGCCGCCTCACGATTGATCTTTCGTTGAGAGGTTGCTGGAGGCACCTCTTCAAGATATGGTTTAACCAAGATCATTCTGGAGGGGACGGTGGGTTCATTCCTCGCTTCGAGATTGCCGGGACGCGCGCTGGTCGCGGGCCTTCTGCTGCTTCTCAGCGGCTGCGCCACGCAGTTGGCGCCGTCCTACAGCCAGAGCATCGTCGACGCGCTCAATACCGCGAACGCGCAGACGCTGACCCTGTTCGCGACCGTGTCGACCGGCGTCTCGTCTTCGACCTATGCCGCGCAGCGCGAGGCGACCTACAACGGGCTGATCGGCCAGTTCCAAGCCGTCGAGTCCCAGGTCGCGGCGCGGCCGATGCCGCAATCGCTCATCGGCACCTCCAGCTCGACCACGCTCGCCGACTGGCAGAAGGTGCTGGCGACCGCGCCGACGAAGGGCAGTCTCGACACCATCGTCTCCGTCCTGACCAAGATGCGCGACGAGGATTCCAAGAACGGCTTCAAGCCGGTGATCACGGGCTGCAGCTCGGCGACGCTCGACCCCTCGCTGATCTGCGGCTTCCAGAACGCATACACCCAGAACTTCGACAGCGCGCTCACCTATGAATCGGCGCTGAAACGGTAGGACACGGCCATGGCAACAAGCTCCATCGACGTAGACGCGCTCCTCGCCAATCTGAAGACGGTGGCGACCGGCATCATCCAGCAGGATGTGACCACCATCGAAGGCTATTCCGAGCGCCAGCTTGGCGCGATGGCGCAGCAGGCCAAATGGATCGCCGCGGCGAGCCTGACCGGCGAGCTTTCCTCCGAGATGCGCGATTTCTTCCTGAACACGCTGAAGGACAGCGCCGTCAACTTCGCCAACACGCTGAAGGGCCTGGTGGTCATCACGGTCGAGAAGGTCTGGAACGCGCTCGTGGGCGCTCTGTGGACCGCCATCGGCAACGCCATCGGCATCCCGCTTGCGCTGCCCGCGGGCGGAACGGGCACGCCGACGACGTAGGTGCGTGCATCCGGCGAGACCGGGCGGCGCCGATGACTCGATGATCGGTTCGCGATAGTCTTCGAGGATGCCGTCGCGAATTCGCTTTTTCCCGCTTACCGCAAGCCATCTTGCGGCGCTCGACGAGCAGCGCGCGGCGATCGACGATCTATGCGATCAGCTGGAGCTTCGTGATCCGCGCGGCGAACGCCTGCCGGCGTTGAGCGCGGCGCAGATTCTGCTGGACCAAAAGATCATCCCGAGGGACCTGATCGCGTACCAGGAAGCGATCGGCGTGATCATGGGCGATGAGATCGTCGCGCGCGAGGGCTATCGCTGGCTGACGGTCGAGGTCGACGACAATCTCGAGCCCAGCGTCTGTCATCCGCAACTATCCGTCTTCGTCTCGCCGCTTTCCGCAGTCGTCAAGCGGTTTGCCCGGGGCGAGGTCGTTTTCGATGTCGAGCATTTCGTGACCGAAACGGCGGGAATCCTCAGGGCGCAAGCCGCGAAACCGGGTGTGGGCACGATCGTGCTGGAAAAATGAGTTCGTTGACTTGTCGCGGCCGATTTCCTAAAACCCGCCCGCTTCCGGAGAGACTAAGTCCCTCCGGTCCCCGGCCCAGCGCCGGGGATCGCCCCCAGGCAGCGCAGGTGCGCCCCCTGGGGCGTTTGTGCTTTGGGTTTGTTTTACCCGTCATCACCCGCGAATGCGGGTGATCCATCTTTCCGCTCCGCAGGAAAATGGATCGCCCGGACGAGCCGGGCGATGACGAGAGCGGTGAAGAGAGAGAATGTTCGACAGTCTTCAGTCCCGGCTTGGTGCCACCTTCGACAGGCTTCGCGGGCGCGGTGCGCTCAGCGAGGCCGATGTCGAAGAGGGGCTGAAGGACATCCGCGCGGCGCTCATCGAAGCGGACGTCGCGCTGCCCGTCGTCAAGGATTTCATCGACAAGGTCCGCCCGCGCGCGATCGGCGAGGGCGTCATCCGCTCGGTCACGCCGGGCCAGCAGGTCGTCAAGATCGTCCATGACGTGCTGGTCGAGACGCTGGGCACCGAGAATTCGGCGCTCTCCGTCGGCTCGCCGCCCGCGCCGGTGCTGATGGTCGGCCTGCAGGGCTCGGGCAAGACGACGACCTCGGCCAAGCTCGGCCTCATGCTCCAGACCCGCGAGAAGAAGAAGGTGCTGATGGCGTCGCTCGACGTCTCGCGCCCCGCGGCGATGGAACAGCTCCGCGTGCTGGGCGAGCAGGCGGGTGTGCCCACGCTTCCCGTCGTTGCGGGCCAGAGTCCGGTCGAGATCGCGCGGCGCGCGATGGCCGCGGCCAAGGTCGGGGGCTACGACGTCGTCATCCTCGACACCGCCGGGCGCCAGCACATCGACGAGCAGCTCATGACCGAGGTCGCGCAAGTGCGCGACATCGTCAAGCCGCACGAGACGCTGCTCGTCGCCGACAGCCTGACCGGCCAGGACGCGGTCAATATCGCCAAATCCTTCAACGAGCGCGTGCCGCTCTCCGGCATCATCCTCACGCGCGCCGACGGCGACGCGCGGGGCGGCGCGGCGCTCTCCATGCGCGCGGTCACCGGCGCGCCGATCAAGTTCCTGGGCGTCGGCGAGAAGCTCGACGCGCTCGAGGCGTTCCATCCCTCGCGCGTCGCCGCGCGCATCCTCGACATGGGCGACGTGGTCTCGCTCGTCGAGAAGGCGGCGGAGAGCTTCGACAAGGAAAAGGCCGAGAAGATCGCGGCCAAGATGAAGAAGGGATCGTTCGACATGGACGATCTCGCCGAGCAATTGCGCCAGATGAAGAAGCTCGGCGGCATGCAGGGCGTGCTCTCGATGCTGCCTGGCGTGGGCAAGGTGAAGGGCCAGCTCGATGCCGCGGGCCTCAACGACAATCTGCTCACGCGCCAGGAAGCGATCATCCTGTCGATGACCCGCGAAGAGCGGCGCAATCCCGACGTGATCAACGGCTCGCGCAGGAAGCGCATCGCTGCCGGCTCCGGCGTCGAGGTGAGCGAGGTCAACAAGCTTCTCAAGATGCACCGCCAGATGTCCGACGTGATGAAGAAGGTCGGCAAGGGCGGCCGCGCGATGCAGGGCCTCTCCGCCCTGTTCGGCGGCGGCGGCGGGATGCCGCCCGGAATGATCCCCAAACGCTAACGCTTTCAAAGGAAGGACCAGACATGGCTCTCAAGATCAGGCTCGCGCGCGGCGGCACCAAGAAGCGCCCGCACTACTCCATCGTCATCGCGGATTCGCGCAGCGCCCGCGACGGCCGCTTCATCGAGAAGATCGGCTTCTACAACCCGCTCCTGCCGCGCGACCACGCCGACCGCATCAAGCTCGACCTGGAAAAGGCGAAGGCGTGGATGGCCAAGGGCGCGACCGCCTCGGACCGGGTGCACCGCTTCCTGTCGGATGCCGGCGTCGTCAAGGCGCGCGTCCACAACAACCCGCAGAAGGCCAAGCCCCGCAAGAAGGCGCAGGAACGCGCCGCGGCGGCCGCCAAGGCCGCGGAAGCCGCTACGGCGTAACCATAGCTGTCATCCCCGGCGAACATGGCGCGCATGGCGCGCGATGTGAGGGAGGGGGACCCAGGTGGTAAGATCACCACCGGTCTTTCCACCTGGGTTCCCTTCCCCTCGCGACACTGACGTGTCGCTCGGCCGGGAATGACAAAATGGTGCAACAATGTCGAAAGACGTCCTCATCGCCGCGGTGATCGGCGCGCATGGGCTGAAAGGCGAAGTGAAGGTGAAGACCTTCACCGACGCCGCCGACAGCCTGAAACGCTATGAGCGGCTGCATGCGCGCGATGGCCGCGTCTTCACGGTCCAGCGGCTGACGCCCACGAGGGCGGGAGAGGCAAACGTCGTTTTCGCCGAAGTCCTCGACCGCGGCACGGCCGAGGGGCTTAAAGGTCTCGAGCTTTTCGTCGCGCGCGCGGCGCTGCCCGGCACGGCCGAGGATGAGTTCTATCACGCCGATCTCGTCGGGCTCACCGCGATGGACAGAGAAGACCGCGCGATCGGCACGGTCAAGGCGATCCACAATTACGGCGCGGGCGACGTCATCGAGATCGCGCGCCCCTCTAATGAAGGGAGTGGCGGCGATACGGTGCTGCTTCCTTTCGCGCGCGATTTCGTGCCCGTCGTCGACGTCGCGAACGCGCGCATCGTGGTGGCGGTGCCCGAAGAGGTCGAGGCAGGCGAGAAGGGAACGGTCGAATGAGCACGCTCACATTCCGCATCGCGACGCAGGACGATCTCCACGCGGTGGTCTCGCTGCTCGCCGACGACGAGCTCGCCGAGAACCGCGAGAAGCAGGTCGCGGGCGAAAGCGTGGCCGAGGAATATGCGCGCGCCTTCGCCGCGATGGAGCGCGAGCACTACAACCACATGCTGCTCGCCGAGAGCGAGGGCAAGGTCGTGGGCTGCCTGCAGCTCGTCTTCGTACCGGGCCTTTCGCGCAAGGGCACCAAGCGCGCGATCGTCGAATCCGTGCGCGTCGCCGCCGGCCTTCGCGGGCAGTCCGTCGGCACCGCGCTGATGAAGGAGGCGATCCGGCTGGCGCGCGAGGGCGGCTGCGGGCTGGTGCAGCTCGATTCCGACACGCGCCGCACCCGCGCCCATCTCTTCTACCGCCGCCTCGGCTTCGTGCAGAGCCATTTCGGCTTCAAGAAGCAGCTGTGACCTGGTCCGCGACCGTCCTCACGCTCTTCCCGGAGATGTTCCCCGGACCGCTCGACGTGTCGCTGCTCGGCAAGGCGCGGCAGAGAGAGTTGTGGTCGCTCGATGTCCGCGACATCCGCGAGCACGGCATCGGCAGGCACCGCACCGTCGACGACACGCCGGCGGGCGGCGGCCCCGGCATGGTGATGCGCGCCGACGTGGCCTGCGCCGCGATCGATGCGGTGGAGCGTGCCGGGCGGCCGCTGATCTATCTCTCGCCCCGAGGCGCGCCGCTTACCCAGGCGCGGGTCGAGGGTTTGAGCCGGGATGCGGGCGTGGTCCTGCTCTGCGGCCGGTTCGAGGGCGTGGACGAGCGTGCGCTCGAAGCCCGCGCGGTCGAGGAGGTCTCGCTTGGCGACTTCGTGCTGGCGGGCGGAGAGATCGCGGCCATGGCGCTGATCGAGGCCTCTGTCCGTCTGATCCCGGGCGTGCTGGGCGCCGAGGCCTCGCCGGCCGAGGAGAGCTTCGCCGCGGGCCTGCTCGAATACCCGCAGTACACAAGGCCTCAAAATTTCGAGGGCCGGGACATCCCGGAGGTGCTTTTGGGCGGAAACCATGCCGAAATCGCCCGCTTCCGGCGCGAGGCCGCGGAAAGGCTGACAAAAAGCCGCCGTCCGGACCTCTGGACCCTCTATGAAAAGGGCAAGGGCTAGGCTATACGGCCCGGCTTCATTCCACCCCTTGGCCTGACGGAGACCGCCCCCATGAACCTGCTCAAACAGCTCGAAGCCGAGCAGATGAAGGCTCTGCGCACCTCCGCCCATCCCGAGTTCCGCCCCGGCGACACGCTGAAGGTCAACGTCAAGGTCGTCGAGCAGAGCTACGACGAGAAGGCCAAGCAGATGAAGACGCGCGAGCGCATCCAGGCGTTCGAGGGCGTGTGCATCGGCCGCCAGGGCGAGGGCATCAACGAGGCCTTCACCGTGCGCAAGATCTCCTATGGCGAGGGCGTGGAGCGCGTGTTCCCGGTCTATTCGCCGCTCGTCGACTCCATCGTCGTCGTGCGCAAGGGCAAGGTCCGCCGCGCGAAGCTCTATTACCTGCGCGGCCGTCGCGGCAAGTCCGCCCGCATCGCCGAGCGCACCGACAGCGGCCCGGGCGAAGCCGAGGCGTAGAACGCTTTATTTCTTGCGCGCGCCGAGCTTGGCCGCCTTGCGCAGCGTCTCGTCGATGCGCGTCTGCCAGCCGGGGCCGGTCTTGCGGAAATAGGCGAGCACGTCCGGCGACAGCCGCAGATGCACCGATTTCTTCGGCGCCGCCGATTTCGGCCGCCCGGGCTTGGTCAGCGTCCCGTTCGCAGGCCGGATCACGACGTCGCCGATGGCGATCTCGGCGCGGTCGAGCTCTTCCTCGGTCAGTTCGGGGATTTCCTCATACTCTTCCGCGGTGATCACATGGGCATCGAACTTAGACCAGTCGGTGTGCGACTTGCGCTTTCTCTCGCTCATTGCATTTCCTCATCGAGATGATGTGCCGCGTTTCGCCGCGCGGTGTCCAAACCACGACCATCAGGCGTCCATCCACCAAGCCGAACGTGCGCAACCTTGTCTCGCCATAGTCGAAACGGTCGTCGGCAGTGGTGAATGTCCGTCCGGTGAACAGCGTCGGCGCATGCAGGAAGTCGACATCGCGCTCACGGAGCGTCTTTTCCCGTTTCGCCGGATCGAAGCTGATCTCCATCCATTCATGTGGCCACGGTAATTCGAAAAATGCAAGGATGCAAGGCTTTTTCGACATTCTGTGGAAATGCCGGCATATGGCGGCCGGTGCGAATCCGTGCGCGTCATCCGAGTCGCGCGGCGAAAAAACCGCGCCGTTTCGGGATTATTCGGCCATGGCGATTAGCAATGCGTTTGAAAAGCAGTAAAATCGGGCTTCTTTCTGATTCTCATAAGAGGAAACAATGGCAACTTCTGCAGCTTCCGGCGCCGCCGCGAAACCCAAGACCGTCACACTCTCCACCAAGCAGCTCGCCAACGAGATGGCGGACAAGCAGGGCCTCACCCACAAGCAAGGGGCGTCGGTCGTGGAGGATCTCGTCGCGCTGATGACCAAGCATCTCAAGAAGGGCACGCGCATCCGCCTCAATGGGCTCGGCATCCTGCAGGTGCGCAAGCGCGCCGCGCGCATGGGCCGCAACCCCGCGACGGGCGAAGCCATCAAGATCAAGGCGAGCAAGAAGGTCTCCTTCCGCCCCGCCAAGGAGCTGAAGGAAGCCGTCTAAGGCCTTCTTCGCCGATCGGTCGAAGCCGGATCCGCGCCACAGGCGCCGGTCCGGCTTTGCCTTTTTCGGGGATCGCGGCTACCCCTAGCGCATCGCAACAAGGTCGGAGCCGCTTGTGACGATCGAAGCCACCGGGCCGCGCAGCGGCGGCCTGCTCCATATCCTGGGCACAGGCTTCGGCATCGCCGTCGGCGTGGGCATGATGATCGGCTCGGGCATCCTGCGCTCGCCGAGCCTCATCGCCGCGAGCGTGCCGAGCGAGTTCTGGATCGTGGCGCTTTGGACCCTGGGCGCCGTGCACGCGGCGCTGGGCGCGAACGTGTTCGCCGAGCTTGCCACCGCCCTGCCGCAAGCCGGCGGGTCCTATGTCTATGCGCGGCGCGCGCTGGGCGACATCGGCGGGCTGATCGTCGGCTGGTCGAACTGGATATCGACGCTGGCCGGCATCGCTGCGGCCTCGGTGTCGTTCGCGAACTTCCTCGCGCTCGTCTGGCCCGCGGCCTACGACAACGCCGCGATCGTCGCGGTCGCCATGCAGCTCGTCGTCTTCGCCGCCAATATCAGCGGTTTGCGGGAAGGCAGGCTGCTGCAGATCGCGACCAGCCTCATCAAGACGCTGATGCTCGGGGTCTTCGTGGTGGCCGCGGTGATCGTGGGAATGCGCGTCTCGCAACCGCAGCTTCTGCATGCCGTGGCACCGGGCATCGGCGTGATGGCGCTGATCGGCGCCTATCAGATGGTGCGCGGCGCCTATGCGGGATGGGACGCGCCGGTCTATTTCAGCGAGGAGAACACCGACCCTTCGCGCAGTATCCCGCGCGCGTTGTTCTCGGGCCTTGTGCTGACCGCGGTGCTCTATGTGGGCGTGAACGTGGCGCTGGTGGCGGCGCTGGGCGTGGCGGGGACCGGACGTTCGGTGCTGCCGTTCACGACGGTCCTGATGCGCTTCGGCGGCTCGCTGCCCTCGATCCTGTTCGCATTCGGCGCGATGATGACGGTGGCGAGCTGCGCCAACGCCAACATCATGAGCGCGCCGCGCGTCCTCTTCGCCATGTCGCGCGACCGCCTCCTGCCGCGCGCGCTCGAGCGGGTGAACAAGGGCGGCAGTCCCGTGCTCGCCTTCGTGCTGTCGGCGATCTTCTCGCTGGCGCTCGCAGCGACGGGCGAGTTCGGCACCGTGTTCGGCCTGATCGGCACGCTCAACTCGCTCGCCGGCATGCTGGTGGGCATCGGCTTCTTCGTGCTCAGGTTCCGCGAGCCCGATCTCGAGCGGCCGTTCCGCGCGTGGTTCTATCCCGTCCTGCCCGCGCTCGCGGTCGTCATCGACGCGGTACTGCTCGTGCTCTTCCTGGGCGTGGACGTCAAAGGCGCCTATTTCGCCATAGGCCTTTCGGCGCTGTGCGTTCCCTTTGCCCTGATCGCGCGGGCCGCGCGTCGCGCGGATAATTGACAGCGTCAATTGATGGACGCAGCCCTGCCGCGGGCATAGGCTCGTGGGCAAGGGGCGTATTTCAAGAAGGGACGTTTCACATGCGTGCTCGTTTGCCGGCGATGCTTGCCGCGGCTTGCCTTCTTTCGACCTTCGCCCATGCGCAATCCGGCGAGATGACGATGGGCAATCACCACGTCGTGCGCCTCGACATCGCGATGAGCAACTTCGCCTACACGCCGAACAGGCTCGACCTGGCGGCGGGCTCGCAATATCTCCTGCATTTCACCAACAGCGGCAGCTCGGGCCACGACTTCGCTGCGCCGGAATTCTTCTCCGCCGTCACGATCGCGCCGGAAGACCGCGCCAAGGTCTCCGACGGCTCGGTCGAGGTCGAGGGCGGCGCCACCGTCGACGTGCGCGTCACCGCCAACAAGCCCGGCACCTACAAAGTCCACTGCACCCACTTCCTGCACACCGCCTTCGGCATGACGGGAACGGCGGTCATCGAGTAGGCTCTGGCGGAACGTCTATGCGTTGCGCCACTCCTCGTATTTGTCGAGGATCGACACGGGCGCATCCTCGGAAATCACCTTCGCGAGGTCCTCGAGCAGGTCGATCGGTTCGAAACCATCGATCCGCGCGCGCTCGATATTGGAGGAGAAATCCCATCCCAGTGACCGGCCGGATTCGAGAACGGCCTTCTTTAAGGCTTTCATGGCAGCGCCTCGGCCATTTCGGTCGTGTGCAAGGCGATAGAATTCAACTTCCGCTATCAGACCTGGCTCCGGCCCGGTGGTGACGGCTCGTTCGACCAATTCAAGTCCTTCACCGACGCGCCCTTGCGACAGGGCAAGTTGAGCGTAGTTACCGAGACCGTTGGCGTGTTTGGGATCGGCCTCGATGGCGCGCTTGTAGAAGGTCTCGGCCGCGTCCATGTCCTTGCGGACGGTCTGCAGGAATAGAGCGTAGTTGCTGAGATTGTCGGCATCCTTGGGATCGGCCTCGATGGCGCGCTTGTAGAAGGTCTCGGCCGCGTCCATGTCCTTGCGGCCGTTCTTCAGGAATATGGCGTAGTTGCCGAGACTGTTGGCGTGTTTGGGATCGGCCTCGATGGCGCGCTTGTAGAAG